>RCNJ01000656.1_pt1 | contig 10884 bp, 18 predicted proteins | sample 2041171 | NCBI WGS metagenome assembly RCNJ01 (sample SAMN09708213, study PRJNA481090) | feces metagenome | biome: feces | host: Pygoscelis adeliae | place: Antarctica: Rookery Lake | collected 2010-03-01 | reverse complement strand
AAACAATCTGGATCGTTTCTTGAATAAACTTTATTTATAAATACCTTGATTTAACTTTAACAAAATTATTTTCGCAAGTTAATAAAAAATGCACTTTCTTAACAAAACATTCAGTCTTATTTAGACTGGACATTCATTGAAATGTACGAATATAAGTATTTTCATACATTTTTAGCAGTTAATTCAAAGAATAAAGGGTATGGTTTCGTTGTTTTATGTCGGTTACTATACATCAAACTAGGGAGTCTATTTATAATGTTGGTGTGATGCGATTTGACATGTAATGTTTTATTAAAACATTACATCAAATTGATTCATCGAAAATAAAAAGCCTGTCTCTCCAGACAGACCTTATTCAACAAACGTTCCTATTCTTTAATAACAATGTACTCAACACATCATTCAAAAAGGCGTTCGTCTTTATCGCTTAATTTAATACTAAAAATAAGAAATGGAACGAAAATAAGGTTGAGAAAGCCTAAGGTAAACCAGTTTTGCGTTTCAATAGAAATGCATTGTCTCTCGCCACAGTTGGGGCAGTTTTTACCATTATTTGAGAATCCGAGCGCCAAAACTTCTTTAGCCTTCCGTTTATAGTTACAATAGGTACACCGTGCCATACAATCACCTTCCTTTTAATCACCTATAAAAGTTTATTATTTTTTTAGCTGTTGTTAAAAAATATATAACAATTAATGATAAAAACATCAATATGTAAAAACACCGGTAAAATGTTCTGTTTATTTTTACCGGTGTTTCAATACTCGTACTGAAAAACCTCTACAATCTATACTACCGTTCAGATTAACTGATCTCTAAAGTTGCGTTACAAGCTAGGTGAGTACCTTACACGCCGCATCTTTGCTTCCGAATTTTTCAACGGCCGTCTGGAACACATATCTACAAGCTGCTCCACCAGCAAACCCTGCTGCAGCTCCGAAGGGGCCACTAACTTAAGAACCCGCAGCACCTACCGCAGTTCCATTACATTTAGTTTTGCCATAAAAATCACTCCTTTAAAATGTATTACAGTATATAAAGAAGGATTACGGCAATTTTTAAACACAACTTTATCACTTAATGTAGTTATCTAAAACATACTGAAAGATTTGAGCAAGCATAAATACAAATAAGCTAGATATAAGCGTACTTACCGTAATGTCAAATGAATTTATGGACGCCCCATTATTAAGTTTTATCAGTATAACCACCAAAACAATTAAAGTGAAAATATATGAAATCGATAGGGAGGTTGATACTTTTTGAATTATTCTTTTATCTGCTACTACATAACTCTTATTCCACCCATCTCGCTTAATGATTTGATATACCACATAAATAGCTGGTAAAATTGAAGCTATCCCCCATATTACCCAAAGATTGATTCCATTTATAAAACTTGTGTAGCTGCTATACCCGAAAGATACAGACATAGCTGCATAAAAAACTAAAATAATCCACTTTTTCACTTTCATTTTAGCCACTCCAATTATATATCAAAGAATTCTTTCCCTTCTAAATAAAAAATGGTTTCTATAGTCTCATCTAAAACTGAAGCTAATGCTAAAAACCACACCAATCTTAGGTTCATACTTTTGTTTTTCAATCGCAATAATAGTTTGTCTATGAACCCCGATTTGAGATGCTAATTCTTCTTGAGTTATATCTTTTATTCTTCTTTTTGTTCTAACATTATTTTTAACCTTACGTTTCCCCAATAATACCCCCCCTTTATAAGGGTATTACATAATATACAAAATGTATAGTTTACATTTTGTATGGATTAAATCACCAACTTCGGTGAAAAACTGGTCACTGTTATAGCACTGACGCCTTTAATCGCTATCATCTAATCAGCTTCAGGGATATGAAGAACAAGTTCTTCCAGTTGTGCTTTAAAAGCGATAAGACGTTCTTCAAGAGCCTTATAATAGCGCATTTCCTGACGGGACATGCGCAATCCTACTGTAAGGCTGGCCCAACGCTGTTTTCAACCGCCTGTTTCAAATCCTGAATGAGTTTGATACCCACCCCACGTTTGACTGCCTGTTTAACTTCCAGAAGTAAATCTTTCTCCGAAACTTTACGGATATAGTCCGGTAAATAGTCACTTTCCAATAGATGAAGGGCAGCTTTACTGATCCAGTCTTTAAAAACATCGAGAAACTCCAGGAGAATTTGACAGAATGCCTTTGATTTTTCCTTCCCATAGCCATCTGCGGACGCTTTCGATATGCGTAGATGAAAAGGCGAAAAAAATACTTCGGCCAATTTGTTTTTATTGGCCGAAGTATTTTTCATTTTGAGTTTTATCCAGCTGGGCATTCTTCGGGTCTGGCAGCATTAGGAACACACATTCTACAATTCCAAGCAGCTAAAGCTACTCCAAGTGCGCAGCTAACACATACGACACAAGAAAGAGGATTGAAGCAAGTACAGCAAGCGCCGATACAACTTCCATACTTAACCAGACAGCTTGGAAAAGTATCACAATCACCAAATTGCTGGTGCATACACTCTGCCCAAGAGAGGCTACAAGCATCTGCTTGAACAGTAACGATTCCTTCACCCTCCTGGAAGAAAGTATATTCTTCTCCTTCCATAAATACAGGTCCATCATCATTTTCACTTAAAATAACCATACCCGTATCTACTTGATTTTTCTGAACAGGGATAGCCAAAATATTTTGTGATTCAGTAAGTGGACTTCCTGTTTCTTGTTCCACATACTTAGAATTTTTAATAACATGTTTTTCCTTATCATGAAGAGTATAACCTTCATTCTCTAGTTTTTTAACCAATTTTTGGTATTTTTCATTTGTCTTTGTTGCGGCTTGCAACTTGTTTAGGAGTTTAGAATCTTTTGTTTTTGTAGAAACGTTAGAAAGCCATACTCCGTCTACTTCTGAATATAAAGCTTCGCCGTCCATTCCCTCATGTGTTTTAATAGGCACTATAAATTGTTTACCTACTGTGTTGCCCATCTTTTGCACAGAATTATTATTTACAGCAGAAAAATCCACTTCATGGGCAGTTAATTCACTAAAGTTAGCAGCAAGGTTTAAAGGTCCTGTAATCCTTTCCTTTATTTTCTCTTGAAGTGTATTTGTCTCTTGTGAACTTAGTGATAAAGTGTTGATAATTGTCATTTAACTTCCTCCTCAATATTATTTTTCTGGGATATCCCTACTGTTCTATTGATTGCAATCAACTGGAGATGGCACCCGGAATCGAACCGAGAATCAAGGTTTTGCAGACCTTTGCCTTAACCGTTTGGCTATGCCACCAAATGCCTTGTGTTATATAAAGGGATGTAAGTTCCTTAAAAATCAACCACTTTTACAACTTTTTGATGAAAAGCTCAATTTTTCTGCTAATCTGAATCAGATTCCAGAATGATTATTGTGAGCTTCAAAATTCAGTACTTTGTATCAATTTCACCTTCCTTCTCTTCCTAAAGGGGAATGAGACAGCCATTTATCAACCATTTAAGACATTTTTTGTTTTCACAAGACAAGGAATGCCCTTTTCCCTGACAAAGAACGAATCCTTGATCCGTCAACTCAGCCTGCATCGCTTTGAGTTTCCTCGCCAATAAAACACAAACATCCTGATAAAAAGCTTTATCCTCGCTGGCGCAGTTTTCAATTTGGCTAGCCATATGAGTGTAATTCCTTAACACCCGATAATACCGTTGAATAGCCCGTTCACTATAAGATGGCTGCATCTTTCATTCCTCCCTAATCCTCATTTTGTTGGAGCATGCGTTTCAGGTCTTCGATGGTGTTGATCAGTTTGCTCAGTTTTTTCTCAAAATGTAATAAGAAATAGGCAATGAGCGCAATTGGAAATCCAACATCCTGCAGGAGCGTCACCCAAACAGACAAGTCCTGACTCAATATGATCCCCTCTTTCGCTGAAGAAGTTTCATGCTCGTATATCTAAAAGGGACATAAGTACCGTATTTATCAACCTGTTTTCCAAATTTGTCTGTTTTAATCAAAAAAATCATGATAAGCTATAATAAATAGAACATATGTTCTCATTTTTTTAATAGATTGGTTGATTTTTGGATATTTCATGTCCCTTTAATAAGTGAGGTGATACGTATGGAAAGGAGCAAAAATCAATGTCATGAAAGCCTTGAGACATTCCAGAAAAGGCATCCCAGGTTTTTTCAGCAGCCAGTCGTTCAGTCCTTCGTGCGGAACGAAAAGCACCGGGAACTTGTGAGACAGGCCATTTGTTTTCCGACAAAACAAAACATGAGGCTGGTAGATGAGGCGTTTCAGGCCTTTTACAGCAATGTGAGAGTACTATCATATTTAGCTAAAGCCGTTCATTCTAAGGCGATTGATTTTGATAAGGCCGCCCAGAAGCATGCTAACCGTGAAATGCTGACACTAGATCAGCCCTTACGGGCAAAAGAGAATGAGGAAGGTGCTACACACAAGGACATGCTTTATCAGCCATCACCTGATATGACTAACCGAATGGCCTGCGAAACGATGGGCAACTATATTGAAGATCCGCCCTTATATCAAGCCATTCAAAGTCTGACGACTAAACAGCAGGAAATTCTAACATATAAGTATGTACGCCAATGGTCGAGTAAGGAAATCGCTGAATTATTCGGCGATTCACCACAAAATGTATCCAAATTGCATCAAAAAGCGTTGCAGCGTTTAAAAAACCAGCTTAAAAAGGAGCCTGATCATTATGATGACAACTGAAGCAGCATTGAAGCAACTGCAGCCTCAAGTCAAAAAGTCATGTTATTATGCCAAATCTAAGCACCGAGAGGACTTAGAACAGGAGCTTGACCTTAAAATCATTCAATACACTCGTTATGATCATTTGGAAGGGACTCCGGGTTTCTGGGAGTTTGCTGCACGGTTTGATTAGTAGGAGAGATATTTTCCTTAAAAACGCGTGTGCCTCGACATGTATGTTGTTATTCAATTATGAGAATGAGGGTCAGACTTAAGCCACGATTTTATGTATCATCTTTCAGTATATCGGGCATAATATATATAAAGTATATACATATTAAGGAAGGTATAAAAATGTACAATTTAGTAACTATCTTATTAATAAACCTGTCGTCCAAATTTAAAATATGGTACGCTATTTATGAGAGCATATGTTCTCATAAATTATGAAAATAGGTTGATTTTTTACAAGACGCTGCCTCTTTAACAGATGAGGTGATAAATATGAATAAAAAGAATGATAAGTGTCACGAGATCTTTCAAACGTTCCAAAACGAGCACCCAGCACTCTTTCAGCAGCCGATTGTCCAATCTTTTTTACAGGAAGAGGCGCATTATGAACTTCTTAAACAAGCCATCTGTAACCCAACTGATGCATATCGCGATCGTGTGGATGATGCATTTAAATTATTTTACAAAAATGTAAGAGTACTCACCTATTTATCTAATTTAATTTACTATAATGCAATAAATTTTGATAAAACAACCCAAAAACACTATGACCGTGAGATGTTGACATTGGACCAGCCACTGCAAACGAGTGAAGGGAATGAAGGAGCTACGCACAAGGATATGTTGTATTATCCGTCATTAGATATGACTGACACAGTTATCCGCGGCACCATAGCCAATTACGTAGAAGATCCGAAATTATACCAAGCCATTCAAAACTTAACTCTAAAACAACAAAAAATTATAACGTACAAATATGTAAAAGGATTACAAAATAAGGAAATAGCTGATTTACTTGGTAATTCACCGCAAAACATCTCTAAATTACATCAGCAAACATTGAAAAAACTTAAAAAATCTTTGGAAAAGGGAGAGAAGTACTATGATAACAACTGAAATTGAACAAGTTATAAAAAAATTAAACCCTAAAATAAATAAATCACTTTTTGCTACAAAAGCTCAAGAACGCGAAGATTTGAGTCAAGAAATTAAAGTAAAGATCACAGAATGTTTTCAGAACGATGTTTTTGAACAACCACCAGGTTTTTGGGCGTTCGCTAAGCGATTCGATTAGCAGTTTTTTACCGCTCATATTAATAAGATTATTAGTAAAATAATATAAAATTGAAAAATATAAACGTTTTAATTTAAACCGACGCTAAAATGGGTCGGTTTTTCTTTGTTTAATGAACATGCGGTCTTTTATGAGTTGATCATAGATTCTAACACTCACAAATAATAAACAATAGAGCGACGAAAGAAACCAATATACAAGTCCACATTTATTTACGTTTTTAAAAAAGCTTTTAAAAGGTTGATAAATAGGCTAGTTATCCTTCTTTACATTAAAAGAAACAACCATTTTTCTAAAAGGGGGATGAATGATGCATAGTGATCCATCTCTTTGGATAGCTTTACTAAAAGATGTCAGTTTTCCAATCGTCATTACGGTATATCTCTTGTTTCGTTTCGAAAAAAAGATTAGTAAATTAACTGAAAAAATCGAAGAATTAAAGGATGTTGTCAAAAAAGGTAACTAAAGAAAAGGAGCGATTTGATATGAGTATGCATTGTAACGATCAAGCTGTTCAACGATATTACCATGTTTTTAAATCCTATCTATCTATATCTAAACAGATAGAGTGTTGTGCCAGCGAAGACAGAGATTTTTATCTCGATATGTGTTTCTTGTTTGCTACGAAAATAAAAGAAATGCAAGCCGAACTCATCAACCAGGGATTTGTTCTTTGTCATAGTCACAGGAAACTTCCTCCCCATGAAGATATAGGAAAACATAAATAAATAGTTGTTTTTTTACCTTCTGATTTCTCTTTATAGAAAAAGGGAGGTGTTTTTATGACAGTGATTGTGTTAGACCCTGGGCATGGCGGAAATGATCCTGGTACTTCAGGGTTTGGTTTAGTGGAAAAGAAGTTAGCATTAAATATCGCCAAAAAAGTACAAAACATTTTAAGAGAGACCAATATAACGGTCCATATGACACGAACGACGGATACTTTTATAGCTTTAAGTGATCGAGCTAGCATGGCTAATGATTATGATGCTGATTTGTTTGTATCCTTTCATCATAATGCCGGTGGTGGTGAAGGGTTTGAGAGTTATATTTATCCGGGATTGCGTGACACTGAGACCGGATCCATACAAGATAAACTGCATACTTCCATGATGGGTTTTTATGCTCCATATGATTTGCGAGATAGAGGAAAAAAAGAAGCTAATTTTGCAGTTTTAAGAGAAACCAAGATGCCGGCCATTCTTCTAGAGAATTTGTTTTTGGATTCAGAACAAGATACGACGTTGTTAAAACAAGATGTTTTTATAGACAACTTAAGTACGACCATTGCGGAAAAAATCTCAGCGTCCATCAGCTGATAAAATAAAACAAATTTTTACAACAGGTTGATTTTTAGGCCAGCCATGTCTCTTTATAGAGTACTTGGCCATTGGTGGCATAGCCAAGCGGGTTAAGGCGAAGGTCTGCAAAACCTTGAACCCCCGGTTCAATTCCGGGTGCCACCTTACTAGTTGCGCAACTAGAAAATAAATTAGGAGGAATTTAAGATGAACCAAAACAATAATGATTATATGCATCAACTTGCTCAGGCAATTAATGACGTTGATGAGGAAACAGAAAAGCAGTTAAAAAGCCTTGCCAAAAAGGAAATCAAGGTTGGAACGGTTGGTTTACACGTTTCAACTGAATCAATTGATATTGACAATGGAAGATACTTTGATGTTAATGAAAAAGATAAAAACCATAAATCTGCCTCGTTCCCCATTAAAGAAGATCAATATAATATCTTAAGTAATTTAACATTGGTTTTTGATTCGGAAAATAAACTTACTACCTATTCGGAAACACTTATTACAAAAAGTAGTGACAAATTCAAGTTTACGATTTATACTGATGGAAAATTGGTAAAAGATGATGTAAGTGATATTGACTATATGAATGATAGTGAAATACAGGAAGAATTAGATAAAATCAAAGACCAGGTAAAATCAAAGGAAAGTCAAATTGTTCAACCCGCAAGCCAGAAAGATACAATCACATGTCTCGCTGCAGCACTTGGAGTAGGCACTGGAGTGGCCGCCGCAATTGCATATGCTTGTGTTGGCTCTTGTTTGACCCCGCCTACAGTAGCAATTTGTGCAGCATGTATTGGGGGATTTGCCGCATTAGGTTCGGCTAGCATTGGAGCTATTGCAGCCTGTTTCCAGCTATGGAATCAATAGGGGTTTAGAGGGGCGAATTCTCACATTTGGTTACAACTGGGCGAATTGAGTAGAAAATTCGCCCAGTTGTGTCCCCCTATACCCTATATATTTATTCTGGGGAACTTACATGGTATCTCTACTTAGAATTATTTTTAATCATTCACTATTGTTGATGATCAATGGGTATGGGATGTGTCAAAAAAAGGAGGGATACGTTTTGAGACCATTGAGTTGGATCACCGTGGGTTGCATTGTAATTGGACTCATTTTCTATATTTATCTTCAATTTTTTACTGACATGACAGTTCAAAAAAAATTTTGGTTTATATTAGGTACTTCTGCCTGGGGGATAGTGTGTATCTTTTTGACTGTCTGGTCCTTCTTTGATTACTATAAATAATTTGCATATCTGCCTCATAATGGGCGTGATTGTTAAGCAATTTTAATATCATACCTGTTTGTTGAAGTTAATAAAAGTTCCAATCCACTTGTTAAAGTATATTAACATTTTAATATAATGTTCTTCTTTAAATTGATCCCTTGCTTCATCCGTTTCTAGTTTCTTAAATTCAATCATCATACTATGACTTTCTTAGTACACATCAAAGACAATCCAATACCGATCATTTTCATAGGATAACGGTTGATGGCCTTCTCTTATGTTCACGGTGTTTAAATTTTGAAATCCGAAACGGATATAATCATCTGCGTAAAAGTCACTGTCATTCGATCCTCGGTGACTAATCACATCCACCATTTCTGTTAATTGTGCCTTTTCACTTTCTTTTAATTTCTGTTGCGTATTTAATAAACACCCTGAAAAACCTGCCATGACAACTATCCCCTTACTCTATTAAATTTTTATTCCATAGCCCATTTGTCTATCAATAACCAATCTTTTTATTCGAAATTATCAAAACTATATTAATTAAATTATAACATGATTCATTTACTAATTTAACAATCAAAATCAAGGCTATTAAATCAAGGTTTCACATGTAATGTTTTAGAGAAACATTACACCGAATAGCAAAAGAATCTGCCTTTTTTAGACAGATTCTTTATTCCACAATCGCGTCCGTCAGTTTAAGAAACAATCAATCTTTCACGTACCATCAATATTGGGTGATTCATTTAATATATTTTCAATTTGTTTTTCAAGTAACTTAATCTTTCTCATATTAATTAAGGTTAGGAAGACAGTTAAAATAATAAATAAAATAATCTGTATCGGTAAAGTATCACTAATAAATTCTTTTAATTTATCTTTTTTATTAACGGTCGGGAATGTCTGTGGCTCCGCCTCTTGCATACGTTCTTTTGTCCAATATTCACTTGATGGCTTCCCAGCTTGTTGAGATTCAGTTTCTATATAATTATCCATATAATTATCCATATCTTGATAATCAAATACCATTATTAAAATAAGGCTTGAAATAATTAAAACCGTTATTAATACGAAAAATAATGTAAAAAACATTGAGGTTCTTTTAATAATTGTCACCTCCAAGTTCTTAAACAATCTGGTCCCGTTTGTTGAATTAACTTCATTTAAAATCATATTTATTTAAGCTTAACACAATTTATTTACTAATTTAACGAACAATATTAAGGCTATTAAATCAAGATTTCACATGTAATGTTCTAACAAAAGATTACATGTTTCTTCAATAAAATAAAAAAATGTAAGATTATAACCCTTTTCGTACATTTATTAACAGAAATTCTAAAGAATAAGGTGTATGGTTTACAAGTATAAAGTAATATAGCTCATCAAAATGATAAAGAATAGAAGTGTTTCAAGATTAACGAAATATGGATTTGGTTTTATTTTCGAGAATAACTTTACTCTTTTTACTAAACTTGTATCTAGCATAATAAATAAATAGTAAATAATAAATGAAGCAAATATAAGCATAATACTTGCCATTAACATCTCGTCATTTTGCCAAAAGGCTATTCCTAAAAAAATAGCCCAAATCCCTTTAAATACACCTAATAAACTTTCTAATGGATTAGATAGAGTTGACATCATGTACTCTCCAAGTTTATCAGTAATTGAATAATCTTTATTATTTTTTGTTATAAATGCAATGTGGCCAGTTTGTAAAGCCATTGAAATAACTAGTGAAAATAAATAAGCTAATCCAAACAAAGTTCCTACTAACAACACATCTGAATTTAGTAAATCATATAATACCAACGGTAACGGAAACCACATTGCATACATAATCGTCATTATTAAGTGTAAGAAAGCAAATTCATTACTTTTCACCAACATCTGATATGTAAAGATTAAGATTAAAAATATTATTACTCCTATCCAACCCAGAATCATTGTTGAAATTAACATAATATACCACTCTTACTGTCAGCTTTTCGACTAAATTTTATTCAAAATCACATTGACATCATTTTAACATAATTCAGTTACTAAAATGTAAAAGTATAATATTATTATACTTTTATCAAACGAAATTAAAGTCTATTAAGACAAGATTTCAAAGGTACTCATTTATCGTAAAGAATAACAGATGAAAATCCAACACCTCTAAATGAAGTGTTGGATTTTTTGTAAACTTGTTTTGTGTCTAGCACATTACTCAGATGGCATACCCATCACTGCTTTAGGCTCGAGGTACTCTTCTATTCCGAAGTCGCCCCACTCACGGCCTATACCAGATTGCTTAAAACCACCAAA
>RCNJ01001039.1_pt1 | contig 10894 bp, 7 predicted proteins | sample 2041171 | NCBI WGS metagenome assembly RCNJ01 (sample SAMN09708213, study PRJNA481090) | feces metagenome | biome: feces | host: Pygoscelis adeliae | place: Antarctica: Rookery Lake | collected 2010-03-01 | reverse complement strand
CACTGTTGAGTTCTCAAGAAACAGACGCACACCACACCACTCTCACAAGCAGTCCGGAGGCAACCTCTCTAACTTACCCGATCCAACCCCCACTGTCCAATCCCTGTTTAAGCGGACCTTCTGTGCTGCCACTAAGGGCTGAGGCGAACTTTTGAAGATTACAGTAGAGACGAATCTTTGATTCGCCGAAACTGAATCTGGGTTATCTAGCCCGGCGGGACCAGCCACATCGTGAAGAACGATCTTCAACTGTGGTGTCTGGTGCTCCCTGAGGGGCTGACAAGTGTGACTCTACACGCCTTGTGAGGCCCTAGGCAAGTCTCCCCCACAGCACACTGCGAACCTCAAGTTTGCAACGACCCTGGCTTGCAGCACCGCAAGGACTACTTCACTTAACCCCTGCAGGACCGGCCTCCAACAGCTGTCTAAAACCTTCATCGTCGAGAATGTTCAGACCCAGCTCGCGGGCACGCGTCTCCTTCGACCCTGCGTTCTCACCCACGACCACATAATCCGTCTTCTTCGAAACAGAACCTGCAGCTTTACCGCCCCGAGACAAAATTGCCTCTTTTGCACTGTCCCTAGTGAATCCCTCTACTGCGCCGGTCACCACTATCGTCAAGCCATCCAGCACCCCGATGGGTTTCTCGTCCGCAACACCAGGCCCAGGATGGTCAGGGGTTTCCATCTGAACACCCGCTGCAGTCCAACTCCGCACAATCTCCTGGTGCCAATCGACTTCGAACCAAGCAGTGAGTTCTTCCGCAATGACTTGCCCCACCCCATCGACCGCAGCGAGTTCGGCTAGGGACGCACCACGAACAGCATCAACCGAGCCGAACCAGTCCGCGAGCGCTCGGGCAGCAACAGGGCCCACATGACGAATGTTGAGGCTCACCAGAATGCGCCACAAGTCCTTGGTCTTCGCGCGCTCCAACTCCGCAAGGAGTTTATGGGCGGCCTGCGACGGCTGCGTTATTGCCAATTCGCGTCCTTCGGCCGAGGCTTCCTCTCGATCCGCCTTGTCGTGGGTCAGGGCCCGCCGGAACGGAGTACGTACCTTTGCGGCACCAGAAGCATCCACTTTGCTGAGGCCAGTTTCTGCATCTTTGACAACCACCTCGATTTTGACGAGATCTTCAAGAGTCAGGTCAAACAGTCCCGCTTCTGTTGGTAACGGAGGAACCTCGGGAACCAGGGGCTGAGTTAAAGCGGCTGCTGTGACCTCACCCAGCACATCAATGTCAAGGCCATTGCGCGACCCAATGTGCTCAACACGCCCCCGAACCTGGGCGGGACAAGAGCGGGCGTTCGGACAGCGCAGATCGATATCCCCCTCCTTCATCGCCCGCAGCGTCGCACCACACTCCGGGCACAGCACAGGCATGACGAACTCGCGCCTCGGAAACCCGTCGTCGGCGGCTGCGGCCACGGGCCCCACAATTTCTGGGATAACGTCACCGGCTTTGCGTAACACGACCATGTCGCCGACCTGCACGCCCTTGGCCTTCACCACATCCTGGTTATGCAACGTTGCTTGGCGGACCACACTGCCCGCAACCAGAATCGGCTCCATCACGGCATATGGGGTTGCGCGGCCCGTGCGGCCTACCCCAACCACAATGTCGAGGAGCCGAGTGTTGACTTCCTCCGGCGGATATTTATACGCAATCGCCCACCGAGGTGCCCGACTCGTGGCGCCCAACTGATTCTGCAGCGACACCTCGTCCACTTTGACGACGATGCCATCAAGTTCATGCTCAATATCGTGCCGGTGCTCACCGAAGTAGTCGATCATTTCCCGCACACCGTCGAGCCCCCTGACCACCCGGGTATGACCTGAGACCGGCACACCCCACGCGGCGAGGAGGTCGTAGACCTGAGACTGCCGGCTCAACTCCGCATCAACGACGCCGTCCTGCGACGTTGCCGCGCCATCAGGGGCCGGCGGCGTCGCTCCGCCCCAATTCAGCGCGCCGATTCCATGTGCATACATCCGCAACGGACGCGATGCCGTAATCCGGGGATCTTTTTGCCGCAAGGAGCCCGCCGCCGCATTGCGAGGGTTGGCAAACGGTGGCTTCCCCGCGGCCACCTGCGCAGCGTTCAAAGCGTCGAATTCGGCAACCAGCATGAACACCTCACCGCGGACCTCGATGAGTTCCGGGTGCGTTGCCGCATCACCAGCCAAAACCTTCGGAATCGACTCAATTGTGCGCACGTTAAGGGTGACGTCTTCGCCAGTGCGGCCATCTCCGCGAGTGACTCCACGCACCAAGCGACCGTTCTCGTACACGAGTGCGATCGCTAGGCCATCGATTTTGACCTCAGTCAGATAGTGCAAACTCGACTTGCCCACATCGCGATGCACCCGCTCTGCCCAAGTCTCTATATCCGCCATAGAGAAAGCGTTATCTAACGACAGCATGCGCTCCACATGGTCGACTGCTGTGAATTCCGTTGAAAACGTGCCCCCCACGCGCTGGGTCGGCGAATCAGGCGTCCGCAGGTCAGGGAAAGCCTCTTCAAGTTCGTTAAGTTCCCGCAGCAGTGCGTCATAGGCACCGTCACTCACTGCAGGTGCGTCACGGACGTAGTAAGCGAACTGGTGGTCCATGACCTGTTCGGCCAGTTCGGTCCAACGATGACGCGCTGCAGAGCCCTGCTTAGAAACAGAAGATGCAGAAACAGAAGGTTCAGTCACAGCACCATCATGCCAAAGCGCCACCAAGATCCGGCCAAGTCAGCCCACAGCCGAACCAGATCAAACCACTCCCCTCTGAGTAAAGAACGCCCCTAGGCTGAGGGAATGGTTGATCACGCTGTTACCTCCGACACCCCAATGTCCGCACCCACTCCAGGTTCTGATCCATTCGCATGGCTAGAAGACGTCGAATCCGACGCCGCCCTCGCCTGGGTGCAGAAACAGAACGAGCACGCCAACGCAACTGTGGCAGGGACGAAACGCTTCACCGATCTCGAAACGGGAATCCGAGAAGTACTCGACGACGACGCGCGCATCCCGCATGTCTCCAGCGTGGGAGGGCTGCTGTACAACTTCTGGCGGGACGCAGAGCAACCACGCGGTATCTGGCGTCGTACGACAGAAGCTGAATACGCCAAACCGCAACCCGAGTGGGACGTACTGCTCGACCTCGATGAACTCAACCGCACCGAAGACGAAGACTGGGTCTGGAACGGAGCGAGCGTGCTGCGGCCCGACTGCTCCCGGGCGCTGGTTCACCTCTCGCACGGTGGATCAGATGCCGATGTGACGCGCGAATTCGACCTGCGCACCAAAAAGTTCATCCCAGCCAAGGACGGCGGCTTCCTCCGTGACGAATCCAAAGGCTCGCTCACCTGGATTGACCAGGACACCGTCTTTGCCTTCACCGACTTCGGCCCCGGCACCATGACGCCATCGGGCTACCCCCGCACCGTGCGACGGTGGCGACGCGGCACTCCGCTCGCATCCGCTCCCGAAATCTACGCGGGAACTGAAACTGACATGTACATCAGCGCGCACCACGACCGGACCCCAGGCTTTGAGCGCAGTTTCGTCTCGCGGTCCATTGCGTTCTACAACTCAGAGGTCTTCGTTCTCAACGCTGATGACAGCCTCACCCAGATCGAGATCCCAAACTCCGCCGAAGCGCTCATCCACCGCGAATGGCTTGCGGTTCTGCTCCGTCAGGACTGGGCTATTGACGAAACGACCACACACCGCGCCGGGTCGCTCATCACCATTGCACTAGACCGCTTCCTCCAGGGAGAACGCAACTTCGACGTTGCCTTCTCCCCCAGTGCCACCGTGAGTCTCGATAACGCCACCTGGACGCGCAACCAACTGGTACTGACCCTGCTAGACGACGTCCAAAATCGGCTGGAAATACTGACGCCGCCGGTGGAAGCGAACGGTGCCTGGAAACGCCAGCCGGGACCGGCAGAAGAAAACGCAGGCACCATCGCACTACGCGCGGTAGACGCCGAACTCAGTGACGACCTCTGGCTGGTCCGCACCAATTTCCTCACGCCAACAACGCTGAGCCGGATCACAGTCAGCCCCGAGCAGCCAGATCACACCGATGCGCCACTCAAGCAAATGCCAGTCTTCTTCAACGCCGACGGTCTCGAAGTCACCCAGCAGTTCGTCACCTCCGACGACGGCGCCCGAGTGCCATACTTCCTCGTCCACGCCCAGGGGACCTCGCTCACAGCGAAAACTCCCACCATCTTGTATGGATACGGGGGATTTGAAATTTCCCTCACGCCAAATTATTCCGGGACAATCGGTCGGGCGTGGCTCGCCCGAGGCGGGGCCTATGCAATTGCGAATATCCGGGGCGGCGGAGAATACGGCCCCCAGTGGCACCAAGCCGCACTGAAACAACACCGGCACCGCGCCTACGCCGACTTCGCGGCGGTGGCACGCGACCTCATTGAACGCGGCGTGACCAGTTCCCAACACCTCGCCGTTCAAGGCGGCTCAAATGGTGGGCTCCTCACCGGAAACATGCTGGTGCACTACCCCGAGCTTTTTGGCGCCGTGATCATTCAGGTGCCACTACTCGATATGCACCGCTACCCACACCTGCTTGCCGGAGCCTCCTGGATGGCAGAGTACGGCGACCCAGACAACCCTGCGGAATGGGAATTCATTCAGGGCTTCTCCCCCTACCACCTAGTAAACCCAGAACAGCAGTACCCTCCAGTGCTGCTGACCACCTCAACGCGAGATGACCGCGTCCACCCCGGTCACGCAAGAAAAATGGCGGCCCTGCTCTCCGCCTACGGAAAAGACGTGACCTACTACGAGAACATCGAAGGTGGCCACGGCGGCGCCGCCGACAACGCACAAGCAGCGCACATGGCCGCCCTCGCCTACGAGTTCTGCTGGCAACACCTGAGTTAAGAAACATCCCTGATTAACGCGGAGCGCATCTAATCATTAGCGCGCTCCGCCAGGATCCGAGCCACCCGAATCAGCGTCGCAAGTTCGCTGCGTGCAGCATCGGCACTTCCGGCCAACGCCCACGCGGCTGCAAACTGCGGCGCAAGGTGGTCCCCTAGCGGTGGAGCCTGAGTCAAAGTCAAACGATTCAGATCGCGCACCGGCAAACCAATTCGGCTCCACGGAACCGTGATCAGGTCTACCAAGTCAGGCACAGCAGCGCCAGAACGCTGCGATACCTGTGCATGTGGCACGGCCGGCCACACATCCAATCCACGTTCCAGCGCCCGCGCCAGAAACTCCCAGCCCTGCTCGTTCCACGGCCCCAAAGTGACGCCAACAGCCCCAGCACCAGAAAGTGCAACCACAGGAACACCAGACCAAGCTGAGCCCACCTGCACCACAGTGCGCCCCCCACACCTGTGCACAACGTCGAGCACGCTGCGCAGTTCCTCCACAAGTTCTGGGCCCCGCACCAGCGGCAAGCGTGAGTAACCAGAAAAAGTAGGCAACGCACCAGCGTTGACCTGGCCGAGCAGGGTCTCATCAAACTGCACCGTCACCTCAGCGCCCGGCACCAAATCCCGGACCCGGGAAATCAGCTCAACAACGCCCTGCCCCAATGCCTGTGCAACACCGCGTACCGCACCAAAATCAGCCAGCACCCGATCCCCTCGAGCCAGAAACAGCGTCGCAGCAAGAGTCCACGGCCCCACAACCTGCAAGGTGATCGGACCACAACCCAACGCGGCAATCGCCAGAGCCTCAAGATCATGCTGCAAAAAATCCTGCGCACGAGCAAGATCCGCGCCACCGTGATCAGCCAGCTTCCAACCGTGCGGTCCCAGCTCTACTGGCGCGTCTGCCAAGAGCGACGCAGTCCGGCCCAACGCATCTGCGCCCACACCACGCGCAGGCAACTGCGGCAGAAAGGCCAGCCCTCGCACCCCTTCGGGGGCGTCAGACAAGTCACCAAAAACCGCCAATTGGGCCTCTAACGGATCCAGCCCCGGCCACAGGCCAGAACCGCTCACCCCAATCACACCGCAGCAGCCCCCGCGCCAGCTTCCTGCTTCGCGTTCGGCCGACTCCGGGACGCCGAGGTCACCGTTGCCTGCCCAAGCACGCGGGTGTCGTCATACGCCACAACTGACTGCCCGGCCGCTACTCCGCGCAGACCCCGCCCAAACAACTCCACTTCCATCCCCGTCTCCGCTGCTTCGACTGACCCCTGCGAACCAGCCACAACACGGACCCGACCAGGGACCGGCGTGCCATGCGCACGCACCTGAATCATCGCGTCAATCCAATTACCGTCAGCAGTTGCAACAACATCCGAGGCCAACCACACCGCGTCATCACCGTTAATGCGATCGACCGTCAACAGCTCTGCTGCGCCCACCACAACCGTGTTTGACACCGGTTCCACCTCAAGGACGTAGCGCGGTTTACCGTCCGCAGCCGGGTGCCCAATAGCCAAGCCCTTACGTTGCCCGATCGTGTACGAATAAGCACCGTCGTGCTGCCCGACGACCTCACCCTCAGTGTCCACAATCGGACCGGGGCGCGCTCCCAACCGCTCCTGCAAGAAACCCTTAGTATCGCCGTCCGCCACAAAACAAATGTCATACGAATCCGGCTTATTTGAAACGCTTAAACCCCGCTTTTCCGCCTCCGCACGCACCTCATCCTTGGTGACAAAGTCACCAAGAGGGAATACGGAACGCGCCAACCGTTCCTGCCCCATCACCGCAAGAACATAAGACTGGTCTTTGGCATCATTCGGCGAGCGGTGCAACTCCCGCACCTCGGTACCGTCTTGCGTTGTGCGAGTCACAATCTTGGCGTAGTGCCCTGTAACGACTGCATCAAAGCCCAACGCAGTGGCCTTGTCCATCAGAGCCTCGAACTTAATGTGCTCATTGCAACGCACACACGGGTTCGGCGTCCGGCCAGCCTCATACTCGCTGAGGAAATCGGCCACAACCGTCTCTTCAAACTTCTCGGACAGGTCCCAGACGTAGTAGGGAATCCCCAAAATATCGGCGGCACGGCTCGCATCGCCGGCGTCCTCAATCGAGCAACACCCACGAGAACCAGAGCGGAACTGGTCTCGATTTCGCGACAATGCCATGTGCACACCGACTACTTCGTGCCCCTCCTCAACGGCCAAAGCTGCAGCAACTGCGGAATCAACCCCACCGGACATCGCGGCTAAAACCCGCATCTCACTGACCTCCTGCTCGAGAATGTGCTGCCAAACCTGCCACCTGCGCGCGCTCAACCACACCCGGAAGCACGGCCAGAAGCGCCGCAACATCATCCGCTGTAGAAGTGCGTCCCAATGAGAAACGCAAGGCGCCCCGCGCGTCGTCCTCCGTTAATCCCATGGCAAGCAACACATGCGATGGCTGACAGGCCGAACCAGTTGAACACTCGATGCCCATCGAATCAAGCAGATACAGCAACGAATCGCCCTCACAGCCCGGGAACGTGAAATGCGCACTACCCGGAAGTCGGACAGCGGCCCCCTCACCACCCACAAACGGATCAGGACCACGCAGTTGAGCAGAGGGAACGACTTCTTGAACTCCCCGGATCACTTGGTCACGCAAATCCGAGATTCGGACTGAATTCTCAGCGATCCCCCCAACAGCCTCTTGCACTGCAACCGCAAACGAGGCGATGGCGGGCGTGTCCAACGTGCCAGACCGCACCCCCCTCTCCTGACCACCACCGTGCAACACCGGCACCAGGTCCAAACCGCGCCGAGCCAAAAGCGCGCCAACCCCGATTGGCCCGCCAAGTTTGTGCGCCGTCAACGTCAACGCGTCAACACCACTATCTGCAAAATTTACCGGAACCGAACCCACGGCCTGCACGGCATCGCTATGGACTGGAATGCCAGCGCTTCGAGCGATCCGAACAACGTCAGCGATTGGCTGCACTGCGCCAACCTCGTTATTCGCCCACATCACCGAGATGAGTGCGATCTGCTCCCCATGCTGCGCAACCTCAGCCTCAAGCGCGGCCACATTGAGCACGCCCATGGAGTCGACGGGGAGTTGCACAATCTCAGCACCCGCGTGCTCAGCCAGCCAGAAAACTGGATCGAGAATTGCATGATGCTCAATCGAGGGAATGACAATACGACGACGCTCCCGGAAGCCAGTTCGTCGAGCCCAAAAAAGTCCTTTAATCGCGAGATTGTTTGCCTCAGTGCCGCCCCCAGTGAAAATCACTTCACTGGGCCGGGCGCCAAGTGCCGCGCCAATCGTCTCGCGGGCCTCTTCAACGGCTCGCCGCGCCCGGCGTCCCGACGAATGCAACGAGGAGGCATTTCCGTTGCGCCCCAGTTCAGTGGTCAGCGACGCAATTGCGGCAGCACTCATTGGAGTCGTCGCGGCATGGTCGAGATACACCGGCTGTTTTACAGCGGCGGGGGGCACAGAGCTCTGGGGATTGGGCGCGGTCACAGGGACCAGTCTACGAACTCATGCACAGTTGCAAGTCCCTCACGCGTCCTGAACCGCCAAGCGCTGCTTCAACGCTGCTGCGGCCTGCGCCAATACATCAGCGAGATCGCCCACCACTGCAAAGTCTGCAATCTCAAAAAGTGGGCACTCCGGGTCTGAGTTCACCGCGACGATGATCTCGGACGCCTGCATTCCGCCGCGGTGATGTGGTGCCCCACTAATGCCTGCGCCGATGTACAGCCGAGGCGCGATCGTCACACCCGTCTGCCCGATCTGCGTGTCGTGGTCAATCCACCCCTCATCAACGCAGTCCCGGGTGGCCCCCACCGCAGCGCCGAGCACCTGCGCAAGTTCCCGAACTGGCCCAAAGTCGCCGAAAGTCCCTCGGCCGCCCGCCACAACGATCGGAGCATCAGCAAGGTTCGGCCCCGTCTGCGGGTCCGAATCAGCATGTGTATGCCCTGAGCGGGACACCAACGAAACTTGATCACCTCGTGGCGCTGAGCCCACCCGCAGCGTTGCCTCAGTGGGCGTGGTGGGCAGGTCAGCAGCCAGCGGCTGAATAGCGTTCGCCCGCACAGTCAACACTGACAGCGGGGTTTGGTTCGTGAACTCCACATCCCACGACCCTGCAAATACTCGCTTTGCACCCAAAATCGAACCGTCGTCACGCACCTCAACGCGAGCTGCATCAATGATGAGTCCCGCCCCGGTTTCATAGGCGAGCAACGCGCAGGCTTCTTTATTGGCGAATGTCGCCCGAGTCAGCACCATCCCAGCGCTGCACTGCTCAACGGCTTCCGCGAGCGCATGCGCCGTCACAGCAGTCAGGAAGCGCTCCTGCGCGACCTCGAGCGTCAACACCTGCTCTACTCCGTAGGCGCCGAGCTGTGCAAGCGTTGCCGGGCTTAGCGCGGAGAAGGACACCGCCGTCACCGGACCAATGCTGCGACCCAGCGTCAGCAGTTCAAGGTCAGGCAGGGCCAACGCCTGCGCTGCGTCCTCAAGCAGGACAAGAACGGGAATTTGCGTCATGATCCGTGCCTCTCAGACGAGTTCTGTGTTGATGATGAAATCGGCCAATGCCCGACCACCGCTGCCGTCGCCGTCGTCCGTTACAAGAACCACCGGCTCGCGTTCGGGGCGCGGCTTAGCGTCCAAGACACGGATCCGTGCGCCCGCGTGCCCCACCACGGCGGCGTCCAGGTCAAGTTCAGCTAACGACCAAGTCTCAATCTGTTTGGTGCGTGCCGCCATGATGAGTTTGAAGTTCGGCATCCGAGCCCGGTTGATGTGGTCAGTCACACTCACCAACGCTGGCAGGGGCGCGGTGAGCACCTCAGTGACACCATCAACAACGCGCTCCACCTGAGCACTGTCCGTAGTCAGTTGCAAAGCGGCAGCGTTTGTCAGTTGGGGCAGGCCCAGTTCCGCTGCAACAAGGGTTGGCGTCACTGAGCCAAGGCCGTCAAGCGCGGCCATACCCATCAGGACAAGATCAACCGGGCCGCGCTCGGAGATTTTGGTCACTGCCTTCGCAATAGCTTTTGCCGTGCCGAAGTAATCAGAACCCGCCAAAGCGTCGTCCGAGACCAAGATGCCGACGTCGGCTCCCAGTTGGAAAGCACGTTTCAACGCATCTGCGGCTGCGGGTGGGCCAACACTGAGCACAATAAGTTCACTAGCGGCCCGCTCTGCTTCATCGAGGCGGTCGAGAATGCGCAAGGCCTCCTCAATGGGGTGCTCATCGAGTTCGTTCAGGGAGCCCTCCGCTGAACCACGCACCACCCGACCTGAGTCGAATGATCGATCAGATTCGATGTTGGGCACGTGCTTTACGCACACCACAATTCGCATCGTCCACTGCTTCTTTCCGTTGATGATCTGCCTGCCTGCAGGCTACCGCTTTGTACCCCCGCACCGCGGTAGGGTGTCCACACTGCGACTCAGTGCACCCCCCAATGGACTGAACGTGTGAAACTTCACCCTCCAAGACCCCTCCCCCCGGGTAAAACCTCTCAAGAAGCGACGACAATAGAGCAATGAGTACGTCCACTTCCGCCCCCGCGCTCCGCGTCGTTGCAGACGCCCGCCCCTTTGCAAACCGCATGGGAGCGCACTTAACGCCACGCGGTCTCGCCGTCAGCGTCTTTGCTGCCCACGCCAGCCAGGTTGAACTTTGCCTGCTGGACCCAGACCCAGCGGGTTCCCCCGACTGGCACGAGCAGCGGTTCCCCATGACTGGGCCCGAAAATGGCGTCTGGCACATTTTGATCAACGGTGTGAGCGCCGGGCAACACTACGGATTTCGGGTGCACGGACCCTGGGACCCCGCTGCCGGACACCGGCACAACCCGAATAAGTTACTGCTCGACCCCTACGCTCGCGGCATCACAGGTGACCTGACATACGGACCACAAACCCTCGGCCACGCGGACGAACCCGGCACGATCCCGTCAGAGGAAAC
>RCNJ01001976.1_pt1 | contig 10900 bp, 23 predicted proteins | sample 2041171 | NCBI WGS metagenome assembly RCNJ01 (sample SAMN09708213, study PRJNA481090) | feces metagenome | biome: feces | host: Pygoscelis adeliae | place: Antarctica: Rookery Lake | collected 2010-03-01 | reverse complement strand
AGCATCGTTATTAACACACTTTTCTTGATTAGTTTCATTTATTATTTGCCATTCTTCACCTAATATATTTACCTTATCTTTAAACATCCTATCACCTCATTATAATTATAACAAAAAAGAAGAGGGTTACTCCTCCTCTTCAATCATTGGTTGTTGTTCAAATTTTTGCATATCCTCTTCATCTAATAATTCCTTTTCTAGCTTAACATCATCTATAAGTGGGTGTCTTTGCATTGCAGTTTCTCTACTCATTAACCCGGCGTTAACACTATCTATTATTTCAGTTATTAATTCGTCATCGTTAACAAGCTGATTTCTAACAAAATTAACAGTAAAATCAGTTTGTTTATTTGCTATTTCTAAATATAAATTTATTATATTAGTACAAAATTCTATGCAGTTAGTTTCGAAAGCGTCTGTCTTTAAATCTAAATCCATCATATTAGCTTTTATAGCTACATTTATCTAAAGCCATGCTGTCTGAATATATTTGAGCTCTAAGCATATCAAGTGCAGTTTGTCTAGCTTGATAAGGCACTTCGATAGTATGAGGAGTTGCATCAGAATCAGGATCATTAGTTTTGACTGTTTTATAATACTTGAAGTCAGCTAAGAATTCCCCCATGTCTTGCCCTTCATAATTTTTAAGTACCCAGTATATATCCTGATTATCTTCTAAGTTATTTCCAAAATCCGAATTTATTATGTCGTATAGATCTAACTTAGATTTTAAACTAAAATTAAATTCGCTTTGTCTTATATCATTTGCATATAACGGGAATACTGGCAATTTACTGAATCCCTCTGACTTTAGAATTCTTTCACCTAGGATATCTCTAGTCTTAGTTACTTTGTAACCTTGTTTAGCTTTTGTAATTATTATCTTATCTTTATCTTTTCTTAGTTCTGTCTTTCCGTCCTCTTCATACAATTCGATCCAAACTGGTTTTTGAAGGTCTATTTGCCAGAATCTTATAACTGCTCTAACTTGCCCAGTTCTTTCATCTTCTAATGGTACAACTTCCGTACCTCTCCATATATCAACTGCAAAATTCCCGTTAGCATCTATATAACAGTAACCCCAGCTTGCGTAATCAACTAAAGAAAACAGTCCAGCTTTTTGAAGTTGAGTGTCAAAGTTATTACCTAGTCCTCTTTTTATATCTTCTTCTGTTTGCAGTCCATTACTAAGTAAATAACTGACTTCTTGTTTAACTATCTTATTAAACATATTATTCGCTATTCTGTTATTAGCTTTAAACTTATCAACTTCTTTTATACCCATAGAATTATAAAACCACTGCATTCTATTTGCTATTGTAGTATTACAACCCCTATAGTAAGCTTGAGCATCTAAAGCGTTGTTGTATATATTCGTTCCTTTAAATTCATCTATTGCTGAAGAGATAAAACTTAGTTTATCCCCAACAGCTTCAAAGTCTTGGAATGTTTTCATTTTATTCCTCCTTTACTTCTTCTAGACCTTCCATGTACCATAGTCTAGGTCCTTTTTTAGTCATTATGATACCTATTTTACCGTCGTAACTAACACCTATGCAATCATAAACTTTACCTATAACTCTAAATCCATAACCTTCGGGGCATTCTACACATTTAAACTTTTTAACTATCATGTTTATTCCTCCTTCTCTAATTCCCTTTTTAAATAAAATATAGCTTTCTCTAAATCTTGCTTTTTGTTTCCTTTATGATTACAACGGGCTATATACTTAATAGCGTTGCCAAGGTTAAAATCTAAATTCCAATCTTCTATTACATCTATAACCTCATACTTACCTTGGTTATAGTGGTTAGGGTGATTTACCATGTCATGGTCGTTTGAAGTGTTGTTTAACTTTGTTGCCTTTCTAAGAGGTAATTCTTCATTCATATAAGGAGTAAAGTACATTCTCACTTCATATTCCTTTAAATATTCGCTCTTCACTTCATCCAAGAATTTGTATTTTATCCAGCTAGTATATTTATCAATAACTTTGTCAATTATTTGTATTTTTCTATTTTTTTCGTCGTCATCAATTAACCCTTCTAAAACTAAATAAATTTCTCCAACTTTTAAATCTTTAAATTTAACCTTGTTGTTTCCTGCATCTTCTAAAAAACTACCAATTTTATCTCCTTCAAAATCTCTAGTTACCATCTCATTACCTCCTATAATCTTAACCTATTAGGGTTGTTATTCTTTTTATACTTCTTGTCTAGTATTTCCCATACACCAGTTAGTGCATCTGGGGCGTCGTCTGATATCCTCTTAATTCATCATAAAATTCAGGGTACATCATTTTCCAACCTTTAGGGAAATAAACATTCCTCATTACACCAGTTGAACCAGTTAATATCCTAGATATTTTATTGGCTGATTGGTGAAATGGTTTAAAAATAGTTACATTATTATTATACTTTTCTTTGGCAATCCTTGCAACGTTCCTTGAGAAACCACGACCTCCGTTATTGCTTTCTATCCTTGCATAATTAACACGGTCTTTTGTAATCATTTTGGCGGTTAACTCTTCTGTAACTTCCATGCTTTCTTTTGTAAATAATACATCTAAGATATAAGCGTTACCATCTTGTCCTACCGCATAGTTTATACTACAAAGGCTATCCGCTCCCTCGTCGGCTGTATCTGTGTAATTCTCTATCATTTTAATTTCTTTCGGCACTTCTTCATATTCTAAAAAGTGAGAATATAAAGCCCCTTTTAAGTCCATTGGCTCCTGCTGATAGTTAGCGTTGAAAGTATCTTCTCCCATTATCTTTTTAGCTTTCTCATAGTCTTTTAAGCTAAATATATCATCACATAGCATTTTATCTCCATGCTTAGCTTTGAAATTTATATGAGTGAATTTAGTTCCTTCCTCTTCTAACATTTGTATAATACGACCTGCTAAATCTTTAGTTCTCCATCTAGTCATAATAATTAGAACTTTCTTCTTACCTTCTCTTCTTGAAAGCATAGTATTTACAAACCATTCCCAATGTTTATCTAAAACAGTTTCGTTATTTGCTTCTTCATCTGACTTGATAAGGTCGTCTATTACTTCCATATTAGCACCAAAACCCGTAGCGGTTCCAGTTGGAGAAGTTGCAAGGTAGTTAACTTGATTTGATGCTTCTGTTTGCCACTTCTTAGCTTCTGCACTACCGTATTTAATGTTAGTGTTTGGAAATATATCGTTATATATAATAGTTTCCCCTATCTTTTCAGTTTCTATTGTTTGCCTTACTTTCTTTGAAAAAGTCTTAGATAGATCTTCATTGTACGAACCTGACATTATCTTATAAGTAGGGTCTTTACCTAGCACCCACTCAACGAAGTTAGTCGCAGTAAATGACTTGCCATGTCTTGGCGGTGCATTGATTATCATGTATTCGTCATCGTTATAATAGAAGTTTTCAAGTGCATTACACAACTCTTTTAAATATTCTCTATTCTCTTTATAAAAAGAAGGGTACAGAAGTTTGCAATACTCCCAGAATTCCCTCCTTGCTAATTCGCATTTAAGTTGTTGTCTAATCTTCATTCTTTAACAGCTCCTTAATTTCGTCTGTACTTAAATGAGATAACTCTATATTTTTATTAGTATTATTATTTATATTAGTATTTTCAGTTTCTATTCTATCCCTATAACCGAATTTATAATATTTTTGTTGTTACATCTTTAGACTGCAACACGTTATCCTCTAAAATATCTTGGAATCTTTTAAAAGTGTTCGGATACTTAGCTTCGTACTCATAGAATGTTGTTCTTCCTATTCCCATGTGTACTACTGCTCCAGCAATATTAGGGAATCTTTCGTTAATTTCACAATATTCAAAATAATCTATTATAGCATCATAGAACTCTTGTTCTGTTTTAAAAATTCTAGGTTTACCCATTGGTTGAGCCATATTAAACACCTCTCTTTCTACATATATTATAACACAAAAAGCACCCTTGCGGATGCTTAATGTTAGTCGTTTATATACCATTTTCCTTTTATTTGTTTGAAACTAAAATGTAGATCCTCTTTATTCATTTTTATAAAAGGTTCACCACTAATCTTTATAAGAACTCTATCATCTTTTAAATAACAACTAGTGGCAGTTTCACAACTTTCTATTTCCTTCCCTTGTTCAAACGCTTCAAATGCTTCTTGGAAAGTGTATTCTTTTCTTCTAAGTTTAAACAAAGAATCTATTTTAGGATAAACACCCTGGTATTCTTCGCCATCATTATACATAATTCCTATTTTACCTCCAAAGTATATTATTGTGTAGTCTAACCCTTCCCAAGTTTCCCCTTCTTTTATATTAGCGATTACCTCTCTAAAAGTTAACTCTTTCATTATTACCACCTCTTAACATTCTTCTCTTTTAATAACTCTTTCTTGCCTTCCAATAACGTTTCTTTGTGTGTTTTCTTCTTCTTGTTGTTTATGTCTATTTGATTTAATATTGCACCTCTAAACATTACTTAACCTCCTCTATATCTTGAATTGCTTCTAGTGGAATAACTATCTCTCTATGACCATCTATAAGTAGAATTCTGTAATCGTGTATTTTCTTAATTATTCCTGTTTCTTCGCACCCTCTTGTAGTGATTTTACAACGGTCGCCTTCCTCAAAATATTGTCCTTTTTCATTTACTAAATATGGTATAACTACTTTCCTAACACTCATTACTAACCCCCGCTTCCGCCCACATTTTTAGATTTTCAAACTCTTTTTTACATTTATTTAAAGTTTCCTCTTTGATGTCTCCACTTGCACCTCTTGCAAATTCACTAACAATAGTAAGAACCTCAAAGAATTCTTTCTCTCTATCTAACTCCATTCCTTCATTAATACTAGCCATTATACTCTCTACAATCAAACTATTACCAAGCATTTATTTACCCTCCTATTTTTTATTTAAATCTATCCAGCTATCAGTAGCCATTAAAAGTAAACCATTAAAACTTATTAATTTTAAAATAAAAATATTTTCTATTCCCCAAATAACTAGCATTCCAATTATACCAGCTATCAACGAAATTAAACTTAAACGTTTCATTATTTTCCCTCCCAAAACTTCTCTTTTTCTTCTTGAGTTAATCCGTTATAACAATAACACTTTTCTTTTTCTTCCTCTTCAATTTTTTCTAATTGTCTTATTATTTTAGCTTCTTTCTTTAATTCTAAAATGTTTAGTTCAGCATCAGTCATGAACAGCTTGATTTGTTCTAGCATGTTCTCAACATCTGCAATCCCTTCAATTAAGTTTTCTGTTATCTCTCCAACTTTTAAACTCTTAGAAACAGCTAATCCTAACTCGAATAACTCTTCCTGAGCTTGTCTGAATTGATGTTCTCTTCCGTAATAGTTAGCAATTTGGATCAATTTATTTTCTCTATTCATCTTAATACCTCCTAAAGTTATCTTACACTTATTATTATACACTATAAAATATTAATGTCAATACTTTTTTAATCTTCTTCAAGTTCTACTCTTGCTACTTTTAAGCCTTGTCTATTAACTTTATCGTATTTTATTAAGTGTCGTACTGAACTTTCCCAACATCCTAGATAATCAGCAACTTCTTGCATTGTATCAGCTATATATACAGTTGGCTCTCCTTCTATTTTGCAATCATAAACAAGATAACAAACCACTATTTTTACTTCTTCAACTTCTTTTTTATCTTTCTTTTCATTTATAGCAACAAATTTAAGCATTGTTTTTTTATCTCTTTGCTTTCTTTCTGCCCATCTTCTAATTTTGCAGTGTGTTGTTCCTAGCTTTGCAGCTAACTTTCTTAAAGATTTAGCTTCCACTATTGGAAACCCCCAAACGTCATAATTAAAAGCATATACCATTATTTTATCCTCCTTATCCATTCTTCTGGAATATTTAAATTGTATTCTTTTGCTAAACTAAATATAACTTCACTACTATCGTTAGTGTTATAAACCATTTTTGCTAATGTAATAACATTCCCACATCCACAGTGTGTAAAACACTTGTAAAACTTATTATCCTTTATAGAAAATGCAGTTGTATTAGTTCTATCTCCTGTATGGTGTGGTAATGGGCAATAACTTACCCAATTCCCGTTTTTATTTTTAAAATCACCACCAAAATGTTTTTCTATAAACTCTTTTAAATCAATATTTTGTACTATATACTCTCTTGCTATTTCTTTATACTCTTTTTTTATAAAAGCATTTATATTCTCTAAATTTCCTCTATACTCTTCCACTTTTATTTTTTTGATTTTATTCTGTTTTCTTTTTAAACTCTTTTCATAAGAGGTTATAAGTTTTATTATTGTACTTGTTTTTATCTCTAAATTCTGCTCTGAATAATAAACTTTTTTATTAGTTCCTTGCCATATTCTGTTTGCGTTGCTTGTAGCTTGATCTAAATACTTGTTATACTTCCATTGCAAAGCCTTATATAATAGCTTGTATGTTTCTACATCAATAGCTTGCTCTAGCTTGTAAATAAGCCTAAAACGTGTATAATCAGTATCACTAAAAGTCGCATACTGTATAATTGGATATATTCCCAGCTTTTCATAAAGTTCTTTGGTCATATCGTGCATTGTTATTTTGTTCTCTTTAGAGTCTATATCTAAAGCAATACATTCTATCTTTTTTATACTTTCTTCTTTTATGTCGTTACAGCTTTCTTTAAATTCAGCTAGTATAACAGCGTGACCCTTCTGTAAATAGTCAGCTAACTGCTCATAAGTTACATTCTTATTACCTTGCTTTTTCATAGCAATGGTCATATTTCCAATCTCCTTACCGTCTGGCTTAACCTTATACCCCTTAGGGCTAATCTTAATTTTCATACTACTACCTCCTAACAACTTAATAATAACATGTAATATTATTAATGTAAATACTTTTTATAAAAAAAAGCTAGATTTTACTCTAGCCTTTAATTAAACCCCTCTACCCCTTCTATTATCAAGTGTAACGGACAATATACAGAATATATCAAAATTTCTTTTTTATTTTTATCTATGTTTATATTAACTTTTTCATTTTTAAAATGGTTGTCTATAATTTCTTTAATACTAGTTTTTTTATAACTTTTACATATCATAAATTCTTTATTGTAGACCAAAATGTGTAAATTATAAGTCTTATTTATATCAATCATTATTTGTCACCCCATGATATTTTAATATTCTTTTAAGTTCTTCTTTTTTGATGAATTTCCCTTTATACTCTAAATAGTTATAATGGTTAAAGCCCATGTTATACTCTTTTGCTGCTTTCTCAACTGTAAGCCCAGCTTTAATCCTTAATTCTTTTAAATAATCTCTGTTATAAGCTACATATTTACTTCTTTTCCTATTGTTTTCATTTGTTTGTTCTTTCCAACACTTTTTACATATCGCTCTATATTTATCAGCAGTGCTGGGGTGAGTGTAGAAGTTCCCTTCTACATCTCCATATGTAACCCCACACCTTTTACACGTTTTACTCATTTTTTTCCTCCAGTCAAAGTTACTTCATGTTCTATTATGCTATATTTATCATATATATTCTTTTTTACATATTCCTCTGCTTGTTTTCTGCTAAAAAAAACTCTTTCCACATTAAAACTCATTAAATTATAATGAATTATCACTATATAAACTTTTAATTTAGATGTAATTAAATCAATTTTTATATTATCACTTATTGGAGTATCAACTCCTTTTACTTCTCCAACTAATTCAAATTTAGTTTTCTTAGCTTTTAAATCTCTAACAGAAAATTCTACACTTTGCATTGTTTTTCCTCCTAAAACGGACATTCGTCATTTATATCTAATTCAAATAAATCTTCTTGTTGTTTTGGTTTTTCTGATGCTTGTTTTGTTCCTCTACAAAAATCAAAACTATCAACAATTACATCAGTTGTATGTCTTCTTGATCCATCTTTAGCTTCATAACTTCCAGTTTGAATACTTCCAACAACAGCGATTTGACTACCCTTTGTTAAATACTGTGCCATTATTTCAGCAGTTTTCCCAAACGCTATACAATTTATAAAGTCCGCTTCATCTTTTTTAAACTTTCTAGCAACCGCCAAAGTAAATTTTGCTAACACTTTATCATTTTTAGTGTTAACGATCTCTATATCTCTAACTAAATTCCCTAAAAGATTTACATTATTCATAATTTACCCTCCTTAGCTATTAGGAGAGGGTGTACAAGATATCGTGCTTTATTTTTTGGCAACAAATAGATCTCTCCTAACAGCGTGTTTTTTTTTGATTACATTATTATTTTAACATATAGTACCTATACTGTCAATGCATTTTGTACATAATCCTTGCTCACACAGCAAAACTTTTTCATCTACAAATGGAATATGTGGCTTTAATAAATCTATCATTTTAAAAGCTAATTCCCTGATCTCTTTCTGAGCATGAACACATTTTCTCTGCTTTATTTAAATCCATTGTAACAACTAAGTTGCATGTTGTTGCTTGTGGAAGTATTGCCCTAGCATCTTCTTTTCTAACTCCGAAAGATATTAAACGAGAATAATTATATTGCGAATTTTCAAATTCTATTTTTATTAACTCTTTCAAAGTTTCTCTAGTATCTTTATCTTTTATATAATCCAAATCAGGTATAACAAAATCAAAATTGCTACCATTAACGTATCTTTGGCTCTGCACATTAAACTTAAATGTTCTGTGTCTTGTTAATTGAGTTAAACAAGCCCTTGATATTCCTGTTATAGCGAAACTAAAACTAACATGTTCTAGCGGGCTAGTGTGTTGTTCTAGCATCAAAGGAACTATAAAATCTATCATTTCTTTATCTGATTTTATTTTTATATCTCCCCAACAATCTTTACTATAGCAAATTCTATAAGCCTTATATATTTTTTCGATTGGTCTTTCTGTTATATCAATTAATTTAACTTCCATTATTTCTCTTTCCTCCACTCTTTCATTATTAATACTGTAGCTATCCCAGCTACTGAAACACCTACTATAATTGGTACAGCCCAACTGCTAGCATTAGGGAGGGCTATCGCCCCCATTGTTAGAATTCCTATTGATGTTATTATAAAAGCTCTATTATCACTCATTTTCTACCTCCACAAACTTATAAACATCTTTTATATTAAAATTCTCTCTTAAACAAACCCTGACATCATTTCTTAATGTCGCGTAAATTCTTCTAGCCATATACTCCTTAGGAACTGGAATTATTTCAGTTTCCCATTCTGATACCGCTCTATCTATAGCCCCCATAAGACTATTACCATCTTTCCAACCGTGATTATGTTGTCCTGTTAATTCATAGCAATGCTTAAAGAACAAGGCATCTTCTATAAAAATTCTGTGTTTTGTATTGTTAGCTTTTAACCTTGCAAACTCGTTATCTAGCCTTTTTTTTTCTCCATTTGTAACTTTGATATTCCCAGCTAACTCATCAATAGAGCCTTTCTTTTCTACAATAGTGTATTTATCAAACCATAAAGCTCTATCAATCCCTTTTAATACCCCTTTAGGAAGCATTGCCGAATAATCTCCTGCTGGTAGGTTAGCTTCAAATAAATCTTTTTTAGCTATTTTGTCTACTTTGTTATACTTTGTAAACTCATCTTTAGAATAGTATTTAACTTTCATTCTGTCCCATTCTGATTTATAAGAGGAAGCTTTTTGCTCCCTCGAATCTATTATTATAACTAAATTATCAAGTGCCTTTTCAATTTCTCTTTCCGTAAATCTATAACGCATTATTCTATTACTTCCTTTTCATAAACTTTGCAATAAGTGCATTGATTGTTTTCTTCAATCTCCTTAGCTCTCGCATACGCTTTTTGTTTATTTAAAAACACATCTCTCAAATAAGTTCCTCTTCCTTGTCCCATCCCGTGACTCGTATAAACATCTTTTAAAATAACATAAACTTTCATCTTTTTTTCTCCTCTTTTATTATTTTTGAACTTTATCTAATCTATCGCAAATATTATCATATTGCTCTTTAGTCATATTGCTTATATCAGCAATTTTAAACTCTTTTATACATTGAGCTATTATAGTTTTCTGTTCTATACCTTTTGATTTTCCAATAGCAAAAAGTCTATTTATTTGTTTTTCACTTAATTTATTTGTCGCTTCTTTATTTTCGTCTTTACCATGTGTGTTGGTTGCATCACTATCCTTTGTATCATCAATACAAAACATACCGTTTAAAGCGTATTTTCTAGCATACGAACTACTTGCACCCGTAACCTGTGATCCATCCATTCCCTTCTTACTTTCTTCTTCTCTCGCTAGTGCTGACACTTCTATTTTCTCACCACTTTCAACATCAACAAAGGTTACTATTGATTTAACATATTGCCTACCTTCAACATTTACTATTTCATCACTTATAAAAGTTAAAGCTTTATTTTTTAAACAAATCGGCTTTAAAGCTTCTAAAATATCCTCACAACTTCTATATTTGTATTTTCCAAAACTATTATATTGGTTCTTTGGTGCTTTTAATTCGTTTTGAATTAAAATTAACTTTTCATAAATATTCATATTATTACCTCCTAATTACATATATATTATAACACATTATATATCTTGTGTAAACTATTTAATCTTTAAACTTTCCTCTTGCACTAATCTAGCTCCCTCTATTTTCAAACCTTCCTTTAACGCTTCTTTTAAAGCTTTCTTGTCTGCTGATGGCACATTTACTATAAATTCCTTTGGTATAGCGTTTATATCGTCTATAACGGTTTTAACAGGGTTTTTCTTTATACTTACTGTAAATATACCCCCTTTAACTTCTCTATTCTCTAGTGGGCTTATGCAATCAAATAAGTATCTTTGCAACCCCTCAACTTGTTTCTCTTTTTGTTTTCTAAGTTTATTAAGTCTTTGCTCTTCTGTTTTTATTGC
>RCNJ01001590.1_pt1 | contig 10915 bp, 11 predicted proteins | sample 2041171 | NCBI WGS metagenome assembly RCNJ01 (sample SAMN09708213, study PRJNA481090) | feces metagenome | biome: feces | host: Pygoscelis adeliae | place: Antarctica: Rookery Lake | collected 2010-03-01 | reverse complement strand
AGGGCCTCTAACGCTTTATCTGGAGAGTTAATGCCGCCAGTAGCCATAACAGGAACACGGTTATTAACATGATCATAAACGACTTTATTCATGAATTCACCCTTATGCTCGCCTTGACGTATCCGTTGTTTGTAAATGTTTTTACCCCAACTTGCAGTCGCAATATATTGGATCTGGGCGACATCGATAATGCGGTCGACAAAATAAAGAAAGTCTTCAACACTATAACCAATGTCATTGCCACGTGTTTCTTCAGGTGTCCCACGAAATCCGAGAATAAAGTCTTGAGGTGCTTCTTCAGCAATTACTTTCCATAACTTCAATTCCAAACCGTGACCGATTTTCAAGTGTTTGACTTCCGTATTCATCTTTACGTTCATTAGATGAAGTGGACAGGAATGTTTGAATTAATAAACGTTGAGCAATTGAAATTTCAACTCCATCAAATCCTGCTTTAATCGCCCTACGCGTTGCATCTACGTAGTTGGTAATTACATGTTGGATTTTACGTTTGGTCATTGGCAAAACAGTATGTTCAACCGGAGTATTTAAATTCATTTTACTTGGTCCATAAAGCACACCAAAATCTTGAAGCGCGATTGTCGAGAAGCGGCCCGCATGAGTAAGTTGAATAATCGCTTTCGCACCGTCTTGCTTCATCGACTGAGCTAATTTTTTTAGTCCAACAATACTTCGGTCATCATCAATACTAAAGCCATATTCAAATAATTGTCCATAAGGTTCAATATAGGCAGCGCCGGTAATTTGGAGTGGGGCTGATCCTGCACGTCGCTTAGTATAAGCTAAATCTTCTTCTGTTACGTATCCTTCACTTGTCGATGAGTTAGTAATCATAGGGGAGAGGACGAAACGATTATCTATGTCAATCCCATTGGGTAGTGTTATTGTTTTAAATAAGGGTTTATATTGTTCTGTTGTTTTCATTTTTATACAATTCCTTCCACATTTACTAAATTAACTAATAATTTAAAGCTATCACCGAGAGACCGCTGTGTCAATTTAAGATAGCATTCCGTCTGTTAGCTGTTTGAGGTATCGATTTTACATGATATACTTAATTATATTACTATAATATTATAAAAAAGAAAGAAGGATTATATATGATAAAACGAGCAAACTTCTTATTTATTGAAAAAGATGGCGACATTTACACGTTGAGCATGACACCAGAGTTACAAGATGATATTGGGACAGTAGGATTTGTAGAATATTTAAATGAGGAAACACTTAATATAGAAGATCCTATTTTAAATTTAGAGGCATCAAAAACAGTTCTAGAAATAGCTTCACCATTAGCCGGGAAAGTGGTCGAGCGCAACGAAAGAGCATTAAGTGAACCAGGTCTGTTAAACTCTGCTGAAACTTCAGAGAATTGGGTCATAAAATTAACAGATGTCGATGAAGCAATATTTAGCCAGTTAGAAGATGCCTAAATTATAAACTTAGATAGACCTATTGCTAATGAAAAGTAGAATAGGTCTAATTTTTTAGGGAGGTAAAGAGATGGATCAAGAAGCTAGATTAGATTATTTGATTGATTATTTATCTAAAGAAGACCCTAGTACATATGAACAAATTAAACAGGACACTAAAAATAATAAATTAGCACTGTTTCGAGGACTCTGTAATGTCCGGGAACCTAATCAAGTGTCTGATGAATTTATCCACGTTCAAGATGCTTTTTTAACTGAAAAGAATCATGAACAAGAATTAACTTCATTAATAGATTTAAAAGAACTTCAGCCACAACTTTATTTATGGCAAGGTGATATTACAACGCTTGCAGTTGATGCGATTGTTAATGCTGCTAATACTGAGCTACTTGGTTGTAGGCAAGCAAACCATAATTGTATCGATAATATGATTCATACATACGCAGGAGTGCAATTACGCTTAGATTGTTATGACCTAATCGAAGCACAAGGTCGAAAAGAAGCAATGGGTAAGGCGAAGATTACGAAGGCATACAATTTACCTTCAAAGTATGTTATTCACACAGTTGGGCCCTTTATCGATGCACGGGGTGTCTCACCGTTAAAAGAACAACTACTCGCTTCGTCTTATGCTAATAGTTTAGCCTTAGCGGATGAGTACGAGTTAGAGACAATTATTTTTTGCTGTATTTCAACAGGTGAATTTAACTTCCCTAATCAACGCGCCGCAGAAATAGCGATTCAAACAGTGAAAGAATATATTAATAAAACAGGATCAAAACTACAAGTGATTTTCAATGTGTTTAAAGAAGAAGATTTACATATTTATCAGTCATTATTAACAAAGGAATAGAGGTGTAATATGCACAAAGAACAAGTTACCTATTGGCCTACTTTGGCTAACTCATCATTATCACAGGCTGAAAAGTTAAATCAGTTGATAGAAGAAGCGGAAGCAGTTGTGATTGGTATAGGTGCAGGAATGTCTGCAGCAACTGGATTTACTTATGTAGGAAATAGATTTACCAATGCATTTCCTGATTTTATTGAAAAGTATCGCTTTTTTGATATGTTACAAGCGAGTTTATTTGAATTTGAAGATTTGCAAGAATTTTGGGCCTTTCAAAGCCGTTTTAGTTTATTAAACTTCTTTGATCAGCCAGTTGGAAAAAGTTATCTTGATTTACGCGAAAGAATGAAGACAAAAGACTATCATGTGATCACGACGAATGCTGATAATGCTTTTTATGCTGCTGAGTTTGATATGGATAAAGTATTCCGTATTCAAGGAGAATATGGTTTATGGCAATGTGTCGACCACTGTCATCAAGAGACATATAGTGATGAAGCATTAATTCGACAAATGGTAGAAGAACAAACAGATATGAAAATACCTGAACGTTTAATTCCTTACTGCCCTCAATGTGGAGCAGGTTTAGAAATTAATAAACGAACAGAAGAAAAGGGTATGGTCGAAGATACTCATTTTCATGAACAAAAGATGCGTTATGAACAGTTTTTAAAAGAAAATGAAAATAAGAAAGTACTCTTTTTAGAAATTGGTGTGGGTCATACAACCCCGCAATTTATAAGACAGCCATTCCAGCAAATGACTGAAGCCAATCCAAAAGCCTTGTTTGTGAGAATGAATCAAAAGAATTATTTTATTCCACATATGATTCGCGAGCAAACAATAAAAATTGATGAAGATATTGCTGAAATATTAAAAGAGATCGCTAGTGAATAATGGAGGTAACTATCAATGTATTTAATTGAATCGAGACGTAATGGTGAATGGATATATGATCCAGGCATGTCGATGGCCTTACAAGATTATGTGAAAGAACATATTTTCTTAGGTGAAGATATATTATTCCCTTATATGATGCAGCCAGCTGTGCAGATTGGAAAATTCCAAAATGCATATGAAGAAATCAATCAGCCATATATGGATGAACATGATATTAAAATGATACGTCGTGAAACAGGTGGTGGTGCAATTTATCTTGATGACCGTAATATGAGCTTTTCATTTTTATTTGATGGCGATACTAATATCAATGGTAACTACGCACGTTTATATGAGCCAGCTATTAAAGCACTTGAAAAGTTAGGTGTCCAAGATGTTGAACAGCAAGGACGTAATGATTTAGTTTTAGATGATAAGAAAATATCCGGAGCAGCAATGACGATTGTGAAAGGCCGTATTTACGCAGGATTTTCGTTATTATTAGATCCGAATTATGAAGCAATGGTCGCTGCGTTAAATCCAAACCAAAAGAAAATTGACTCACATGGAATTAAATCGATCCGTTCTCGTGTTGGCTCTATTCGTCCTCATTTAGCAGCAGAATACATAGATATGACACTTTGGGATTTTACAGATTATATGATGTGCGAATTACTTGGTATTGATGATATAAGTGAAGCAAAACGTTATGAATTAACAGATGAAGATTGGGTAGCTGTTGAACAATTAGCTGCGGAGAAATATAACAATTGGGACTGGAATTATGGACGTTTTGATCAGTTCGAGTATCAATTAACGGAGCGCTTCCCCATTGGAACAATCAGTGTTGGTTTAACGATTGAGCATGCTAAAATTACTGATATCAAAATTACAGGTGACTTTTTTGGAACAAAAGATATTAAAGAAGTAGCTTCAGCTTTAGTAGGGGTTAGATTAAGAAAAACTGATCTGTTAAATGCATTAGAACTATTAGATCTAACAGATTACTTTGGAAATCTAACTAAAGAAGATTTCAGTAATTTTATCTTAAGTTATAACGAATAGGTGCTTAGAAAGAAGGTTTGAAAATGGTTAAATTAGGAATTTTAGATTACGCGCAAATTGATGAAGGAAGTAATCCAACAGAGGCTTTACATAATAGTATTAAACTAGTTCAATTAGCTGAAAGCTTAGGTTATAAGCGCTTTTGGGTAGCAGAACATCATGATGTGCCTGCATTTGCGAGTAGCTCACCCGAATTGGTGATGATGCGCTTAGCAGATGCGACAGAACATATTCGGATAGGTTCAGGTGGGGTGATGCTACCCCATTACAGTCCTTATAAAGTAGCTGAAAACTTCCGAACGCTTGAAGCGTTTCATCCTGGTCGGATTGATTTAGGTTTTGGTAATACTGTCGGAACAAGGATTGTGAATAAGACGTTGAATGAAAAGAAGCAAGGTAAACTAAATTATGAGCAATCAATTGTTGATTTAACAAAGTATTTAAGCGATGAAGTGGATGATGAGCATCGTTTCGCTGGTATTACCGCTAACCCAGTAATTTCAACTTTCCCGCAAATGTCTGTTCTTTCAACAAGTGTCAGAAGAGCTCAAATGGCTGCTGAATTAGGTATTGGTTATACACTTGGTTTATTTCCAATTGCAGGCCAAGAAAAATATAATATTGGCATTCATGCAACGAAGACATATCGTGAAGAATTTAAACCATCACCTTTCATGAAAGAACCAACTGTCTCGATTGCACCATTTGTAGTTGTTGCTGAGACAAAAGAAGAAGCAGAAGTATATGCAGAAGCGTTAGATTTTTGGTTATTAGGTAAAGATAACTTTAGTTATTATCCAGAATTTCCGTCTGTCGAAGCGGCTAGACAATATTCTTATACAGAAAAAGAAAAAGAAACCATTCAAGCAAATCGCTTCCGAATGGTAGTGGGTGATATAGAAAGTGTCACAGAAAAAATTAATAAAATGATTAGTCAATTTAATGCAGACGAAGTGATGTTTGTCCCACTTATGCCTGGATTTGAAGCTCGTAAAAAAGCGATTGAGTTGCTTGCAAAAGCATTTAATTAAACGTAGTAAAAAAAACTAATAGAGGGGGTAATCTAAATACTGAAGAAATATATCCCCATTTTCGACTGGATCACACGTTAAAGAAGATTTATTAGCTGGATTAATTGTAGCTATTATGCTTATTCCACAAGGTATGGCTTATGCAATGTTAGCTGGATTACCTCCTGTTGTTGGCTTATATGCTGCGACGATCCCAGCGATTATATATGCACTTTTTGGAACGTCACGTCATTTATCTGTGGGTCCAGTCGCCTTGGTTTCTATTTTAGTATTTTCGAGTGTATCCGCATTTGCTAACCCAGGTTCTAATGAATATATCTCACTTGTACTTTTACTTATGTTAATGATTGGTTTAATTCAATTTTTATTAGGTGTTTTACGACTTGGATTTTTAGTTAACTTTATATCTCAATCTGTGATGAGTGGGTTTATTTCTGCTGCAGCTATCATTATTGGTTTTAGTCAGCTCAACCATTTACTCGGTATAGATATCGAATCGGATTATGTATTTTCAATTATTTTAGAAATGGTTAGCAAACTGTCAGAAATTAATCTAATTGTTTTCATACTTGGTCTAGCAAGTACTTTAATACTCGTATTTTTTAGAAAATATCTACCACGAATTCCCGGTCCTCTCATTGTTGTTGGACTGAGTATGTTAATTGTTTATTTTGCAGATTTACAATCACTTGGTGTAACAATTGTTGGGGAAGTACCTCAAGGCCTCCCATCATTATCTTGGCCTACATTTAATCTAGATTCAGTTGTTAAACTACTGCCGGCAGCTTTAACAATTTCATTTATTGGATTTATGGAGTCAATCTCAATCGGAAAAGTAATTTCAGCAAAAGAAACCTATACGCTTGACCCAAATAAAGAATTAATTGGCTTAGGTTTAGCTAATGTCATTGGCTCATTTTTCTCAGGCTATCCTGCAACAGGAAGCCTATCACGTACCGCAGTTAATTATGAATCTGGCGGAAGAACACAACTGTCATCTATCTTTACAGCCATTTTTATTTTATTAACACTATTATTTTTTACAGGTCTTTTCTATTATCTTCCTCAAACAGTACTTGGTGCGATAATTATTGTAGCAGTCTATGGTTTAATCGATATTAAAGAAGTGAAGTATTTATTAAGTATTAGAACGATTGATGGCTGGACTTGGATTGTTACCTTTGTTGCCACGTTAACAATCGGAATTGAAGCAGGAATTGTTATTGGACTTATTTTTTCTTTACTTGTTCTAATAGGCTACAAGGGCTCTCCAAAATTAACTGAGTTAGGATATCTACCAGAAGAGAAAGTGTACCGAAATATTCTAAACCATCCAGAAGCACAAATAGATTCACAGATTTTAATTTTTAGAATCGATACTTCGTTACATTTTGCTAATATGACCGTTCTAGAAGAAAAACTGAGTAGCCAAATTAATAATCATCCTAAAGTAAGTTCAGTTATTTTAGACTTTTCAGGTGTGAATTCTATTGATGCTGTTGCAATAACCGCTCTAGAAAATATGATTGATTCATATGATGAGAAAATAGAATTTCACTTTGTAAAGATTAAAAGTCATGTTATGGATCTTCTAAAGAAAGCTAATTGGCAAGACAAGTATGGAACTAGAATCGAGTACTCATCGATAAATCAAGCGGTAAAAGCAATTAATAATTTCAAGCGAGAATAAAATGTTTAAATTAAACTTAAAAGGTTATATAAGTAGTATAGAAATTAAATTATAGGAGGCTTATTAATGAAACCAAAAATAATAGAATTTCAAGATGATACTAAATTAATGGCAGAAGTTAAAAACTTAGCAGCACAAGGAGTACATAAAGATAATCTTTATGTTATGTCACATGATGACGATCGAGATAAAAGAGTTGCTGACAGTGTAGATGCTGAAACAGTAGGTTTAGGAGAAGAAGGTTTAGATACTTTTGTTAAAAACATCTTTAGAAAAAAAGGTGATGAATTAAGAGCTCAATTTGAAGAGCTTGGATTTGATCATACTGAAGCAGAAGTACTAGAAAATAAACTTGATGAAGGAAAAATATTGTTATTGCATATAGAAGAAGAGCAAAAAAAATAATAAATAATGATACTTAAAATGCTACTCATGTAATAGACGGTTTAATCTGACTGTTTATACTAGAGTAGCATTTTTTTATTGGAAAAATCATACATATTCATTTTTAATAAAGTAGAAAACAAATATGTTATATGTTAAAATACATTTGATTGTAGGTATTGTGAGAACTTTCTGAAAAAATATTATTTTGGACTATCTCAAAATAAACTTACTATCGTCATTTTATTAGATCAATTACTATTTATATTTATTAAAAATAAAGGAGGAGAAGAAATGGCTGATAATGAAGATAAAACAACAGGCGATACACAAGATCCTAGTCGTCGTAAATTCCTTAAAAACTCAGGAATCGCTACGGGTGGTGTAGTTGGTGGAGCCCTACTTGGTGGATTGATAGGAAATCCTTTTAAATCAGAGGAAAAAGAAATTGAAGAGAAGCCAAAAACGTTTACAGAAGCACGGATGTTCTTTTCGCGATACGAAGATTTTGTTGTATTAGCAGCAGCTACTGAACTTATTTTTCCTAAAGATGATAATGGACCAGGAGCTATTGAATTAGATGTCCCTTTTTACATTGATAAACAACTCGCCGGCACTTGGGGTGTAAATGGCGATGACTATCGTCAAGGACCATTTATTGAAAAAGATGATTTAGAATCAGATGATAAAGCAAATCATACACGAGCAAATCGAGGTAAACTATTTTTAGATGGTATAAGGACAATGAATAAAGAAAGTCAAAAACGTTTTGAAGTTACTTTCGATGAAGCTAGCGAAGAACAGAAAAATGAAATCATGAGTGAATTGGAAAAAGGTGACCTTAAAATGAAATCTATTGAATCAGATGGTTTCTTTGCGCTATTAAAACAAGCGACAATGGAAGGTGCATTTTCAGATCCATTATATGGTGGAAATAAAAACATGGATGGTTGGCGCATGAAAGAATTTGGTGGTGCTGTAACATCTTATGCAGATGTTATTGAAAGTGAAGATTTTGTTGAAATGGAACCTGTCAGTTTAATTGATTATCAAAGAAAACTTTAAGAGTTTAATATACCAGGAGGTGGAGTGAATGGCTGAAGAATTAGAAAAAGTTGATGCAGTTATCGTGGGTACCGGCTGGGCTGGTGGAATCGCAGCTGCTGAATTAGCAAAAAAAGATTACAAAGTTGTCGCACTGGAAAGAGGTAAAGATCAATCAACAGAAGACTTTATCGGAACGAAAGATGAATTGAAACATTCAATTCGTTATAGTATGATGCAAGATTTATCCAAAGATACAATGACAGCAAGAACTAGTATGGATGAGACTGCGATGCCTGTACGAAATAATAGTCATGCGCGTATTGGAAATGATACAGGAGGCGCAAGTGCCCATTGGAATGGTGTTAGTTTCCGCTGGTTGCCTTATGACTTTGAGATATATAGTCAGACGGTTGAAAGATATGGTAAGGACAAGATTCCAAAAGACTGTACAATTCAAGACTGGGGTATTACATATGATGAACTTGAACCTTATTACGATAAATTTGAAAAAACGGCTGGTGTTTCTGCAGAAGAAAATCCACTTGGCCATTATCGTTCTGATAGTTATCCTAATCCAAAAATGAAAACGACTCCATCGATTGAACTGTTTAAAGAAGCAGGTGAAAATTTAGGGTATCATCCTTACCACCTTCCATCGGGAAATATGTCAGAAGCGTATACAAATCCTGATGGTGAGACAATTAATGCTTGTGTGTATTGTGCATTTTGTGAAGAGCATGGATGCGATTTCGGTGCCAAAGCAGATCCGATTGTTACTGTTTTAACGACGGCGAGAAAAACAGGTAATTATGAAATTCGTAATGAATCAACAGTTACAGAAGTGATTCATGAGGGAAATAAAGCTATAGGATTAAAATATATTGATAATATAACTGGTAAAGAATATATTCAACTTGCTGATATTGTTGTTTTAGCAGGGTTTGTTTATACTAATAATAAATTATTGTTAAAGTCTGAAATAGGTGAGCCTTATAATCCAGAAACACAAGAGGGTATTATTGGTAAAAACTTTACAGGTCACTTCAGTAATATAAGTACATATATCGGTGCACGTGGATTTTTTGATGATAAAAAATTCAATTTAGCAATGGGAGCAGGCTCACTTGGTGCAACAATTGATGATTTTTCTGGAGATAATATGGATCACACAGATCTTGACTTCCTCCATGGGTATGAAATTCGTTATTACCATTTAGGTCAACGACCGATTGATAATAATAACGTACCAAAAGGAACGCCTGCTTGGGGTAAGGAATTTAAAGATAAAAATTTATTTTATCATAATCGTAATTTAATAATTAGAGCAAAGACAGGTTTCTTACCTAATCGTTATACTTACTTAGATTTGGACCCGACGTATAAAGATGAGTTAGGCGATCCGTTGTTACGCATTACTGTACAGTATGATGATCAAGACATAAAACGTGCTCAGCATGGTGTTGAGAGATGTAAGGAAATTATGGAAGAAATGGGTGCTGATATTGTTGATAAAGTTGACGTACCAGATGATGTAACTTTTGATCATAAGTTTTATACAAACCACTTCCTTGGCGGTATAATAATGGGTGACGATTCGAGTACATCTGCTGTTAATACGTATTCACAAATGTGGGATATGGAAAACTTATTTGTAATTGGTGGATCTTCTTTCCCACACAACAGTAATCATGATCCAACTGAAACAATTGGTGCATTTGCTTACCGTGCATCAGAAGGTATGGATGAGTATTTAAAAGGTGACGGTGGTTTGCTTGTTCAAACTAAAAAAAATAAGGAAATGATTTAAATAAATGTTAGTTTATAGTCAATCCTCATTATTTATAAAGCAGGGGTGTTAAAGATGAGAGTCTTGAGAATTTCAATCTTATTTCTAATTGTTTTTCTTGCTGCTTGTAATAGTGAGCAAATTGATACAAATATGTCACAAGAAATAGCAGAATTCGAATTCATGACACAAGACAATGAAGAGTTTGGATTGAGAGACCTTGAAGGTGAATGGTGGATAGCGAATTTCATGTACACGAATTGTACAATAATTTGTCCGACAACAACGCCTAATATGGCAAGTGTCCAAGATATGACTAAAAAATTAGATTTAGATATACAGTTTATTTCTTTTAGTGTCGACCCAGATAATGATTCACCTGAAGTTTTGAAAGAGTATACTGAAGATTATCCAGTAGATTTAAGTAATTGGAACTTTTTAACTGGATATGACTTTGAAAAAATTCAAAAATTATCTAATAATTCTTTTGAAACGGTATTAGAAGGTGGTGGACCTGATGAACACGCATTTGTTCATAGTACCTCTTTCTTTTTAGTGAATCCAAATGGGGAAATTATTAAAAAATACGACGGTATGAGCACAGATGAATTAAATGCTATCGTCGATGATTTACAAACTGTCTCATCGGGGACGTAATCGTTTACCAGTTAAATAAATTAAAAGTATTAAGATAAAATCACGTATCATAAAGTCTGTCTATTTAAAGTG
>RCNJ01000655.1_pt1 | contig 10932 bp, 11 predicted proteins | sample 2041171 | NCBI WGS metagenome assembly RCNJ01 (sample SAMN09708213, study PRJNA481090) | feces metagenome | biome: feces | host: Pygoscelis adeliae | place: Antarctica: Rookery Lake | collected 2010-03-01 | reverse complement strand
GTCGACGCCGTCGGCGACGATCCGTCCCAGCAGAGGGTTGCGCAGGTCGGCGTGCACGAACTCCGTGTCGCGAAGGTCCGACGCCGGTGCCGCGGCGTCGACGGCGACGACCCGCTGCACCCCGGGCTCGGCGGACAAGGCCACGGCGACATCCGCGCCGAGGGTGCGAGAGACACCGGTGACGAGCACCGTGCTGCCCATGCGATGTCTCACCCCTTCGTCCCGGGTACCGGCCCGAGGCGGACGCGACCCGGTCGGCCGGTCGGCCGCGGGTCGGCGGGCTTCTCGGTGCGCGCAAGGCCGCCGCCCTGCTGCGGGCGGCGGCCTGTCACGCACGGCTCGGCGAGCGCGCGCTCACTTCTTGTTGCGACGCTGGTGGCGCGTCTTGCGCAACAGCTTGCGGTGCTTCTTCTTGGCCATTCGCTTGCGGCGCTTCTTGATCACTGAGCCCATGAACGTCCTTCGAGTCGCGCAACGGTTCGGTCCAGCTTACTCCCGGCTCGCCGGCGGCCCCAACTTCGGTCAGTCGTACCAGATGTCCAAGCCGTGGTGGGGGAAGACCGCCTCCCGGGTGGCCATGACCGCGCGGTCGATGGCGGCGTCCGGGTCGAAGCCACTCTCCCAGGACTTCCACCAGATCCGTCCGTCCTCGGACGCGCCGTCGCCCATCCGCACCGGCCCTTGCCTGCCGAAGCGCTTCATGACGTGGTCGAGCCAGGACTGCGGCACGTCGGTGTCCACGGACAGCGGACGGTGCATGGCGATCGCCGTCAGGTGGGTCCACGACCGCGGGACGACGTCGATGATCGCATAGCCGCCGCCGCCCAGGGCGATCCACTTGCCGTCGCACACCTCGTGGGCGAGGTCGTGCAAGGACTCGGCGACGAGACGCTGGGCGTCCACGGAGATCGACAGGTGCGCCAGCGGGTCCGCGAAGTGGGAGTCGGCCCCGTGCTGGGTGACCAGGATCTGCGGGTTGAAGGCCCGCACCAGTGCGGGCACGACCGCGTGGATCGCGCGCAACCAGTGGGCATCGTCGACGCCTGGAGGCAACGCGACGTTGGCCGCCGAGCCGGTCGCGCCGGCACCGCCGATGTCGCTGGGGAAGCCGCTGCCGGGGAAGAGCACCATGCCGGTCTCGTGGACCGACACCGTGAGCACGCGCGGGTCGTCCCAGAACATCCGCTCCACCCCGTCGCCGTGGTGGGCGTCGACGTCGATGTAGGCGACGCGCTCGGCGCCGTTGCGTAGCAGCCAGTCGATGGCCAGGGCCACATCGTTGTAGACGCAGAACCCCGAAGCCATGTGCGGCATCGCGTGGTGCAGGCCGCCGGTGAAGTTCACACCGTGGGCGCTGGCCCCGGTCCACACCTGCTCGGCCACAGCCCGGGAGCCTTCGGCGATACGGGCGCTGACCTCGTGCATGCCCTCGAACGCCGGGTCGTCTACCGTGCCGAGCCCGTACGCCATGTCGGCCCGATCCGGCGCCGCCGACGCGCGCCGAACCGCCGCGATGTAGTCCGGGTGATGGACGCGGGCCAGGGCTTCGTCGGTGGCGGCCGCGGGCGAGAGTACCTGCGCCTCGGAGTCGAACAGCCCGAAGGCATCGCACAGCCGCGCCGTCAGGTCGAGCCGCACCGGGTTCATCGGGTGTTCGGTGCCGAAGTCGTACCCGGTGAAGCCCTCGTCCCAAACGATGCTGGCCTGTGTGCCCATAGGACAACCCTAGCGAGGGCGCGCCCGAAATAGCGGTTCGCGCTCAGCGGTGCAGCGCGAGCACCAGGGCGATCTCTTCCTCGCCGTGCTCGTTGCGGACCCGCACCGGCCGACGATGGGCGGTCGGGCGGAAGCCCCAGCTGCTCGCGAAGGCGACGCCGCGGGCATTGTCGGTGACGACCCAGTAGATGAGCTGGCGGTAGCCCTTGACGGTCGCGGCGGCCACGGCCTCCTCGACCAGGGCGGCAGCGACGCCGGCGCCGCGCAGGTCGGGGTCGACCCACAGGCCGAAGATCTCGGCGGCGTTGTCGTACAGGTCGTCGTTGGGTCGCACGGACACGATGCCGACCGGCGCGTCGTCCTGCTCGGCCAGCAGCCGCCGCGAGCGACGCATCCGCCGACGCCAGAAGTCCTCGTCGTAGTCGGTCTCGTCCTCGTAGGAGGCGACGAACGCGCCGGGGGCCTCCTGCAGCGCCCGCAGGCGCAAAGCCTTGTACTCCTCCCATTGGTCCTCTGCGAGCACCCGGACTGTGGTCTCGCTCATGGGAACACCTTTCGTTCGCGCGGAAGCTGGTCGAGCTGGTGCAAGACGGCTCGTGGAGCCACGGCTGGCCCGGCCACGTCGAGATTAACAGCGGCGCGCGTGGCGGTGTCACCGGTCCACGACGGTCGGACCGCGGCTCCGGGGGGCGGGCTACCCGCCGAGCTCCGCCGAGCGGTCGTGGCTGGCCTGCATGCCGGCGATGATCGCCGACCGCAGGCCGTGCCGGTCGAACTCGCGCAGCGCGGCGGCCGTCGTCCCGCCTGGACTGGTGACCTGCTCGCGCAGGAGGCCGGGGTGGGGTTCCTGCCCGTCGCGCAGCATCGAGGCGGCGCCGTACAGCGTCTGGACGGCCAGCTCGGTGGCCGTCGGGCGGGGCAAGCCGAGCAGGACGCCGCCGTCGATGATGGCCTCGGCGACGGCGAAGACGTACGCCGGGCCGGAACCGCTGACGGCGGTCACCGCGTCCTGGTCGTGCTCGGGCACGACGACGACGCGGCCCGTGTGCTGCAGCAGGTCGCGGACAACGCGAAGCTGGTCGTCGGTGCAGTGCCGTCCGGGGCTGATCGCGGCGATCCCCTCGCCGACCAGGGCCGGAGTGTTGGGCATGACCCGCACGACCGCGGTGCCGTCGGGCAGCAGGTCCTGCATGGTGGTGGTGGTCACGCCGGCCGCGACGCTGGCGACCACGACGCCGGGCGCGAGCTGGCCGACCGCCTCGCGGAGGACGGCGGGCACGGCGGGCGGCTTGACGGCGACGATGACGACGGCGGCGTCGCGGACGGCCTCGGCGTTGCCGCTGACCGTGACCCCGGCCTCGCGCCAGCGCCGCGCCGAGGCCGGCTCCAGGGTGGAGACGCTGACGCTGGAGGGGTCGCGGCCGGCTCGGATGACGGACTCGAGCACGGCCGACCCCATCACCCCGGCACCGAGCAGGGCCAGACGGCTCGGGGCGTCGTCACGGGACATGGGTCCTCCTGGCCGGGATGCCGCTGCGCGCCCGAGCGTGGCACGCCTCCTGCCACCGAGCCTAGCCTCCCGGGGTGGGCACGGGCTGCAGGTGCTCCCGAGCGAAGGCTAGGGATTCGGCGAGATCCACCCCGCGCTGGGCGGGGGTCGTCCTGCGGGTGCTCACCTCGACGGCGACGACCTGGTCGAAGCCGGAGCCGGCGAGGCGCCGGAGGAACTCCCCGCACGGCTGCCCGCCGCGTCCGGGCACGAGGTGCTCGTCCAGGAACGAGCCGGAGCCGTCGTTGAGGTGAACGTGGCTGAGGCGGGACCCGAGGGCATCCTGCATGGCCAACAGGTCGCTGCCGGCCGTCGCCGCGTGCGACATGTCGAGGGTGACGTGGTCGTAAGGCTGTGGCACGGGATCCCAGCCGGGCAGGTACACCTGCAGCGCGGCGTTGCCGCGGGCCCGCCAGGGGAACATGTTCTCCACGATGAGACGAACGCCCCGGTCGTGCTCGCGCAGGGCGACCCCGTCGGCGAAGCCGCGCGCGTAGTCACGCTGCCACCGGAACGGGGGGTGCGCGACGATCGCGTCGCACCCCACGTCGAGGGCCAGGCCGATGGACCGATCGACCTTCTCCCACGGATCCGAGGTGCCCCATACCCGCTGGGTCACCAGCAGGGTCGGGGCGTGCACTGACAGGATGGGGACGCCGTACTCACGGCTGAGCCGGCGCAGCGCCGCCGCGTCCTGGGTGACCGGGTCGGCGAGGACCATGACCTCGACGCCGTCATAGCCCAGCTCAGCGGCCGCGGCGAACCCCGCCGCCGTCGAGCGCGGGTACACCGACGTCGTCGCCAGGGTCACGCACGGTGCAGGTGGGCGCGTCATAGACCCAGACTAGGCCGCTGGTCGCGCGGCCCGACGGCCCGGCGCACCGGCTCACAGGTCCTCCGGCAGGACGTCGAGGTACTGGAGGATGACGCCCTCGCGCAGGGCCCACGGCCCGACGACGAGCCCCTCGACGGACAACAGGTCCATGACCGCCTCGACGACCAGAGCGCCGGCGAGCAGCTGGTGCGCCCGGTTGGCGGAGACGCCGGGCAGGGCGGCGCGCTGCCCCGCCGACAGCGGGGAGATCCGGCCGATGAGCTCCTTGAGGTCGTCGCGGGCCAGGGTGCGGCGCACGTAGGAGCCCTCGGCGCTGGGGGCGGCGCCGGTGAGGCGGGCCAGGCTGCGGATCGTCTTGGACGTGCCGACGTGCAGGTCCGCGGGCCCGGCCTTGGTGATCTCACGGACGACGCGGGCGATGTCCGCACGGATCTTCTTGCGGACCACCTTGATCTGCGCCGGCCCCGGGGGATCGTCGCGCAGGCACTCACGGGTGACGCGGCCGGCACCCAGCGGCAGCGACAGGGCGACGTCGGGATCCTCGTCCAGACCGGTGGCGAGCTCCAGCGATCCACCCCCGATGTCGATGAGCAGCAACCGCCCGGCGGACCATCCGAACCAGCGTCGGGACGCGAGGAACGTCAGGCGGCTCTCCTGCTCCCCGGGCAGGACCTGCAACTCGACGCCGGTGCGCTCGCGGACGCGAGCGAGGACGGCCTCGCTGTTGGGGGCGTCCCGGATCGCGCTCGTCGCGAAGCCGGTCAGCGACTCGATGCCGAACTCGTCGGCCTCCGCGACGCACTCGGCGACGAAGCCCTCCAGCGTCTGGGCGCCCTTTTCGCTGATGTTGCCGTCCTCGTCGGTGTTCTCGGCGAGGCGCAGGTTGATCTTGACCTTCCTCGCCGGGATCGGGTGGGCGCCACGGTAGGCGTCGACGGCGAGCAGGTGGACGGTGTTCGACCCGACGTCGATCACTCCCAGGCGCATGGCACCACGGTATCCAGCCGCGCGCGGCCGGCCGCGCGCGCACCCACCGCGCGCCCCACACGACCGGACCCCGGTTGTCGGACCCGGTCCCTAGCGTGTCGCCCATGGCTTCCCCGACCCGCGCCACCGCCCGCTCCGGCCGCCCGGTCCACGCCGCCGGCCGCAGCCCGGGATACCGCTGCGCCGAATGCGGATGGACCGCGGCCAAGTGGGTGGGCCGGTGCGGAGAATGCCAAGCCTGGGGCACGCTCGCCGAAGCCGGCGGTCCGATCACCGCCCGAACGGCACCCGCGGCGCACCTCCACCGCCCGGCGCAGCCGATCACCGAGGTCGACGGGCGGCAGGCCGCGAACCGGAGCACGGGGATCGGCGAGCTCGACCGGGTTCTCGGCGGCGGTGTCGTCTCCGGCACCGTCGTCCTCCTCGCCGGCGAGCCCGGAATCGGCAAGTCGACACTGCTGCTGGACGTCGCGGCGCGGGCCGCCGCGACCGGGCAGACGACGTTGTATGTCAGCGCGGAGGAATCCGCGGCTCAGGTCCGGATCCGGGCCGAACGCACGGGGGCGCTCGTGCCCGGCCTGCTGATCGCGGCCGAGACGGATCTGGCGACGATCCTCGCCCACGTCGAGGCCGTCGACCCCGACCTGCTCGTCGTCGACTCCGTCCAGGCGGTCGCCAGCGCCGAGGTCGACGGCTCGGCCGGCAACGTCGGGCAGGTCAAAGAAGTCGCGGCGTCCCTGATCCAGGTCGCCAAGAACCGCGGGCTGGCGACCTTCCTCGTCGGGCACGTGACCAAGGACGGCGCGGTCGCCGGGCCCCGCACCCTGGAACACCTCGTCGACGTCGTCGTGCACTTCGAAGGCGAGCGGCACTCCCGACTGCGCCTTGTCCGAGCGGTCAAGAACCGTTTCGGTCCGTTCGACGAGGTCGGGTGCTTCGAGATGAGCGACGCGGGCATCGTCGGGCTCGCCGACCCCAGCGGCCTGTTCCTGACCGGCCGCGACCTGGCCGTCGCCGGCACGTCGGTGTGCGTCACCCTGGAGGGCCGACGCCCCCTGGTCGTCGAGGTGCAGGCGCTCCTCGCCGAGACGAGGGCCCCCGCCCCACGCCGGACGACCAGCGGCCTGGACGCCTCCCGGGTCGCGATGATCCTGGCGGTCCTGCAGCGGCATGCGCGGATCCCGGTCCAGCAGGCGGACTGCTACGTCGCCACGATCGCGGGCGTGCGGATCGGCGAGCCGGCAGCCGACCTCGGCATCGCCTTGGCCATCGCCAGCTCGATCGCCGACCGCGCCGTGCCGCCCGGCACGATCGCCGTCGGCGAGGTCGGCCTGGCCGGGGAGCTGCGTCACGTCGCCGGCGTCGGGCGGCGCCTCGCCGAGGCGGCCCGGCTGGGGTTCCGGTGGGCGCTGGTGCCCGACGGGTCCCTGCAAGGCGTGGCCGCGCCGGCGGGCCTGCGGGTGACCGAGGCGGCCACCCTCGTGCAGGCCCTGCGGGTCGTCCTGCACCCGGAGCCCACCGGCGCGGGCGAGCGCTCGAACGGAGGCGCACCGGCCGCCGGCGAACCGCCGTTACGATGACTGCACCAACCATGGCCGTCCCCGCGATCACCGTCCCCGCGATGACGGCACACCCGATGACGGCACACAGATGACGGCACACACGATGACGGCACACACGATGACGCGGGAGGCGAGGTGGACGGGAGCGGCGATGACCTGCTGAGGTCGACGCTGGCTGCCATGGCCCCCGGGACCGAACTGCGTGACGGCATCGAACGCATCCTGCGGGGCCGCACCGGGGCGCTCATCGTCCTCGGTCACGACGAGGTCGTCGAGACCATGGCCACCGGCGGATTCCCCCTCGACATCGCGTTCTCGGCGACCCGCCTGCGAGAGCTGGCCAAGATGGACGGCGCCGTCGTCCTGGACCGCGCCGGGACCCGGATCCTGCGCGCCGCGACCCAGCTCCTGCCGGACGCCTCCATCGAGACCAGCGAGTCCGGTACCCGGCACCGCACCGCCGAGCGGGTCTCCAAGCAGACCGGGTTTCCCGTCGTGTCGGTGAGCCAGTCGATGCAGACCGCGGCGCTGTACATCGCCGGTCACCGGCACGTCATGGAGGGCTCGCCTGCGCTGCTGTCGCGGGGTAACCAGGCCCTGCAGACCCTGGAGCGCTACAAGAAGCGCCTCGATGAGGTCACCGGCACCTTGTCCGCCCTGGAGATCGAGGACCTCGTCACCGTCCGCGACGTCGCGATCGTCCTGCAGCGTCTGGAGATGGTCCGCCGGATCACCGCGGAGGTCACCGGTTACGTCGTCGAGCTCGGCACCGACGGCCGGCTGTTGACCCTGCAGCTGGCCGAGTTGGTCGCCGGCATCGACCGCGAACGCGACCTCGTCATCCGCGACTACGTCCCCGAGGCCGGTGGCCGCGGCCCCACCGAGGTCATCGACAGCCTCGCGACGTTGTCGGCCAAGGACCTCGTCCAGTTGCCCGCCGCGGCGGCGGCGTTGGGATATTCGAGCCTGCCGGAGGGCCTGGACGATGTCGTCAACCCTCGCGGCTACCGACTGCTGTCGAAGATCCCCCGACTGCCCGGCCTCATCGTCGACCGGCTCGTCGACCACTTCAGCGGCCTCCAGCGCCTGTTGGTGGCCAGCATCGACGAGCTCATGGTCGTCGACGGCGTCGGCGAGGGCCGCGCCCGCGCCGTCCGCGACGGGCTCTCCCGCCTCGCCGATGCGAGCATCCTCGAGCGGTACATCTGAGCGTGGACCGCCCCGACGCCGGGCCCGATCCCGGACACTGGCGTCTGCACGAGGCGATCGCGCGCTGGTACGCCGCGCACGGCCGCGACCTGCCGTGGCGCCGCCCCGGCACGAGCGCCTGGGGCGTGCTCGTCTCCGAGGTGATGTCACAGCAGACGCCCGTGGCCCGCTTCCTACCGGCCTGGACCCAGTGGCTCCAACGCTGGCCGACCCCGGCAGACCTCGCCGCGGACTCCCCCGGCGAAGCGGTCCGCGCCTGGGGCCGCCTCGGGTACCCCCGCCGGGCCCTGCGCCTGCACGAGGCTGCGGGCACGCTGGTGCGGCGTCACGGCGGACGGGTCCCCGGCACCCACGCCGAGCTGCTGGCCCTACCCGGGGTCGGAGCGTACACGGCGAGTGCGGTACTCGCGTTCGCGTTCGGGGCCCGCGCGACCGTCGTCGACACCAACGTGCGCCGCGTCCAGGCCCGCGCCGTCGGCGGGCGGGCGCTGCCCGCGTCCGCGGTGAACCGAGCCGAGACCGCGCTGGCGAGTGCGCTGCTGCCGCCCGGCGAGCCGGACAGCGTCCGCTGGAACGTCGCGGTCATGGAGCTCGGTGCCCTGGTGTGCACGGCCCGGGCCCCGCGTTGTGAGGCCTGCCCGCTCACGCGGGTGTGTGCGTGGCGCCGAGCCGGCTACCCCGCCGACCAGGGCCCGCCCCGACGCGGGCAGGCGTGGACCGGCACCGACCGACAGGTCCGCGGCGTCCTGCTCGCGGTCCTGCGCGAGGCCGACGGGGCGGTGAGGGCGGCCGAGTTCGCGCGGGCCTGGCCCGGTGCGGCCGCCGCCCGCCGACGGTGTCTGCAGTCCCTGGTCGCCGACGGTCTCGTCGAGCCCCTCGGTCCCGACCGCTTCCGGCTACCGGCCTGAGGGGTCGGCGGACGAGCCGGCCGTGGGTGCCGGCACGCGACATCCACGGGCGCCTACGTCGCGGCCATCTGCCCGGCCAGGTAGCTCGCGTAGGCGGGCAGGTCGAGCTGACCGTGCCCGGACATGCCGATGACCAGGGCGGCGGAATCGGCCCGGCTGGTGCGCTCGCGCGCCTCGGCGACGGCCTGCGCGATCGCGTGGCACGATTCCGGCGCGGGCACCAACCCTTGCGTCCGGGCGAACAGGACGCCCGCCTCGAAGGCCCGCTCCTGCGGGACGGCTACGGCCTCGACGAGACCCAGGTGCACGGCGTGGGACAGCAGCGGCGCCATCCCGTGGTAACGCAGCCCGCCCGAGTGGATCGAGTCGGGCACGAAGTCGCGCCCGAGCGTGTACATCTTCAGCAAGGGCGTCATGCCGGCGAGGTCGCCGTAGTCGTACTCGTAGCAGCCCTGGGTCAGCGAGGGACACGCGGTCGGCTCCGCGGCGACGAACCGGGTCGAGGTCCGCCCCGCCAGCCGCTCCCGCAGCAGCGGGAACGCCAGGCCGCCGAGGTTGGACCCGCCGCCGGCGCAACCGTAGACGATGTCGGCCTGCTCCTCGCCGAACATCTGCAGCTGGCCCAGCACCTCCTCGCCGATGATGCTCTGGTGCAGGACGACGTGGTTGAGGACGCTGCCGAGGGCGTATTTCGCGCCCGGCGTCCCGGCGGCGACCTCGATGGCCTCGCTCACGGCCATCCCCAGGCTGCCGCTGGTGTCGGGGAAGCGCTCGCGCATCTGCCGTCCGACCGCGGTCAGCGACGAGGGACTGGAGTGGACCGTCGCCCCGAAGGTCTCCATGAGCATGCGCCGGTAGGGCTTGCCGTCGTAGGACGCCCGCACCTGCCACACCTCGCAGCCGAGGCCGAAGGCGACGCACGCGAAGGCGAGCGCGCTGCCCCACTGCCCGGCACCGGTCTCGGTCGTCAGCCGGGTAACGCCCTCGACGGCGTTGAAGTACGCCTGCGGGACCGAACTGTTGGTCTTGTGGCTGCCGACCGGGCTGACGCCCTCGTACTTGTAGTAGATCCGCGCGCTCGTGCCCAGCTCCTGCTCCAGCCGCCGGGCCCGGATCAGCGGGGACGGCCTCCAGGTCCGGTAGATCGCGGCGACCTGTTCGGGGATGTCGATGTAGCGCTGCGTCGTCAGTTCCTGCTCGGCCAGGCCACGCGGGAAGATCGGCAGGAGGTCATCCACGGTCACTGCCTCGCGGGTGGCCGGGTGCAGGTGGGCGGGCGGCGGCTGCGGCAGGTCCGGCACGATGTTGTACCACTGCGTCGGCAGCTGATGTTCGGGCAGGACTGCCGTGGTCAGGTCGGCCTGTGCCTGCACGGACGCGCGCGTCATATCGCCTCTTCGCCTCGGGGTGGGTCCTGGCGGGGGTAGCCGGTAGCGACGACTATAGGCGAGCCGACACGCGCGCCGCCGACCCGCGCCGTCCTCACAAGTGCCGCAGCATCCGGGTGTTGCCCAAGGTGTTGGGCTTGACCCGCTCCAGGTCGAGGAACTCGGCCACGCCCACGTCGTAGGAATGCAGCAACTCCGCGTACACCTCCGGCTCGACCGGGGTGTCCTCGATGACCTCGAAGCCGTGCCGGGCGAAGAACTCCACCTCGAACGTCAAGCAGAACAGCCGGGCGAGGCCGAGTTCGCCGGCGTCGTCGACGAGCCGGCGCAGGATGCGCGAGCCGAGGCCGCAGCCGAGGTGGTCGCCGCGCACGGTGAGCGTGCGGATCTCGCCGAGGTCCTCCCACAGCACGTGCAGCGCGCCGCAGCCGACGACGGCGCCGACCTCGTCGCGGGCCACCCGGAACTCCTGGATGCTCTCGTAGTAGCCGACGGTGTCCTTGGCTAGCAGGACCCGGCTCCTGGCCTGCGGCTCGACGAGCTCCTGGATGGCCGTGACGTCACGGGTGCGCGCGGGCGTGACCTGGATCATGGTGGTAAGCCTGTCATCGCGCGTCGACGGCGGGGCCGGGCATGCGCCCTGCCCCGCCGTCGAGGTAGCGGTCAGTCGATCTGGCCGGCCTCGGGACCACCCGCCATGATCTCCGCCACCGGGTTCTTGTCGGTTCCCGTGAAGACGAATGTCGCGTCCGTGCCCTCGCCCTCGATGTCCACGCTG
>RCNJ01000654.1_pt1 | contig 10937 bp, 10 predicted proteins | sample 2041171 | NCBI WGS metagenome assembly RCNJ01 (sample SAMN09708213, study PRJNA481090) | feces metagenome | biome: feces | host: Pygoscelis adeliae | place: Antarctica: Rookery Lake | collected 2010-03-01 | reverse complement strand
CAGGAGACCCATGATCATTCGCATGGTGGTGGTCTTTCCTGCGCCGTTGCCGCCGACGAACCCCGTGAACTTCCCGGGCTGCACTGTGAACGAGACGTCGTCGACTGCCGTCAAGTCGCCAAAGCGACGTGTAAGATTGCGGATTTCAAGCATTGCTGGACTCCCTCGTGATCGTGGTTCCCACGATGCCATTCAGTAGCCTTCAGCACATCGGTCCCAGTGATGAACCCTGGGAGCGGTCTCTCCGCCAAAGGGGGGAGTCAAACCGTCAGCGTGGCGTGTCCGGTTCGCTCGGGGACACCACACCGTGCTCAAAGGCATGGATGACTGCCTGAACCCGGTCACGGACGCCGAGCTTGGACAGGCAGGAGGACACGTGGGTCTTGATGGTGGCTTCGCCCACGACGAGGCGCTGGGCGATCTCGGCGTTGGACAGGCCAGCTGCCATCAGCACCAGAACGTCACGTTCCCTGGGCGTCAATCGTTGTAGACCCGGGCTGGGGGTGAGCACCGTGCGTCGGCTCCGCACGGCGCCGGCGATCACCCGGCGTGTGACCTCCGGCGCAAGGAGCGCGCCACCGGCGGCGACGGTACGGATGGACTCCAGGAGCTTTTCGGGTTCGGCATTCTTCAGCAGGAACCCGGCGGCACCGGCGTCGAGCGCTTCAAACAAGTAGTCATCGCGATCGAATGTGGTGAGAACGATGACTTCGACTGTTGGGTGTGTCGCGCGGATACGACGTGTGGCTTCGATGCCGTTCAGGACCGGCATCTCAATGTCCATGAGCACCACGTCGCTCACCCCAGCCCTCGCGATCGCCTCGGCGCCGTTGCCGCACTGCCCGACCAGCTCGATGTCGTCCTCCACGCTGAGCATGAGGGCGAAGGCTTGTCGCACCAAGCTCTGGTCGTCCACCAGCAAGACTTTGATCACGATGCTCCTGTCGTGGTTGTGCCACCGATGAGGGGGAGCCGCACAAGCACTCGGTATCCCTTGTCCGGCCGCGGACCGATCTCCGTGGTCCCACCCAGGGCGGCCACGCGCTCGCGGATGCCCAGCTGGCCCAGTCCCGAGCCACGGGTGCCACGCAGGGGTCGTCCGGCATCGAGGATCTCTGCCTCCGCCACGTGGGGACCCACCCTGATGACAACCCGTGCCGCCGAGGCGGTCGAGTGGTGTCGAATGTTGGTCAGCGCTTCCTGGGCGATGCGGTACAGCGTCGCGGACTGCACCCTGGTCAGCTCGTCAAGACAGGACGCATGCCCGACGATGGAGACGTCCACACCCAACCCCAAAACGGCATTGTCCTTTACCAGCTCGGGCAATGCCTCCAGTCCGGACGTCACGGGGTCACCGTCCCCCAAGCGCAGGGAGCCCAACATGGTGCGGAGCTCGTGGACGCTCTGACGGGCCGAGCGTTCGGCATCCAGCAGGGACTGTTTCGCCGCCTCCGGCTTCTTGTCCATGATGCGTCGGGCGGCGGCTGTCTGGACGCCGATGAGGGAGACGTGGTGGGCCAGCGAGTCGTGCAATTCACGGGCGATGCGGAGGCGTTCACCTGTGACTGCCTGATGTGCGAGCTGACGTGACTGCTCCTCGACGAGTTCCCGCGACACCACGAGTTGTGCATCGCTTCGAGCCTTCAGCCAAGCGCTGCGCCCCAGCCATGTCGCAGCTCCGAAGTAGGCGATGTTCACGAGCACCTGGCTGATGATCAGCAGTATGGGCGAGGTCCCCAGCTCGGTGATCTGCAATACACCGAAGACGGAGAAGGCCAGTGACACCCATGCGGTCATGGCCAACAGCACCACGGTGGTGGCCAACATCAGGGCCTCCCTGTTGCGGGCCCACGCCATCGCAGAGTAAAGGCCCAGAAAGTAGAGCACCTGCATGGCCGGTTGCGACGCGGCCACAGGCAGCAACGAACCGACGGCCACGAAATGGACGCCTGTGCACAACAGCAGCACCCATACTGGGAAGAGCCGGCGCACCGAGATCATGGCCCCGGCGAGCAGTATGAGCGGGATGCTCCACGCCAAGTGGGTGTCGTCGGTGATCTCAGGGATTGTCCAGTATCCGAGCAGACTGCTGATGGACAGCACCACCAGCACCGCCGCTACCCCGATGTCGGTCCGCAGGTGTCCCGGTGGAACCGTGCGGACGAAGTCGTCGTCGATCCCGAAGAAGTCGCGCATCTACCAGCTCTGCTCCACGGGCCGTCCCTCTTCGTAGCCGGACCCAGACTGGACGCCGATGACGGCCCGCTCCGCGAACTCGTCAAGGGTGCGAGCACCCGCGTAGGTGGCCGATGACCGGACTCCGGAGGTGATCCAGTCCAGCAGGTCCTCGACACCCGGCCGTTGCGGGTCGAGGTACATGCGGGAGGAGGAAATGCCTTCCTCGAACATCCCGGCACGGGCTCGCTCGAAGGCGGATTGCTCACGCGTGCGGTGCCGGACGGCGCGGGCAGACGCCATGCCGAAGGATTCCTTGTACACGCGTCCCTGGTGGTCGACCAACTGGTCGCCGGTGGACTCGTGCGTGCCGGCGAACCATGAACCGATCATGACGGAGCCGGCACCGGCTGCCAGTGCGAGGGCAACGTCCCGGGGATGCTTGACCCCGCCGTCGGCCCACACGGCGGTGCCGAGCTCCTTGGCGGCGGCCGCGCATTCGAGTACCGCCGAGAACTGCGGCCGGCCGACGCCCGTCTGCATCCGTGTGGTGCACATGGCACCCGGTCCGACACCCACCTTCAGGATGTCAGCGCCTGCTGCCGCGAGATCCTTCACGCCGTCGGAGGTGACGACGTTGCCCGCCACGAGAAGGAGGCGCCGTGATGTCTGCTGTTCGAACTCGTCTCGCACCGCGGCGGCGAGCTGCAGCGCAGAGATCATCTTGTCCTGGTGGCCGTGTGCCGTGTCCATGACCAGCACGTCGGCACCTGCAGCGAGTGCGGCGCGCACCTTGGCGGCCACGTCGCCGTTGATTCCCACCGCCACACCTGAGCGCAGTCGTCCCTCATGGTCCAGTGACGGCGAGTAGATGCCGGAACGCAGCGCGCCCTTGGCGCTCATGACGCCCACGAGACGGTCATCGGAGTCCACTGCGACGGCGATCTGCTGATGTTGGGCCGAGAGGGTGTCGAAGACCTCCTTCGGTACGGCGTCGGGCGTCACACGGGCAACATCGGTGGTCATGACGTCGGCCGCCTGGGCAAAGCGGTCCATGCCCTCACACGCTGCGGGGGTCACGAGACCTCGGACATGTCCGTCCTGCACCACGACAGCGACACCGTGGGAGCGTTTGGAGATCAGACCAAGGGTTTCGCCCAGGGTGGTTTCGAGGGACACGGTGACGGCTGTGTCGAAGATGGGATGGGCGGCCTTCACCTTCGCGATCGCCTCGGCGACGACGTCGGAGGGAATGTCCTGGGGAAAAATCGCCAAACCGCCACGTCTGGCCATGGTCTCGGCCATGCGCCTGCCGGAGACCGCGGTCATGTTCGCGGCCACCAGCGGCAGGGGAGTGCGCAGGCCGTCCGTGGAGGTCAGGTCCACGTCGAGGCGGGATGTGACGTCTGAGCGGCTCGGAACCATGAAGACATCCGAGTAGGTGAGGTCATGGGAGGGCTGGGCATTCAGGTATCGCACGTCCGCCATTCTGGCACCTCAAGGTCGCCACCTGAAAAAATGAGGGCCCGCCCCGAGGTGGGGCGGGCCCTCATTAGTCAGAGGTGGGAAGCTGTCAGCGGTTCGAGGACTCCTCGAGGCTGCGGATTTCGCTGGCTTCGACCTCGCGACCCTCGACAACACCATGGTCGGCAGCAGCAGCGAGCTGCTCGGCCGTGGGCTTGGCAGCGTCGTGGCGGAGGTACCAGCTGGAGAGACGCGCCCGCATGGGCGAGACCTTCTGCTTGATCCTGACACCCTTGGCATCCGTGGTGGGGCTGATCTCCAGCGGTGGGTGCTGGAGATGCTGGGTCAGCCGGAACTGCTCGTCCTGGCTGATGGGCAGGTGGGGCTCGGAGTATCCGCCGTCAGGCGCACGGCTGATGAGGCCGGATTCAGAGCCGTGGAGGGCACGGTCCCTGTCCTTGCGCTGCAGGCCGATACAGACGCGTCGGGTGATCAGGAACGCGATGATCGGCCCGATGAACACCGCACCACGCAGGAACAGGGTGATGGCGTTCAGGTTGAGCTGGAAGCGCGTGGCGATGATGTCGTTGCCGCCGCCAATCATGAAGAAGGAGAAGCATACGATCCCAGCGACGCCGAGGGCGGTGCGCGTGGGGGCGTTGCGGGGACGATCCAGCACGTGGTGCTCACGCTTGTCTCCGGTCAACCAGGCCTCCACGAACGGCCACGCAGCCAGCAGCCCGAAGAGCAGACCCATCATGCCGAGGCCCGGCACGAAGACGTTCCACGACCAGGTGGTGCCAAGGAAGTAGCTCTCCCAGTTGGGAATGATGCGGATGGCACCCTCGACGAAGCCCATGTACCAGTCCGGCTGTGAACCCGCCGTGATCTTGGCTGGGTCATACGGGCCGTACAGCCAAATCGGGTTGATCTGGAAGAGGCCACCCATGAGCACCAGGAATCCGAAGACCACGAAGAAGAAGCCACCGGCCTTGGCCATGTAGACGGGGAAGAGCGGGTACCCGACCACGTTGTTCTCGGTACGGCCGGGGCCGGGGAACTGCGTGTGCTTGTGGTAGACCACGAGCGCCAAGTGCGCGGAGATCAGGCCCAGCAGCAGTCCGGGCACCAGCAAAATGTGCACCATGTAGAGACGGGGGATGATCAGATCACCGGGGAACTCTCCGCCGAAGACGAAGAACTCGGCCCACGTACCAATGATCGGGATGGAACGGATGAGACCGTCGACGAATCGGAGACCGGTTCCGGACAGGAGGTCATCGGGAAGCGAATAGCCAGCGAAGCCAGCGATCAATGACATCGACAGGAGGCCGACGCCGATCAGCCAGTTGACCTCACGCGGCTTGCGGAAGGCGCCGGTGAAGAACACGCGCAGCATGTGCACGAACGCCGCGGCCACGAAGAGCAGCGCGGCCCAGTGGTGGATCTGCCGCACGAGCAGGCCGCCGCGGATGTCGAAGGAGATGTTCAGCGTGGAGGACAGTGCCTCCGACATCGGAATGCCCTTCATCAGCTGGTAGGAACCGGCGTACTCGATTTCGGCCATCGATGGCTTGTACCAGATCGTCAGGAAGACCCCGGTCAGCAGCAGGATGATGAAGGAGTAGAGGGCGATCTCGCCCAACAGGAAGGACCAGTGGTCGGGGAAGACCTTCCGCAGATTGCTGCGGCCCAGCTTTGCCAGTCCAAGTCGCTCGTCGGCCCATCCCAGCGCTCCCGCACCCGGCATGGGGCGATCGTCCGAGGGGGCTTCTTCTGCCTCGACAGCCGGCGAGGTTTCGGAGATGATCGTTGGCTTTGCCATCATGCGTCTCCATCTGGGTAAGAATCGGGGGCGTTGCGCTCGAAGTAACTCGGACCCACCGGCACAGTGAAATCGCTCTGTGCTACCAGGTACCCCTCAGAGTTTACCTTGATGGGCAACTGGGGCAGTGAGCGTGCAGCGGGCCCGAAAACGACGACGCCAGAGTCGGAGAGATCGAACATCGACTGGTGGCAGGGGCACAGAAGATTATGCGTCTGACGCTCCCAGAGGCTGATCGGACAGCCCACGTGGGTGCAGATCTTCGAGTAGGCCAGGATGCCGGCAACCTGCCAGTCCTGACGCGACTCGGGGATCTTGATCGATGCCGGGTCCATCCGCACGACGATGAGCGAACACTTGGCCTTCTCGATCGCCTGCTGGGAGCCTTCGTAGTCCAGGAGGGTCTCCGGCTGCGCGTTGATGAGCTGACCGATCTCCACGTCCTCGGGCTTGATCTTCTGGAACGTCACGTCATTGACGACGGGCACCCCCTCGGCCCAGATGGTCTTCTCCAGAGTCTCCTCGAGCCGCGCCTTCGTGGGCCAGGGGCCCAGGTCAGCGAACAGCACCACGACGGGCACCACGGAGAAGCCGAGGGCGCCGGCAAGGGCTCCACCGATCAGCTTGCGTCGGCCAAAGCGGGACTGCTCCACGCCGTCGGAAAACTGTTGGGCCACCTCGGCACGTGCTTCGGGCGGCGAACCGGCGCTGTGGCGGTACTCGACGCTCTCGGCGTCCGTCATGATGACACGGGCCCACTGGACACATGCGAGACCGATGAGAAGGACTGCAATACCCCCGGTCAGGCCGAAGCCGACGTTCTGGGCGTTGGCGTAGATGGGACCGAACTCGATGAAGGTGTTGCGCGGCACAGCGAAGTAGATGACGACGAAGAGGATGGCCAACACGGGAACGGCTGCCAGCATGCCGACGATGGCCCCGTAGGCGCGATTGGCGGCCGCCGGATTCGCATCGGTGTAGCGCTCGATGTGTTCTTCGATGCCGGGGTTCGCAACGGGCTGTCCGTAATCCGGATCCTGCACGGCGGGGTAATTGTCGTGACTCATCGGGCTCGTGCCCCCTTCTTGGCGATCCAGGTGGCCACCAGAGCGATGCCGCCGATACCGAGGATGAAGACCCAGAAGCCTTCTGAGACCGGACCATCCTCACCCATGCCGAGACCGCCGAACGTGGGTTGCGCCTGCGTCTCGTCGAGGTAGCCGATGATTGCGCGCGTGTCGTCATCGGAAATGACGTCACGCGAAAAGATCGGCATCTGTTGCGGACCTGTGCGCATGGCTTCCCAGATGTGGATGTTCTCGGTGCCAATCAGGGACGGGGCGTACTTGCCTTCGGGGAGGGCGCCGCCGTTGCCGACGATGCCGTGACAGGCCGAGCAGTTGGCCCGGAAGAGGGCGCCGCCCCGGGCGATCTCTTCCTCGGAAAGCCCCTCGGGGGAGTACTGCGCCTCGGTGGGGGATTCGATCCCGGGACCCCACGTGGTGATGTAGGCAGCGAGCGCGTCCACCTGTTCCTGCGAGTACAGGGGAGTGCGGGCGGGAATCTGGGCTTCGGGTCGCGCGGCCGGCATGCGCCCGGTGGCCACCATGAAGTCCACGGAAGCGCTGCCGACTCCGATGAGGCTGGGCCCGAGCGTGTTGCCTTCGCCGTTCAGACCGTGGCAGGAGGAGCAGGAGACCTTGTAGAGCTCCCGGCCCTGTTCGATCTGCTGGCTCATTTCGGTTTCGGCAGATGTCTGCGTCGGTGAAACGACGGAGTACGCCAGGCCGACCACCATCAGGGCGAGCACCAGCAGGAGAGGGCGAGCCGCCTTGTGTCGGCGTCGCTTCGAAAGGAAGTTCATGGTCTTTTGACTCCAGACAGGGGGCTCAGCGGAGGAAGTAGATGACACCGAACAAAACGATCCAGATGACGTCCACGAAATGCCAGTAGTAGCTGACGGCGTGGGCGGCGACGGTCTGTTCGTGGGTGTGTGTACGAGTCATGTACGTACGCGTCAGGATGAGGAGGAAGGCGACCAGACCTCCGGCGACGTGGATGCCGTGGAAACCTGTGGCCAGGAAGAATGCGGACCAATAGGCGTCGGTCGAGACCGTGAAGCCCTCGCTGAAGAGGGTGAAGTACTCCCAGATCTGACCTGAGACGAACGCCGCTCCGAGGATGAACGTGACGATGTACGCCTCGCGCAGACCCCACTTCAACGGATTCAGCCACGACCCAGTGACGCGGCCACGCTCGGCCGCATTTGCGCCCAGCTGACACGTGACAGAGGAAAGAACGAGGATCGCCGTGTTGATGCTGGCGAAGGTGATGTCCAGGTGCTGCGTGCTCTCGGCCCACAACGATGCCTCGCCAGTGGCGGCGGCCCTTTCGTTGTTGACGTTGCGCACCCAGAAGTACGCAGCGAACAGGGCAGCGAAGAACATGAGCTCGCTGGCGAGCCACACGATGGTGCCCACGGCGACCATGTCTGGCCGCCCCTTGGGCTTGTTCAACCGCGCGGAGGAGATCTCATGGATGGCACCGCTGGGGAGCGCGTTGCTCGCGATCAGGGAGTCAGATTGGCTGGTCACCCCACCATTATGCCTGCACTTCCGGGTTCAGATGCAACGTGTCGCCTAGTTGGGGGACCCCGGATGTTTTTCCACAGGGTGCTGAGGCATAATGCGCCCATGTCTGTCGGCCTCCCCGTGACCGGGTTTCTCCCTTTCCATGCGAATCCGGGCGACGACATCATTCCGCTGGAGGGGTGGCGTTACCTGACGGCCTGGACGCTCGAACCGCTACCGCTGGTGATGCTTCTGCTCACCGTTGGCGTGTATCTCTACGGGGTGCACGTCCTGCACAAGCGGGGAGACAAGTGGCCGGTGCTGCGCACCATCTATTTCTGCGTTCTGGGTGTCGGGACTCTTTTCATCGCTCTTTTCAGTTTCCTCGGCACCTACGACACGGTGCTGTTCTGGTCTCACATGATCCAGCACATGCTGTTGAACATGATCGCGCCGGTGTTCCTCGTGGCCGGGGCGCCCATGACACTGGCCCTGCGGACGCTGCCGAAGGCACCACGGAAGTGGGTGCTTGCCGTGCTGCATTCACTGCCTGCGAAGATCGCACTCTTCCCCCCGTTGACGACGTTCCTGATGATCGCCAGTCCGTTCGCGCTGTACCTGACCGGGTGGTACAACCTCACGCTGAACAGCGATTTCGCACACGACACCCTGCACATCTACATGGTGGTGGTGGGTTGTCTCTTCTTCTTCCCGCTGCTCGGCGTCGATCCTGTCCCCATCCGGATGCCGTACCCCATCCGCATCCTCCTGTTCTTCCTGACCATGCCCTTCCATGCCTTCCTGGGGGTCACGATCATGGGGTCCACCCGCCTGATCACCGAGGACTGGTACCTGGCCTTTGGGCGGTCCTGGGGCCTGAACCCGTTGGAGGACCAGACGTGGGCGGGGGGTCTGATGTGGGCCACCGGAGACATCACGATGTTCTTCGCGATGTTCACGATTTTCCTGCAGTGGATCCAGGACTCGAAGCGCGAGGCCAGACGCGTCGATCGAGCGCTCGACCGGCAGGATGCGCTTGCGGCCAAACGGGCCACCATGGCCGCAGGCGGCAGGGTTGGCTACGATGCGGTACGAGACAGGTCGCGAGCCAGCACTGGCTTGCGCAGTATCAAGAGCCCCGGTACCGACACAGCCGGTACCGACACCGGCAGTACCGACACCGACTCGCTCGGGGATGAGGAACTTCAATGACAGAAGAAGCGGATCGCCTCAGGATTCTCCTGTTCTCTGATGACCGGACCACTCGCGAAGAGGTGCGGCTGACACTGGGGCGCAAGGTGGCCCGCGATCTGCCGGAGGTTGAGGTCTTTGAGGTGGCCACGGGCCCCGCGCTGCTGCGGACACTGGACCAGAGCACAAATTATGATCTGATCATTCTCGACGGCGAGGCGCAGCCACACGGTGGCATGGGGCTCGGGCACCAGATCAAGGACGAGTACGCCAACTGCCCGCCAGTGTTGTTGCTGGTCGCCCGGCTTGCTGACGCATGGCTTGCAACGTGGTCCCGGGCCGAGGCCATCGCGCCCTTCCCGGTGGATCCCCTGCAGTTCCCGGAACAGGTGGCGGCCCTGCTGCGTCGCTCGGTGCCGACCAAGTGAGCTACACCTGGCCCGAAATCCTGACCGGGCTGGTGCGCCGTGAGGGCCTGGAGTCCGAGGCCGCTGAATGGGCGTTGAACGAAATCTTCGCCGGGCGGGCGAACGAGGTGAACCTCGCTGCACTGCTGGTCGCCCTGCGCGCCAAGGGGGAGACCGAGGACGAGATCGTCGGCCTCTCCAACGCGATGCTCGGCAACTGTGTGCCCATCACACTCGATCCGGAGGCTGTGGACGTGGTCGGGACCGGCGGTGACCGGGCCAACACGGTGAACATCTCCACCATGGCAGCGCTCGTCGCTGCCTCCGCGGGGGCGCGGGTCATCAAGCATGGCAGCCGGGCTGCGTCATCCATGGCAGGTACGGCCGACACCCTGGAGGCGCTGGGCGTCAACATCTCACTGGATCCGGCCCAGCAGACTGAGGTTCTGCGAGAGACGGGGATCGTCTTCCTCTTCGCGCAGCAGTACCACCCCGCCATGAAATTCGTCGGGCCGGTGCGCAAGCAGCTCGCCATCCAGACCACATTCAACTTCCTGGGGCCTCTGTCCAACCCGGCGCAGCCGCGGGCAATGGCCCTGGGCGTTGCCGATGACGACATTGCCCCGGTGGTGGCACGAGTCCTCGCCGGCCGGGGCGTGCGCGGCATGGTCTTTCGCGGTTTCGACGGACTCGACGAATTGACGACGACGTCGGCCTCCGACGTGTGGCTCATCGCAGACTCGCGCGTGCACCGCACCACCCTCAACCCCCTGGATCTCGGGCTCGAGGCGGCCGCCCCCTCGGACCTGACCGGGGGTGACGCGGCTCACAACGCCGCGGTGGTGGAAGAGCTGGTCGCGGGCAGGACCGGCCCCATCCGGGACATCGTCGTGCTCAATGCGGCGGCAGCCCTGTTGTCCTTCCGGGGCGTCAGTGCTGTGGTGCCACTGGTGGAACAGATGCAGGAAACCAAGCAGGACGTGGAAGCCGCACTGGACTCCGGCGCGTCGGCCTCCACCCTCGAGCGGTGGGTGGAGATCACCAACCGCTGACGGCGATTGCAACGATCGGACCGAGCCACAGCGCCGGCCCGTACGCGAAATGCGCCGGCCCGACTACACGGCGCTGGCGGGTTGTGTGCACAATTCCCCACACTGCCCCCACCAGCGTTCCGCAGAGGAGTGCCAGCAACCAGCCGTCAAGACCCCGGAGAGCTCCGATGGTGCCAACGATGGCGGCCAGGCGCACGTCTCCGTAGCCGAAGGCGGTGCTGAATCGCCAGACGAGATGGAAGAGCAGGAAGGC
>RCNJ01000653.1_pt1 | contig 10940 bp, 9 predicted proteins | sample 2041171 | NCBI WGS metagenome assembly RCNJ01 (sample SAMN09708213, study PRJNA481090) | feces metagenome | biome: feces | host: Pygoscelis adeliae | place: Antarctica: Rookery Lake | collected 2010-03-01 | reverse complement strand
GACCTCGAGTTGTACTCGATGTACCTCGACCCCGAATCCTGGGGCCGCGGAGTTGCCCGCGAGCTCATGCGCACCATCGACACCGAGGTCACCACCGCTGTGCCACTCTCACTGTGGGTCCTCGCCGACAACAAGCGCGCCCGACACTTCTACCAACGCTTCGGGTTCAGCCACGATGGGGTGGAACGCATTGACGAGTACGCCGGCACACCGCTCACCGCGGTGCGCTACGTCCGTGCGCCAAAGTGATCCCAACCGTCTGAACTACCCGGCGGACCGCCGATAACCTCAACTAACCCGCCACGCCCAGCACCCGACTCGTCAGTGCTGCCTGGTACCACCCGCCCAATTGCGTGGAAGCCCTCAGGCAATGCGCAGTCCGGTGGGAAGGTGGCCAGCAAGCCGTGGTCTTCACCTCCGGTGAGGACCCAGTCCCGCACGGACTGCTGGGTCAAATCCCCCGCGGAGCGAAGGCGGGTCACCTCTGCGGCAAACACCTGGTTCGGTTCATCCAACAAAATGCGCACACCACTGGCCTCAGCAATGCGACCCGCATCCTTCACCAACCCGTCCGACACATCAAGCATTGCCGTCGCACCCGCAACACAAGCCGCCGGCCCAGCTGCCAAAGGTGAAGTTGGTCGCAGAAACGCCTCCACCAACCCGGGGTCTGCCGCCGCATGCCCGGTATTCAATAGTGCGAACCCGGCCGCAGACCGCCCCCGCACCCCCACGTGCGCCACCACATCGCCAACCCTGGCTCCGGACCGCAAAACTGGCTCCAACCCGGCCAAGTCCCCCTGCACCGTAACCGCAACAACAATCTGCTCCCCCGCGCTCAGGTCTCCGCCCACTACTGACGCCCCCCAAGGTGCACACGCCGCAGCCAACCCGCGGGCCAAACCGAGCACCCACTCAAATTCCAGCGGCTGCGGCAGCACTAACGCCACCACAACTGCCGTCGGACGGGCACCCATCGCGGCAATATCGGCGAGGTTCTGCACTGCGGCACGCCAGCCGACATCAAACCCGGTCGACCATTCCCGGCGAAAGTGCTGCCCCTCCACCAAGACATCGGTTGACACCACGACGCGGCCATCCGCAGCTCGCACCACAGCGGCGTCATCACCCGGCCCCACCAGGGTGTGCGCAGCCGCAGGCAACAGCGGAAAAATCTGCGCCAGCATCTGCGACTCTGACAAGTGACCCACAAGGGTCTCCGGCGCGCTCTCGAGCCCAGCAGTAGCTTCCTGTTCATTCACCACCCCGTCACGGTACCGGCCCCGCGACAGGTACGGTTAGAGACGTGCTGCACGCCTTCTCTTTCTCCCACCATCGCAAGCCGGCCGCCAAGCGAATCGGAATCATTGCCGTCCTTGGATCAGCGTTAGTCCTCAGTGGCTGCGCAGGCGGCGTGACCGTCCCCGTCGGAGAATACGCAACGGACCCGCTCTGCGCCGACATCGTGCTGGCAGTGCCCGACGAAATTGGCGGCTTCAAACGCATCAGAACGGCCAGTCAAGCCACCGCCGCCTGGGGCGACTCCCCCCAAGAAGCCATCACACTGCGCTGCGGTGTTGAACCACAAGGCCCCACCGAAGAGCACTGCACCACCGTGACGGACGTATCCGGGCGCGACGTTGACTGGATTACTGTGCAAGACCCTGAAACCCAGGTGTGGACCATGACAACCTACGGCAGGTTCCCGGCCGTTGAGGTCGAAATCCCGCCGGGAATGTCGACATCGCCTGCCGTTGAGTTGACCAATGCCGTGTCACTGGCGCCGGCGACCCGGTTCTGTTCCGGCATGCCCTGATCTACAGCAGCCAGCCCTCAAAACATTAGCGCAGGCCGGTGGGCCGGTTACGAGCCAGTTCAATGAGTTCCGTAATGAGGTCGGAGTAAGCCAGCCCCGAGTTTTCCCACATGCGCGGGTACATCGAAATCGGGGTGAAGCCCGGCATGGTGTTGATCTCGTTCACCACCACGGTGTCATGTGGCGTAATAAACACATCAACGCGCGCCAACCCCTCACACGCAATGCCATCAAAGGTGCGCACGGCAATGTCCTGCACCTCAGCGATGAGGTGCGCGGGGAGATCCGCCGGGCACAGCAGCTGTGCCGAGTCCCCATCTAAGTACTTGGCCTCAAAGTCGTAGAAGTCGTACTTGTCGCTTTCAACGACGATCTCCCCCGGCAGCGAAGCCCGCGCTGGTTGACCTGGGCGGCCGCCCAGCACAGCGCACTCCACCTCGCGGCCGTCAATTCCCGCCTCAATAATCACCTTGGGGTCGTGCTCTTGGGCGTGGGCAATGGCCGCGGGTAAAGCGGCTAGGTCATCGACGCGAGTGACCCCCAGGCTCGATCCCGCCCGGGCTGGCTTCACAAACACGGGCAAGCCGAGGTTGGTCACCGACTCCATCCACGCCTCTGGGTTCTGGTCCCATTCCCCCGGGCGAATGACCGTATAGGGAGCAATGGGCAGCCCTTGGCCAGCCAACACAAGTTTCATGAAGTGCTTATCCATACCCACTGCGGAGGCAAGCACCCCGGCCCCGACATAACGAATATCGGCCATCTCCAGCAGACCCTGCAGGGTGCCATCCTCCCCAAAGGGCCCGTGCAGCACCGGGAAAACGACGTCGATGTGCGCCAGGGTTCTGGGCAGTGTGTCCGGTGCCAGTACTCGAAGAGTGTCATCACCGGTGGTAAACGGAAGGACCACATCAGCCGTGCCAGCCTCTACCTGCGGTAGCTGTCCGTCCTTGATCTCCCAGTTCGCCGGGTCACTCGAGACCTGCACCCACTGCCCCTGCGGGGTGATCCCCACCGGGACGACGTCGTAACGCGTGGTGTCAATGGCCCGCATGATGCCCGCGGCAGTGGCGCAGGAAACTGCGTGTTCACCCGACCGGCCGCCAAATAGCAGCAGCACCCGGGTGCGGGCACCGGTGTTCTGCGAGGCGGCAGCAGGTGAGATTTCGCTTGAGTTGGTGTCGTCGTTCACGCCGACGACGATACCCGAGGAACCCGCCAATACGGCTCAGCATCCGCCGTCCACCGCCCGCGATGTGGACGCAGCCATAAGACGAATGACAACAAAGTCGTAGTGTCGAAGCATGGGGACCCACCAAGCAGAGCCGTCAGCACTGTCCGCACAGACCGTCGTTGTTGCCGCAGGCCGGCCACCTCGGGTGGAATCCGAGCCGATCAACCCACCCATTGTGTTGTCCTCAACCTATTTCTCCCGCGAAGAAGTTCACCCAGACCGCAGAATTTACACGCGGATGGGCACCGAAACTTGGGAGCCCTTCGAAGCAGCCATCACCGCCCTAGAACACGCAGAGCAGCAGGCAGTGGTCTTCAGCTCCGGCATGGCCGCCGTTGCTGCAGCACTCTCAGTGGTGCCAGCAGGTGGCAAGGTAGTCGTACCAAAACACGCGTACCAGGTGACCCTGGGCCTGCTCGACGACCTTGCCCAACGGTTCGGCGTCGACGTCGTGCGCGTCGACATTGCGGACACTGCCGCAGTGCTGGCTGAACTGCCCGGAACTGATGTGCTGTGGATTGAGTCCCCGACTAACCCCATGCTCGAAATTGCGGACCTGCCCGCGCTCATTGCTGGCGGGCACGAAGCCGGGGCGCTGGCCATGGTGGACAACACCTTCGCCACCCCCCTGGGACAACGCCCCCTCACCCACGGGGCTGACGTCGTCGTGCACTCCGCATCCAAGTACCTCGCCGGTCACTCCGACGTCGTGCTCGGAGTCGCCGTCAGCAATGACGCAGATCTGACCCGCCGTCTGCGCGAACACCGGTCAACTTACGGCGCCATTGCCGGCCCCTTTGAAGTGTGGCTGGCGCTGCGTGGCCTGCGCACCCTCGCACTGCGGGTGGAACGCAGTCAGGCCAATGCAGCCGACCTCGCAGCGCGGCTGGTCGCGCACCCTCAGGTTGCCGAAGTGCGGCATCCAAGTTTGGTCGACGACCCCGGCCACGAACGTGCGCGCACCCAGATGACCGGCTTTGGTTCCGTGCTGGGCGTGCGCCCACGCGGCGGACGTACCCACGCCGACGACGTCGTCGCCCGGGTAGGGCTGTGGACGCCAGCCACCAGTTTAGGCGGGGTGGAATCAACTCTGGAACGGCGACGCCGGTTCGCGTCCGAATCACTGACTGTGCCTGACGATCTGCTGCGCCTGAGCGTAGGAATTGAGCACGTCGACGATCTCTGGAACGACCTCGACCAAGCCCTCAGGGGCCACTAAGCTCCGGCAACTAGACCGCCGAGCCGCGCGCGCTGGGGGCGGGTTAGCGCCCTTCCGCCTTCTGCGGGCGGGCCAGGAGACTGCGGGCCATCTCGTCAACGGGCATGCCCTCGTGCAGCACGTTCACAACGGCTGCAGTGATCGGCATTTCAATTCCCAACCGGCGGGCCAGTTCCAGCACGGAACGGGAAGACTTCACACCTTCTGCCGTGCCACCGGTGGCTGCAAGAGCTTCATCAAGGTTGAGTCCCTCACCAATTCGCCGGCCCAGCGTGTGGTTACGCGACAGTGGCGAGGCACAGGTTGCCATCAAGTCGCCCAAACCTGCTAAGCCAGGGAAAGTCTCTGGAGCTGCGCCCAAGGCCGAACCCAGCCGAGTAATTTCGGCCAGTCCCCGAGTAATGACAGTTGCGGTGGTGTTCAAACCAAAGCCGCGGCCCTGCGCAATACCCACCGCAATAGCGATGACGTTCTTCACCGCACCGCACAGTTCGACGCCGATCATGTCGGTGTTTGTATACGGTCGGAAGTAGGCAGTGGAGCACGCCCGCGCCACCAATTTGGCCGTCGCGTCGTCGGCAGCCGCGATGACGGTCGCGGTGGGCTGATGCTCCGCGATTTCCCGGGCCAGGTTCGGGCCGGACACCACAGCGACCCGCTCTTGAGCAATGTCGAGGGCTTCAGCCACCACCTGGCTCATCCGACGGTCAGTGCTGAGTTCAATGCCCTTCATCAAGGACACCGCAATGGCGTGCTCCGGAATCAGTCCGCGCATGGCAGTGAGTGTTTCCCGCGCACTCTGCGACGGAATGGCAATCACCACAATGTCGGCGTCGGTCAGCACAGCGGCAGCGTCCGTGCTCGCCGTGATACTGACGGGAAGGGTCACCCCTGGCAGGTTGCGGGAGTTTCGGTGCGCCCGCGTGATCTGGTCGCACACCTGCGGGCTCCGGCCCCAGATCTGTACATGGCAGCCGGCGTCGGCCATCACCATCGCAAAAGTGGTGCCCCATGCTCCCGAACCCAGAATGGCAACGCGCAAGGGCTGCTCAACTGCTTGAGCGTCACTCATGACTTCTCCTCATCCGTGCCGGCCTGCGGTGGCTGCTGATCTTCGACTGTTGGCTCCGCGGCGCGCACGTGCTGATCGGAAGCTGAGCTGCCCCGATGCGGGCCAATGAGGGCAATGCTGGAGTCTTCTTGGGTTTCGTTGACGGCTTTGTGCATGTCATAGCGAACCTCCGGGGCCTGCTCGCCACGGATATCCTCCAGAAGCCCTGTGATTGCGGCCATGATGCGCTCAGTTGCTTCACGCAACACCAGAGTGTCCTGCGGACGGTCGTACAGATCACTGAGATCAACTGGCGGCCCAGCGTGCACCCAGACGGGCTTACGCGGGAACGGCCGGAACCTCTTGGTGTAGCGCGGCAAAATTGCGTCCGAACCCCACTGAGCAATCGGCACCACGGGAACTTTCGCGGTCAGCGCCAAGCGTGCGACCCCGGTTTTTCCCGCCATCGGCCACAGATGTGGTTCCCGAGTTAGCGTCCCCTCGGGGAACACGGCGACACATTCGCCGGCGGTCAACTGCTCCACCGCGAAATTTAGTGACTCCCCAGCCGTTGCCGTCTGGCGGAACACCGGAATTTGCCCGGTCTTGCGCAGTATCCAGCCAAGCACAGGCACTTTGAACAACGGTGCTTTGGCCAGCATTCGCAGCGGGTGACCGTGGTGAATTATGAAGAGCGCAAACGGCAGTGGATCAAAGGGCGACATATGGTTGCCTGCGGCGAGGAAGCCTCCCGTACTTGGGAGGTGTTCTTGGCCGCGCCAGTTTCGTTTGGTCGTCAGAGCAAGAAGTGCCCGTCCGATGGCAATGGCCACTCGGTACGTCAGATTGGCGTATTGCGCAGGTCTGGACATGGAACGTAATCCTAACCGAGCGGCGTCAAGTGTTCTTTCGTGCCCAGCAATAATTTCAGGGACGCTCGAATTGCGCGCCGAGCGCCGAGAGTTTGTCGGTGAAGGACTCGTACCCGCGATCGATCAGTGAAATACCACGGACTGTGGAGCGGCCCGTTGCGGTCAGCGCCGCAATCAGGTGTGAGAAGCCGCCGCGCAGGTCTGGCACTTCGATTTCCGCAGCATGCAGTGGGGTGGGCCCAGACACCACGGCTGAGTGGTAAAAGTTCCGTTGCCCAAAGCGGCAGGGCCGTCCGCCCAAGCAGTCTTTGTACACCTGAATGGTGGCGCCCATTCCGCGCAATGCATCGGTGAAGCCGAAGCGGTTTTCGTACACGGTCTCGTGCACAATCGACAGGCCCTTGGCCTGAGTCAGCGCCACCACGAGGGGCTGCTGCCAGTCCGTCATAAAGCCGGGGTGCACATCGGTTTCCAGCACGATGGGCTTGAGTTCGCCGCCGGGGTGGAAGAACCGGATGCCGTCGTCGTCGACTTCGAATTCGCCGCCGACTCTGCGGAAGGTGTTGAGGAACGCAATCATTTCTGGCTGCGTTGCGCCCTTCACATAAATGTCACCGCGGGTCGCTAGTGCGGCTGATGCCCACGAGGCGGCCTCAATGCGGTCGCTCAGGGCGGTGTGGCGGAACCCGACGAGGCGGTCGACCCCCTCGATGCGGATGACCCGGTCGGTGTCCACAGAGATGATCGCGCCCATCTTCTGCAGCACGTTGATCAGGTCCATGATTTCGGGCTCAATGGCCGCGCCGGCGAGCTCTGTGACGCCCTCGGCACGCACCGCGGTCAGCAGCAACTGCTCTGTTGCTCCGACGCTGGGGTACGGCAGGGAAATCTTGGTGCCGCGCAAACCATTGGGCGCGGAGAGGTAAATGCCCTGGGCGCGCTTGTCGACGACGGCGCCGAACTGCCGCAGGATGTCGAGGTGGAAGTTGATCGGCCGGTCGCCGATCATGCAGCCGCCGAGGTCTGGAATGAAGGCTTCACCGAGGCGGTGCAGCAGTGGACCGCAGAACAGGATCGGGATCCGGCTGGCGCCTGCGTGCGCGTCAATGTCAGCCACGTGCGCTGACTCCACGTTGCTCGGGTCGAGTTTGAGAACACCGCCGACGGCGTCGTAGTCGACGCTCACGCCGTGCAGTTTGAGCAGGTTCTTCACCACGTGCACATCACGGATATCCGGGATGTTGCGCAACTCGCTTGGGGTTTCGCCCAGCAGTGAGGCGACCATGGCTTTGGAGACGAAGTTTTTCGCGCCGCGGACGGTGATACTTCCGTTCAACGGCTTACCACCGTCGACATAGAGCAGATCTGTCATAGGTCTATCTTCGTCCATCATTTGAGTGACTAGGGCCAGTTTGCTGCGTACGACTCGTGAGGACTTCGTGCACGCTGAAGTTAACGGTTCCTCAACCCGTGGCACATTCTCCCACTATTCGGCAAAAAAGTGGCCGGGTATTGCCGCTGCGGTGCTTGCGCCAATACCCGGCCACTTCTCAACGTGGTGTGAACTTCAGTTAACTGGGCGCGCTGCTTCGATCTTCACCGGTGGCAGGTGCTTGGCCGGCAGCGTCTTGGGACGCCACGGTGCCCGGGTCTGCTCGAAAGCGGTGATGTCCGGCTCGTGCTGCAGGGTCAGGCCGATGTCATCGAGCCCTTCCATGAGCCGCCAGCGCGTGTAGTCGTCAACGTCGAGCTTGACGGTGACATCATCAGCGGTTGCGATGCGCTCCACCAGGTCAACGCTGATTTCGGTGCCGGGTTTGTTCTCCAGCACCTTCCACAGCAGTTCAATGTCCTCCTGAGCAACCTGGGCAGCAAGCAGTCCCTGCTTGCCGGAGTTGCCACGGAAGATGTCAGCGAAGCGCGAGCACAAAATGACCCGGAATCCGTAGTCCTTCAGTGCCCAGACGGCGTGCTCACGTGAGGAACCAGTTCCGAAGTCTGGCCCGGCTACGAGTACGGAGCCCGAGGAGTACGCCGGGTCGTTCAGCACGAAGGACTCGTCGTTGCGCCAGGCGGCGAAGAGTGCGTCTTCGAAGCCGGTGCGGGTGATCCGCTTGAGGTAAACGGCTGGGATGATCTGGTCGGTGTCAACGTTGCCGCGACGCAGTGGAACCCCGATACCGGTGTGGGTGGTGAACTTCTCAATCATGTGAAATCTCCAGTGCTTGGGGTGTCAGGCGGGCAGCAGTGCGTCTGCATCCGTGGCGAGGTCTGCCGGTGAGGACAGCGTGCCGCGGATTGCCGTTGCTGCGGCAACGAGTGGCGATACCAGGTGGGTACGCCCGCCCTTGCCCTGGCGGCCTTCAAAGTTGCGGTTCGAGGTGGAGGCACTGCGCTCGCCCGGAGCCAACTGGTCCGGGTTCATGCCCAGGCACATGGAGCAACCTGCGTTGCGCCATTCGGCGCCGAAGTCGAGGAACACCTTGTCCAGGCCTTCAGCTTCGGCCTGCAAGCGGACGCGGGCTGAGCCCGGTACGACGAGCACACGCAGGGTGTCGGCCTTTTTGTGGCCCTTGACGATGTCGGCCACGGCGCGCAGGTCTTCCATGCGGCCGTTGGTGCACGAGCCAATGAACACAGTGTCCACAGCAATGTCGCGCAGCAGCATGCCGGGGACGAGGTCCATGTACTCAATGGCGCGCTCAGCTGCAACGCGGTCGTTCTCGTCAGCGATGTCTTCGGGAACTGGGACGTTACCGGACAGGGGCAGGCCTTGGCCGGGGTTGGTGCCCCAGGTAACGAAGGGCTCAAGGTCGGAGGCTTCCAGGGTGACCTCAGTGTCGAAGACGGCGTCGTCGTCGGACTTCAGCGTCTTCCAGTACTCGACTGCAGCGTCCCAGTCGGCTCCCTCAGGGGCGTGTGGGCGGCCCTGGAGGTAGTCGAAGGTGGTCTGGTCTGGTGCGATCATTCCGGCGCGAGCACCGGCTTCGATCGACATGTTGCAAATTGTCATGCGGCCTTCCATTGAGAGTTTCTCAATGGCTGGTCCGCGGTATTCCAGCACGTAACCCTGGCCACCGCCGGTGCCAATTTTGGCGATGACGGCGAGGATGATGTCTTTGGCCGTGCTGCCCTCCGGCAGGTCGCCGGTAATGTTGATTGCCATCGTTTTGAACGGTGACAGTGGCAGAGTCTGGGTGGCCATGACGTGCTCCACCTCAGAGGTACCAATTCCGAAGGCGAGTGCACCAAAGGCGCCATGCGTTGACGTGTGTGAGTCACCGCAGACGACGGTCAGGCCAGGCATGGTCAGGCCAAGCTGGGGTCCAACGACGTGCACGATGCCCTGGTCTGCGTCGCCAAGGGAGTGCAGGCGAATGCCGAACTCTTTGGTGTTGTTACGCAGCGTCTCGATCTGGGTGCGGCTGGTGAGGTCTGCAATGGGCAGGTCAATGTCAAGGGTGGGGGTGTTGTGGTCCTCAGTTGCCACGGTCAGGTCCGGGCGACGAACGGGGCGCCCCGCAAGGCGCAGTCCTTCGAATGCCTGCGGACTGGTGACTTCGTGAACAAGGTGCAGGTCAATGTAGAGCAAATCTGGTGCTCCACCGGTTCCCTGACGCACGAGGTGTGCGTCCCAAACCTTCTCTGCCAGCGTGCCGGCCATATTGGTGTTTCCTCTCAAAATTTCATTGCCCTTCAGGGCTTTACAGCCAGAGTCTCTAGCGGTCCAGAGGCCCTGCATTTGCGTCTCAGCCTGCGAGACGGCAATATCGTCCTATGGACAATTCTAGCGGAGTTGGCGTTCTGGACAAGGCTGCCTCGGTTCTCGGTGCTCTAGAGGCCGGTCCAGCCACCCTTGCCCAGCTCGTCGCAGCCACTCAACTCGCCCGCCCAACAGCACACCGACTTGCCGTCGCACTGGAGTTTCATCGCTTCGTTGCACGCGATATGCAAGGCCGGTTTGTGCTCGGACCACGACTGAACGAACTTGCCACTGCAGCAGGCGAAGATCGCCTTCTTGCAGCAGCAACCCCGGTTCTCACTGCCCTACGCGATCATACCGGCGAAAGCACGCAGCTTTACCGCCGCCAAGGCGATCAGCGCATCTGTGTTGCCGCCGCCGAGCGGCCCATCGGGCTGCGCGACTCGATCCCTGTCGGTGCGACCCTGACCATGCAGGCCGGTTCGGCCGCCCAGATCTTGCTCGCCTGGGAAGAACCCGACCGTCTGCACCGCGGCCTGCAAGGCTCAGCCTTCACGGCAACAATCCTCTCCGGCGTCCGACGTCGGGGCTGGGCCCAGTCCGTTTCCGAGCGGGAGGCTGGCGTCGCGTCAGTTTCCGCTCCGGTGCGCGGACCATCGGGTCGCATCGTTGCCGCAGCATCAATCTCCGGACCGGTTGAGCGGCTCAGCCGCCAACCCGGCCGCCTGCACGCCTCCTCAGTGGTGGCAGCAGCAAACAGGTTGACCGAGGTGCTCCGCCGCGCAGGCAGCTGACCCAGAGGTCTCTGACTGGCTTCACATTGTGGAGGTGCTCGTCCCCATCGGGACGAGTGCCTCCAAAGTGTCTGGTCAACAGACTTTGCGCCGACCCAGCCGAGGCCCTCCAGCAACGGCGATGTAAGCGGACACGAAAAAGCCCGGCCACTGCGTTGCAGTGACCGGGCTAAACGTACCCCCAACGGGATTTGAACCCGTGTTACCGCCGTGAGAGGGCGGCGTCCTAGGCCGCTAGACGATGGGGGCCT
>RCNJ01000652.1_pt1 | contig 10953 bp, 7 predicted proteins | sample 2041171 | NCBI WGS metagenome assembly RCNJ01 (sample SAMN09708213, study PRJNA481090) | feces metagenome | biome: feces | host: Pygoscelis adeliae | place: Antarctica: Rookery Lake | collected 2010-03-01 | reverse complement strand
GCCAGCATGGTCGACGACGGCACGTTGATGACGTCCGCCATGGAGCAGTTGCTGGCCTGGGTGACCATGATGGTGTCGAAGTCATCCGAGCCGCCCTGGTCAGTCCAGGTGACGGTGCTGCCGGGATTCTCGGCCTCGAAATCTGCGATCAGGTCGACGAAGAAATCATCGAAAGTGCCCTTGAGTCCCTGGGTCATGAAAGTGATCTCACCTTCGGCCGACTCAGTATCGAGTTCGGAATCGTCCAGGTTGATCTCCGGGATGTCACAGGGGACTTGGGGAGCGGGGATGGCTGGGCTGGCCGCGTTCGACGAGCCCTCCGTTTCGCCGTCGGGCGTGCTGTCGGTTCCGCAGGCCGTCAGTGCCAGGGCCGAGGCTGTGGCGGTAACAGCGAGTTTGTACAGGAGCTTCATGTCTCGTTCCTTCTGGACGGTGCACGTGGTTGTGCCATGCCGATGCCCCGTCGTCTGCGGTGCTCCTCCGGTGGAGAACCATGGCGAACGGGCCTATCAGCGACGTTAGCCGCACACGGGGCCACTTTGCAACATCCGGTGGCAAACAATCCTGTTCCGTCGCCGACTCACTGCACCGCAATGAGGCTCAGCCCCACCATGGCCGCCCCGAGTCCCGGGGCGGCCGAACCCAGCGATGTGCGTACCATGGGGGATTCCCCCGCCAGATGCGTGGAAACCACTTCGTCCAACCGGTCCCGGAAACGATCCCCCAATGCTGCGACGTACCCACCGACCGTGACTCCGTCGGGCACTTCGATGGTGATGAAGACAGTCAGAATCCGTCCCAGGTCCTCGGCAAGCTCCTCCAGTGAGTCAGCCGCCCACGGCTGGCCAGCACCCGCCTCCCGACTCACCAGAGTCGCGAACGCGTCCATGCCCTGCTCAGCCGCCACGTCCCCGAACCCGGCGGCACGGCCTCGCGACGCAAAAGCCTCGAACCCCACCACTGTGTCCACGCAGCCATGACGCCCACAGATGCAGAGTCGCTCCGGATCACCCAGCAAGGCATGGCCTGCACCGCCCCAGCCAACGGGCAGTGTTGCGTCGAGGTCGCGGTTCCGGGTGAGCGCCAGGCCAAGGCCACTCCCCACCTGTACATGTAGCAGCCGATCCCTGCCAGCGAGTTCGGGCTGGCGTGCATTGGCGACGGCGGCGCACTCGGCGCCGTGTCGTAGCCCCACAGGAAGATGCACGTGCTCGGACAACATGCGCGCGAGTGGCACGTCGTCCCAGCCGAAGTGATGCGAACGACTCACCGCAAGGCGATCCTCGGACATCCGCCCCGGCAGGGCGACGCCCACACCGGTGAACTTCTGGGGCATGGACGCCCGGAGTGCGGCGATAGATCGGCTCGCCACCATCACGAACTGCTCAGGAGTGGGGTTCTTCGGCACGTCAAGGGTCATTCGTCGAAGGACCTGACCACCCATCCCCAGACTGACCAGCTCCGTGCGGTCGACGCGTGCATCCAGTCCGATACCGGCCCAGGCATTGGAGAGCTCGAGATGCCTCCCGGGACGTCCGGAACCGCCGGCTGTGCGGGTCCCGGTCTCCTGCACGAGTCCACGCTCCTCCATGGAGGCGATGATCCGGCTGATGGCCGCCCGTGTGAGGTCGAGGCGCTCCGCGACCTGGGCCCGCGAGAGAGGCGCGTCGTCGCGCAGGCAGGCGATCACGAGACCCTCGTTGTGCGAACGCATGACTGAACCAGACGACGCCCCTGCCATGCTTTCCCCTCCCAAGAGATCTTCTCCGATGAGAAGATAGCGCGTTGGCGACGTGGGTGCGGCTCTGCACCTTCCCCCCGGCTACTACTCAATTGTTACTCGATGTGACAAAGTGGCCCATCATGGCCGCCATCGACGACTCCACAGACGCACGCGAGACGCATCCACAGGACGGCCCACGGCTCGACCCGCCGCAACCACCCAACGTCATCGTCGTCCTGACAGATGACCAGGGCCGTTGGGCAGTGCCATCACGGATGCCGGAGCTGGTGATGCCCCACCTGGACGAACTGGTCCAGGAATCCCTCGAGCTTGATGAATTCTACTGCGCGTCGCCCGTGTGCTCTCCCGCACGCGCCTCCCTCCTGACGGGCAGGATGCCTTCTGCACACGGAGTCCACGACTGGCTCGTGGGGGGACGCCACCCGCAGGGTCGACCGGACCATTTCCTGGAGGGACAGCCAACCACCCCCGAAGTGTTTGCCGACGCCGGGTATCAGTGCGCGATGTCCGGCAAATGGCACGTGGGCGACGCCCGCGAGACTGCTCCCGGATTCGATTTCTGGTACGCGCACAGGTTTGGCGGCGGCCCCTACTTTGATGCACCAATCTGGCACGACGGCGAGGCCGCCACGGAGCCCGAGTACTTCACCCACGCGGTGACAAACAACGCTCTGGCGTTCCTTTCCCAGCGCGACCGCACGCGCCCCTTCTATCTCCAGGTCAACTACACCGCACCCCACGATCCCTGGATCAACAACCATCCGGAGAAGTACTTGGCCCCCTATGAAGGGTGCGACTTCCCAAGTGTGCCGCGTGAGTCACGCCATCCCTGGACCGAGCCACGACGTGAGGACTTCGAGGCGGCATTCGCGAATCCAGAGCCACACCTCGCCGGGTACTGCGCCTCGCTGACCGCCGTCGACGAGGGGTTGGGACTGCTGCGGGCTACCGTCCGGGACCAGGGTGCCGAGAATGACACCATCGTGGTCTATTTGTCCGACAACGGGTTCTCGTGCGGTCACCACGGGATGTGGGGAAAGGGCAATGGCACGTGGCCACTGAACTTCTGGGACAACTCGGTTCGTGTCCCCTTCTACATCCACGTCCCTTGGGGTGGCCGGGGCACCAGTCGCAGCCTCGTGTCGGGGGCGTCGTTGCATGCCACCTTGTGCGACCTCGCCGGACTCACCCCGGCCGAGGATCAGTGGGGTGTTGCCAGATCAGTTGCCCCTTTGGCACGAGGCGAGGAACAAGCCAGCGATGAGACCGTCGTCGTGACCAGCGAGTACGGAGGAGCGCGCATGATCACCGATGGCCGGTGGAAATACGTCCACCGCCACGCCGGTCCGGAAGAGCTCTACGACAGGCACAATGATCCGGGCGAGCGCACGAACCTGGTCAATGATCTCGGCCACCGCGCCGAGAAGGACCAGCTGTCGACTGCCCTGCACGACTGGTTCGTCGCACACCAGAGGGATGGAGCGTCAGGCTTCCACCGTCCCGTGACCGGCCGCGGACAGATCAACATGACATCGCGAGGACTGGCACCCGAGCAGACCTACGCCCAACCCGCCATTCCCCCGAACAGGAGTCCTGAGTTCGAGAGCCGAAACACGACGCTCCCCCCTCCAGCCCCCAAACCGATCAACGGATCCGCACGATCTGCCACATAAACCGAACGTACTTCATTACCGACAGTGACAATGAGTACGCCATCCCCCCAGTGCAAAGGAGCACCTCCTATGAGACCACGTGTGCTTGCCGTAGTGGCAGCCATCACACTCGTCCTCAACACGGGCCTTGCAGTTCAGCCATCGGCTGCTGCCGATCCGCCACGACTGCGAGATCTCATCGTCAACCAGTCACCCAACCTCTCGCCTGCCTTCGAGCCGGCCACCACCGCCTACGACGCGCAGGTGTATCGCTCCGTGACTGAGGTGGACATCAAGCCCATGGTGGATGACGCCTCGGTCAGCGTGGCCGTCGACGGTGTTGCTCCCGCAGCCAACGGCTGGGCCAAGGTCCCCGTGGAAGTGGGTGTCAATTCCATCCCCGTGACCGCCACCAAGGGCGGACAGAGCACCACCTACACCGTCGAGGTGACGAAGGTGGACACGGACTATCGCGGCCGCAAGCCCATCGCGGACGTGACGGCGACGGCGAACAAGGACTCGGCTGCCGGAGGCTCGGTCGCCAACATTCTCGATGGCGACGCCAGCACCTACTGGCAGCCAGCCGCCAAGCCGGTCACCACCAACGACGCTGGGAGCGATCAGACCACGAAGGTGCTTCTCGATCTCGGTGGCAGCCACAACGTCTCCCGCATCCAGTTGGACACCTCGTTCTCCCCGGGGGGCGCCTGGCAGCCCAACATCTGGAACAACAACATCGACATCTCCGTCTCCACCGATGAGGGTGCCACCTGGAGCTCCGTCGCAGACAAGGCGAACCTCCGCGAGGACCAGGGCGACAACTCAGTCCGCTGGGAATTCGGCCAGGTTTCGGAGAACGTCACCCACGTCAGGCTGGCGTATGTGAAGTACGACCAGGCGCTGAACTGGATTCGCTGGCACCGTCTTGAAGTCTTCGCCGGAGACCAAGACGCAGTTCCCGAGTACCCTGCCCCTGCGGACGCTGCAGCGGCGCCTGCACCCTCCAATCCGGACATCCACCGTTCACAGGAACTCATCCTCCGCGATGGTCTCCACATCTCCACCTGGATGCCGTCAACGGGCTACGGACGTGGTGTCCCCACGCCCGAGGAGTGGAAGGCGTTCGGAAGTCCCGCACCCCTGTTCTACGACCCGTCCCTGTTCAACATTGACTTCATGAAACAGAACCCCACCGCTGAGTGGGCGCTTGCCAAGGCACCTTGGGGCGCCAACGACATGGCCCACGCCGGTGAACCCCGCAACTTCATCACATCCGAGATGGAGCCCTACATCGGCAACGCGCTGAGCTTCGCCTATGGCGACGAGGGGCAGTACTCGATTGCGGAGAACGAGCGGTTCAAGAAGTGGTTCGACTACTCCAAGGAGCAGTGGCCCCACGTTCTAGTGCACTCCAACCAGGCCCACGGACGGGGCTGGGACTCCCCCGCCAAGATGCGCGAGTACACCGACGCATCCGACCCGGACATCCTCTCCTTCGACCGCTACCCCTGGGGCTGGGGCGCCAATGACCCCAACGGCTTCTGGGTCGGGTCGGCCGGCCGCCAACCGCTTTACGACATGCTCGGCTCACCACTGGCCCAGGCGCAGCGGCAAATTGCGTTGGAAGGCGTCGACGGTGACCGGGAAACCCCCATCATTTTTGGGCAGTACTTCGACAACTTCGACTATGACGTCTCCGAGTCACAGAAGACGATGACCTTCAACGCATCACTCGCGTTCGGCCAGAAATGGCTCGACCTCTTCCGCACCGAGTTCCAGTTCGACGGCTCCTTCATGTTCGATGAGGATGGCGCCCCCACCCGCGCGTTGTACGAGTTCGCGCGGATCATGGATGAGACCCGCAACCTCTCGGATTACCTCACCCCGATGACCAATGACTGGGTGGCATTCGAGCCCGGTCAGCGCATGGTCAACAGCACCCCGACCAACAACCAGATTACGACGGGATGGCGCATGGGATCCGTCGACGATGCGGCCACCACCATGCCCCACTACGGCGTCAAGGACGTGACTGCCAGCAACGTCGGAACCATCAACGACGGGTTGCCAGGTGACGTCATGCTCGGCTACTTCAAGGCTCTTCCCGGAGTCAAGGACGCCGACCTCGATCCCACCTTCGGCCCCGATGTCCGCAACGCCATCATGGTCGTCAACGCGCTCAACGGCACTACTCCCAAGCAGGGTTCGGAGAGACGCAACTTCCTTCGCAACGACAACGGTCAGCGTTGGGAGACCGCGCAGGACATCACCATCACACTCACCGACGACATCACCTCGATGCGTGTCGTGGACCCCGCCACCGGCAAGGCCACCGACCTCCCCATCACGGGAAGTGGCGCCAACCGAAGCGTCACGCTTTCCGACGTGGGAGGCGGCGAGTCCCGTCTCCTGCTGCCTGTCGGAGTCGGTGACGAGCCCACTCCGGAGCCGTCCAACATCATCGAGGCCGAGGACTCCGGCAACACGTTCGTGGGCAACGCCAAGGTGGAAACGTTGTACAACAACGCGTCCAACGGTGCCACCGCCGGCTACATCGGTGGTGGGAACGGAAAGATCGGGATCAAGGTTGCAGATGCGTCTGAGGCAGAAGGCACGGTGAAGTTGCAGTACTTCTACCCCACGGGTGATCGCGCGCTTCTCTACGCCTGCACCGACAGTGACACACCCCCCTCAGAGGGCACTGTGCTTCCTGTGGTGAATGCGAATCACGCTGACCTCCCGTCGACACCGGCCCAGAGCTTGACGTTCACCTGCGATTTCTCACAGGGAACCAACTGGGTGTGGTTCTGGAGCACCAAGGGAGCCCCTGGCATCGATTACATCGAAGTGGACTTCCCCACCGTTACACCCACCCCCACGGCCACGTCCACCCCGACGGCCACGTCCACCCCCACGGCCACGGCCCCCCCCACGGCCACGGCCACCCCGACGGCCACGTCCGTCCCCACGGTCACGACAACAGTGACTGTGACCCCCACCACGACAGCGACCGCAACAACGACCACAACGGCGACTGTCACCACAACGGCAACCGCCACCGCGACTGCCACCGAGACCGTGACCACCACACCCACGACCATCGTCACCCCAACGGTGACGAAGACCGTGACGGTCACTCCCACCCCCACGAGCTCACCGTCGGCCACCAAGCCACCTGTCCAGGGTGACCTGTACTCCACGCCGGGCTTCCAAGAAGTGAACGGTCGCCGTTGGTACACATCCTGCGAGCCGTACTCACAGACCGTCAGGTGTCGCACCGACATCTGGTCCACGCAAGTGGACTATGCAGCAGGGAAGTTCGTGTCCAGGACCGGCTGGCACTTCAACAACCTCACCTACCTGCCGCTGATGACACGCAAGGATTGGGGCACCAACCCCTTGGCCAACGCTGGCGCGTTCACCAGTGGGAACCGCCAGTGGCGCACCGAATGCGACACCCCCGAGACAGGTCGCAACGGGTGCCGCAGCTTCATCTGGACACCCGGCACGGTCGAGGCACAGAAGTCCTCGACCGGTGACACACGCTATGTCCGAGTGGACAAGTGGGTGTTCAACAACATCGTCCGGTTCAGCTGAGCCAGTCGTATGAGGAGGGCCCGGGAGGATTTTCCTCCGGGCCCTTCGCGTCGATTGAGGTGCCGGCGCGGCTATTCTTGGCCCCCGGAGGTGACATGACCGACAACGCCACGAGACCCACGGATGATTCGCAGCCGATTGCGACGCTGCCGCCCCTGCCCGTGCTCAACAACGAACTTCCGACGAGCACCCGCACCGGCGAGCCTCCGCGACCTCCGCTGGCGCTGGTATCACTTGTGGCGTTCGTCCTCGCGGCGACAGGCGTCGCCGTCGTCTACGGCCTCCACTGGTGGGCAGCGGCAAACCCGGGGAACTACGCGAACTCTGCCCGGCTCATCGAATGGGTGGATCCGGAACCCGGCAAGTGGCTGTCGCTCACCCTCGAGGGCGTCCTCGCGATTGTCGCCGCTCTCGTCGCGGGCACCTGCGGTGTTGCCGGCGTCCAGGCCTGGCATGGCCATCGTTGGACCAGATGGGCCGGGGTCGTGGCGCTGGTCCTGGCAGGTGGCTTCACCGCCCTGTTTGGCTGGACCGGCCTGGTCCCTCTGGTTCTTGCATTCGTGGGCACAATCCTGCTCTTCACACCTCCCCTGACTCGTTTCTTCAGGGCATTCGACGCCTTCCGCACCGTGGGCCACGCCCCATACCGCCGTCCCGAGCGCATCTTCTACGGGCGTCTGCCCCGATATCGCTGAGGAGTTCCATGCGACCCACCCATTCCATCATCACTGCCGGCATGCGTCTCCTTCGCGAAGTCATCAGGGCCACGGCATCGACCACCAAGCAGACCGATCGTCGCCAGACCAAGCACACGCCTTCCCGCTTCGCCCCCCAGAGCTATCCCGGTGACTTCACCGGCAACCCGCACATCAGCTACGCCCCCTTCGACGACGACATCGCCGACCCAGGCGAAGTGGTGTGGACCTGGGTGCCCTTCGAAGAGGACTTCTCACAGGGCAAGGATCGGCCCGTACTCATCATCGGGCGTGACGGACGCTGGCTGCTCGCCCTGCAGGTCACGTCCCAGGACCATGATCTGGACGCCGAGCAGGAGGCCCGTGCCGGCCGATACTGGGAGGACATCGGCACCGGCGGCTGGGACTCACAAGGCCGGCCCAGCGAGGTGCGACTCAACCGCATCATCCGCATCGCTCCCGACAGCGTTCGCCGGATCGGGGCCGTACTGGACGAGGGCAGGTTCGAGCGCGTGGTCAAGGGCGTCGCTCGCCACCACTGAGTCTCCCGGGGTCACGCCGCGAGTCGGCCCACTTTCCTTGTGATTGCTGCTGCAACCGATCCGATTACGACGTAACATCATCGATGTACACACAGGGTTGTCCACCGTAGGACGCCCGGGCTCGGGGGGGCTTCACATGCATCGCATTCGCGCACTTTTCTTGACGTTCATGCTCGCCACAGCGCTGGCCATCGCCGGGCTTGCTGCACCGACGGCGTCGGCCGACTTCGACGTCTACACCACTCCGGGTGAGCACACCATCAGTGGTCGACAGTGGCGCACATGGTGCGAGTCGTACTCGCAGACGGCTCGTTGTCGCACGGAAATCGTGGCCACAACGGTGGTCAGGTCCGGCTCCACCTACCAGCAACGCACCGGCTGGACCTTCAACAACCTCACCTATGTCAGCTCCCCCACCAGTCTGTGGGTGAACAATCCACTGGCGACCCCGGGCGATCACGTCATCAACGGACGAAACTGGCGAACCGAATGCAGGACGCCCCAGACGGGCAACGGTTGCCGGTCCTACCTTCTGACCGACGTTGTGGCCTCGGTGAAGTCCTCATCGGGCTGGCAGTACCGCACGGAACGCAGGTTCATCTTCAACAACATCGTCCAATTCGGCCCTCTCCGCACTGACCTGGCGTCGCTGACGATGTGGCGGCCCGATGCTTCAGCCCCGCCCGCTCCTCCCACCAAACCGCTGCCCAACTACTCCGTGAACAAGGGGCCCAACGGCACGAACAGGGTCGTCCTCAGCTACGACGACTGTCCGACGTCGATGTCTGCCTTCAAGTCGACGGTGGTCGCCGCGCGGGAAGCTGGCATCAGCCTCGCGCTGCTTCCCACAGGCAACTGCATCACGTCCGGGAAGTTTGATCCCGCCTTCGCGCGTAGCAATGGCCACTACGTCTTCAACCACAGCGTCACACACCGCGATCTCACCACGCTGAGCTATCACGACATGGTGAAGGAACTGGGCGCGCCGGGGGTCGTCACCACGTACGGTCGCCCGCCCTTCGGCGCGTGGAACCCGACGGTCAAGAAGGCCTACGACGCCGTCGGCATGCGGGTGTGGACGTGGAACCTCGACACCTTCGACTGGAAGGGTGGCTCGCAGGCCTCCATCGTCAAGACCGTGGTGACCAAGGCCAAGCCGGGGAATTCGGTCCTGATGCACATGCAGTGGGGCGCCTTCAATGGGGACGCCCTGCGGGCGATGAAAACCGGGCTCGCCAACCGTGGCATCACCCTGTGCCAGAACCGTGGTGTCACGACAGCGGTCAAACCCGGAGCCATGGACTGCTGAGCTCCACATCGATCCTCACCCACGGTGCAGCCGCCGGGGAGGTACCGCCATGAATTTGCCGGGAGGCGACATCCTGGCGGTACCCAGACCCCCCGACTCACGGGCGCTGCGGCTTGACGTCCATGCGTGGTTCACAACTGGCGTGGACCGGTTGTTGCAACTCGGTCACCAGTCCTCCTGGTCCTCGGACTCCGCCCTGACGTACAGCTCCCGGGAAGACGACTCTTTCGCCACGGTCAGTTGTATTCGTCACCGACACATTGGTCACCAACTCCCCCGACGGTGGCGCGGCACCGAAACGCTTCCTATGATCGGACACGATGTCAGCTGACGATCTGACAGAGACGGGGACGACATGAGGGCTGAGCCGCACGAGGCCGGGGCAGATGTGGCGCGTCCGTTTTTCGCCCGTGCATATGCCGCAGCGGCGCCACGCATTGAGTCGGGCGGACTTGGGCAGCTCCGCGACGAACTCCTCGCGGGGGTTGCAGGCCACGTGCTGGAGGTGGGGTGCGGCAATGGCATGAACTTCAGCCACTACCCGGCTTCGGTTTCAACAGTCCATGCCGTCGAACCTGAGCCCCATCTGCGAGAACTCGCCCGCAAAGCCGCGACAACGTCGACGGTTGAGATCATCGTCACAGGGGGCACGGGCTCGGCTTTGCCGGCGAAAACGGAAAGCGTTGACGCGGTGGTTCTGTGCATGGTGCTGTGCTCCGTGCCGCACCCGGATGACACTGTCGCCGAGATGAGACGAGTGTTGAGACCGGGTGGATCGGTGGTGGTTCTCGAGCATCGGGTGTCCCGGAGCCGCTCATTTCGCGTGCTGCAAAAAATGGCAGACGCCACGCTGTGGCCGATCTTCATGGGCGGCTGCCATCTGGGCCGCGACCCCATGACCTTGCTGCGAGACGGCGGATTCGTCGTCGACGAGGAGCGCACACCGCACTACCCGGGTGGATTGGCCGGGAGGTTCGAGCCCTATGTCTTGGGCCGGGCGTCCCGCCCCTGACCGTCGGACAGGTCACTCGCGGACCCGCTTCACCGCGCCGGAACGCCAACCCAAACGCGCAACGCCAACCGCCGGACGCAACGCCGACGATGTGTCTCAGGCAGCGGCACTTTGGGTTGGCGTTCCGCTCCAGCCCGAGACGGCAGCGACGACGATTCCTGTTGCAGCGTGAGCCGGTGGTACTCTTTTCTTCGTCGGTCCGCTCAGTCTTACCTCGGGCCGCTTGGCGCAGCAACATTTAGTTGCTCGGACGCCGTGGATGCTTCAACAAAAGCTTTTACGCCGGTGAGACTCACTCCCGATTGGTTACCTTTCTTGTCTTCAGATTTCGCACGCCTCGGCGTGTCCGCTGACCTTGTCGCTGCCCTCAACGCACGCGGCATCACCACCCCGACGCCCATC
>RCNJ01000651.1_pt1 | contig 10963 bp, 9 predicted proteins | sample 2041171 | NCBI WGS metagenome assembly RCNJ01 (sample SAMN09708213, study PRJNA481090) | feces metagenome | biome: feces | host: Pygoscelis adeliae | place: Antarctica: Rookery Lake | collected 2010-03-01 | reverse complement strand
GTGCTGCTGGAGAACAACACCGTGCTGATGGCTACCAGCGCCCCAAAAACTGCGGAGCTGCTTCGCCAGCGCGGCTTCACCATCGTGGCCGTCGACGTCAGTGAGTACGAGAAGCTTGAGGGCTGTGTGACCTGCCTGTCGGTCCGGCTGCGCGGCTGAATGCGTCAACCGGCCGGGATGGTGTCCCGCGAGCGTCGGCAAGCGCCGCCACAATGGTGTCCATGACCCAGGCAGGGTTGTTGGTCAACTGCCTCCAGGTGAAATGCAGCACTCGCCAGCCGGCTGCTGTCAGATTGCTCCACTTAAACCTGTCTGCCTCGAACCTCTCACGCTCCGCAAGGCGGTGATGGCGAAGCCCCAACACATCAATCTTGACGGCGATCTCTGGCCAGAATGACAACTGAGCGGCGGCTCGCCCAGCGATGACGGCATCGGGGTGTGGAAATGTCATTTCGGAGCGCGCAACTGTGGAGAAGCCGCCTCTTCCCGCCTGAGCGAGTTGCCACGTCGATGTTCCGCGCTCCGAAATGAGCAAACTCGAGTGCTGAGGCTACTCTGTCGATATGAGTACTGAGGTCTCACTCGACCAGCTTGCCGAGACGTTGCAGGACTACGCGTTTGCCTACCTACTGACCGTGAACGACCAGCAGCGAGCGCATGCCGTCGCGGTCACTCCGGTCATCCGTGGCCAGGAACTTGTGCTGGGTGATGTCGGAAAACGGACCCGGGCCAACGTTGCCGCCCGCCCGGCCATCTCGCTGGTCTGGCCCCCGGCTGAGACGGACGGATACTCTCTGATCGTCGATGGCGAATCCGCTTCCGGGGACGGCGAGCTGTCAGTGCGGCCGACCCGGGCTGTCCTGCATCGGCCGGCACCCGGATTTGCCACCGGGCCCAGCGCCTGTGGCTCCGACTGCGTACCCATTGACATTGATCGTGCCGCCAGTTCCTAATGTGTAGATGCCGTACGAAGAAGACTTCGCTCCCGATGCCGACGGACTTCAGGAAGCACTGGCTGCCCTGATCGCCTTCCGGGGCCGACCGGGCAGCCCGCACATCGATCCGTCGGTGGAGCTGGGCTTGCCCCCGACGCTGCCCGATCACGGGGTAGGTGGCCGGGCGGCGCTGGATCGGCTGGCTGGGCCGGCGCTGGAGCAGGTCAGCCGGCTGGACCATCGGGGATTTCTGGCTCACATGGACCCGCCGACGCCATGGATGACTTGGGCGGCTAGCCAGTGGGCAGCCGCGATGAACCAGAATCTGTTACACCCCGACAGCGCCCCGGCGGCGCGGCAGCTCGAAGCGTTGGTGATCAACTGGTTGGCGCCATTCTTCGGGATGAACGGTGGTCATCTGGTGCCCGGGTCCACGATCGCCAACCTGACCGCCCTGTGGGCAGCCCGGGAACTGACCGGCGCCAGCCGGGTGGTGGCCTCGGCCGCAGCACATCTCAGCATTGCCAAAGCCGCCCAAATCCTCGGTCTCCAGTTGGTGCAGGTGCCGGTCGATGACCGCCAAAGAATGTCGGTCGACGCGCTGCCCGATGATCTGTCTGATGCCATCGTGGTGCTGACCGCGGGCACCGTGGCCACCGGCGCAATCGACCCGCTGGATGCCGGTGCCGGCGCAGCCTGGCGTCATGTAGATGCCGCCTGGGCTGGCCCCTTACGCCTGTCTGGTCATGCACCGCTGCTGGACGGCATCGGGTCCGCAGACTCGGTCGGATTCTCCGCGCACAAGTGGCTCTACCAGCCCAAGGAGTGCGCGGTGGTGTTGTTTGCCGATCCGGAGTCTGCGCACCGAGCAGTCAGCTTCGGCGGCAGATATCTGAGCGCACCCAATGTCGGGCTGCTCGGTTCGCACGGCAACAGCGCCTTGCCGTTGGCCGCCACCCTGCTGGCCTGGGGGCGAGACGGTCTGGCCGGCCGGATCGAGGCAGACATGGCCATCGCCGACCGGTTGGCCGACCTTGTCTACGCCGCCCCAGAGCTGGAATTGTGGCATCGGCCGGTCAGCGGGGTGATCAACTGGAGACCGCGCGGGCACGATCTGCGGGCAGTCCGTTCCCGGCTCCACGACGCCTGGGTCAGCATCGCCGACATTAGCGCAGTCAACACCGGCCCAGGGGACATCAACTCGAGGCAGTGGTTCCGCTCCGTCTCGGTCAACCCGTTAGCTGATCCCCGGCATGTCGTCGACGCGGTTCTGCACGAACTCAGCGATCGGTGATCAGCTGCTCAATCACCTCCGATGCCGGATTGGTACCCACCAGCACGAATAGGTAGCAAAACGAGGGTGCTGGGAGCCCGAGACCTGATCGAGGACCACCCGAGTCGTCGCCCGAAGGCGCTACCGGTCAGCCAACCGAGCCGCCTCGCCGAGCACGGCGTCAATCATCGGCTCGGTCAGCCTGCCGGTGAAGGTGTTCCGCTGGCTGGGATGGAAGCAGCCAAGGACAACGAGGCCGCCGGTGTCGTCGCGCTGTCTGGGCGATGCCAACTCCAACCGAGCGGCGTGTCCGAACTTTGGCTGGGGGCGGGGGATCTGGTACCCACCGGATCTGAGCGCCCGTAACGTCACCGCCCAGGCAGCAGCCCCGAGGCAGACCAGCGCCCGTACGTGCGGCAGCACCATCGCCAGCTCGGCCGTCAGCCAAGGGGCACAGGTGGCGAACTCCTCGGTCGTCGGCTTGTTGGCCGGCGGTGCGCAGCGCACCGATGCCACGATCCGGGTGTTGATCAGCTGCTGGGCGTCACCGGCATGGACACTTGACTCTTGCGCTGCCAGACCGGCGCGATGCAGGGCAGCAAAGAGCCAGTCACCGGCCCGGTCGCCGGTGAAGATCCGACCGGTACGGTTACTCCCGTTGGCAGCCGGAGCCAGCCCCACCACCAGTACCTTGGGCTCCGCGCTCCCCCACCCGGCAACCGGGCGTCCCCAGTACGGACCGGTCGCAAACGAGCTGCGGGTCGCGGCCACCTGTTCTCGCCAGTCCACCAGTCGCGGGCAGGCCCGGCAGACCGTGGCCTCCGCCGACAGCTCATCCAGGATGGTTGCCGAGGCAGCCAGCGTTGCGACCTCCTCGGCATCGGAGGCCACCACGGTGTTTGCGGTCGCCAACTCGCCCGGCCAGCCGGTCCCGGCCGGAACCGGACTCAAGAACTCCTGGCCCGTGATCGGATGCGGGTAGGCGTTGGACTCGGCCTTCACCCGGGCAGTCTAGGCTTGAGCACCGGAACGCCGGGACCGGATGCAGAGATGACGACTCACCTGTTCTCGGGCTATCAGAGCGGTCAGGGGCAAAGACACGGTGTTGCGGATGCGAGGAGACCACCGGACTCCGGTTCTGGCGGCCCTGATGTTGGCCATGGCATTGGTCGCGATGGACAGCACCATCGTGGCCACGGCGATCCCGCAGGTGGTCGCTGATCTTGGCGGGTTTTCCCTGGTGGGCTGGGTCTTCTCGATCTATCTGCTGGCCCAGACCGTCACCATCCCGGTCTATGGCAAGCTCGCCGACCTGTACGGCCGCAAGCCGGTCTTGGTGATCGGCGTGATCATTTTTCTGATCGGCTCACTGCTGTCGGCGTTCTCACCGAACATGGTGGCGCTGATCATCTTCCGTGCTCTGCAGGGGCTCGGCGCCGGATCCATCGGCGCCACGGTCAACACCGTCGCCGGCGATCTCTATGAGGTGGCCGAACGGGGCAAGGTGCAGGGTTGGCTGTCCAGCGTCTGGGGCATCTCGGCGGTGCTGGCACCCGCGATCGGAGGGCTTTTTGCCCAGTACTGGTCCTGGCGCGGGATCTTTCTGGTGAACCTGCCGCTCGGCGCGGTGGCGCTGATCCTCATCGTCCGCGGTCTGCATGAGCGGGTCGAGCATCACCGGCACACGATCGACTACGCCGGGGCGGGGTTGCTGTTGATTTCGGCCGGTCTACTCATTCTCGGGTTGCTGCAGGGCGGTACTGCCTGGGGGTGGGGCTCGCTACCAAGCGTGTTGATCCTTGGCGGCGCCCTGGCTGCCGGAGTTCTCGCCGTCGTCGTCGAGCGGCGAGCGAAGGAGCCCATCATGCCGGTCTGGTTGTGGACTCAGCGCGTCACCGCTGGTTCGTACGGCGCCACGCTGACTGCAGGGCTGATGGTCATCGGTCTCTCGGTCTTCCTGCCCACCTGGGCACAGTCGGTCCTCGGGCTGAGCCCGGTGGCAGCCGGCTTCGTACTGGCGGCCATGAGCATGACCTGGCCGCTCGCATCGGGATATTCTGCCCGGCTCTATCTTCGGATCGGGTTCCGGGACACGGCGCTGGTGGGGAGCCTCTTCGCCGTCGCTGCTTCGATCGTGTTCACCAGGCTCGGTGTCGAGGCGCCGGTCTGGGCCCCAGTGCTCGGCAGTGCCCTGATGGGCGCCGGGATGGGCCTGATCACGTCGCCGCTGGTGGTGGGCCTGCAGTCGACCGTCGGTTGGTCCCAGCGCGGTGTGGTGACCGGCGGCGCCATGTTCTCCCGGTTCCTTGGTCAGAGCTTGGGAGCCGCTGTCTTCGGAGCCATCACCAACGCCGTCTTGTTGCACCGGCTCAACCAAACACCGCCGAGCCTGCGAGGCAAGGTGCCGCAGCAAGTGGACGGGGTCAGCAAGATGCTCGAAGCCGGACACCCCGACCCCGCCACGGCCGATTTTCTCCGGGAGATGCTGCACGCCTCCACCCACGCGGTCTTCGTCGGCCTGCTCATCGCCAGCATTTTGACCGTGATAATCCTGGCCTTCGTCGTGCCGAGACGGTTCCCGGTTGTCGAGGACAGGTCCGGTGCCTGACATTCGGCCGACGCTGCGCTTCGGAAGACAGCCCTGTCCGACGACCCGGCCACAGCGACGTGGCCACTGGTGACAACGAGCTCGGAGCGGAACCGCCGCCCCGATTTTGTGATGCCCGCGGCCGGAGCCTCGCCACCGGTCCGAAGGGGGGCTGGCCTAGCGAGCGATAGGCTCTTTGTGTGTCGCCGGACCCCTTGCACCTTGCCTTCGTCTCGATGCACACCTCCCCCGCCGATGCACCCGGTTCCGGTGACGCCGGCGGCATGAATGTGGTTGAGCGTCATCAGGCCGAGGCGCTGGGTGCGCTCGGCCACCGGGTTGAATTGGTCACCCGGCGGACCAGCCCGGATGCGCCGGAGCAACTCGAATTGTCCCCAGGTGTCACGCTTCGGCATGTGGCCGCCGGACCGCAGCAACCGGTAGCCAAGAGCCAGCAGGACGTTCTCATCCCACAGTTCCGGGAGGGGATGGCCGCTCTCGGCCCCTTCGACCTGGTCCACTCTCACCACTGGATGTCCGGGGTCGCCGCTCTTCCGCTCGCCCGCGGCTGGAGGGTTCCCCATGTTCAAAGCTTCCACTCAGTGGCGGCAGCAGCAGGCTCGCCGCTGTCCGATGGTGAGGCTCCCGAGTCCGACGACCGGGTCGCCGGTGAAGCACTGGTCGCCATGGAATCCGACTTGGTGCTGGCCAGCAGCAACGCCGAGGCCCGTACCGTGATCGAGCGTTGCGGAGCCGACCCAGTGCGTGTGAGCGTGGTACCGCCGGGGGTCGACAGCGCCCTGTTCCGGCCCCTGCAGCCCGACGAGCCCAGGTGGGTTTGGCCGGGGTCCCCGGAGACAAGCAGCCACCAGGGCTACCTACTGTTTGCTGCCCGCTTGCAACCGCTGAAGGGCGCCGACCTCGCCATCAGCAGCCTCGCGCAGCTGCCCAAGACACTGCGCCCCCATCTGGTCGTGGCCGGTGAAGCCTCCCCGGACTTCCCCAGCTACCGTCGCGAACTCGACCAACTGGTCCACCGTCTCGGGCTGGCCGGCGAGGTGACCTTCGTCGGATCACAGCAACGCGATGAACTTGCCCGGATGCTGCGGGGCGCCCGGCTCGTTCTGGTGCCCTCGCACTCGGAGACTTTCGGCCTGATAGCCCTGGAGGCGGCTGCCAGCGGGGTCCCGGTGGTGGCAGCTGCGGCCGGCGGGCTGCGGGAGGTGGTCGTTGACGGGGCAACGGGGCGGCTGCTGCCGACCCGCGATCCGCGGGAGTGGGGTGCCACCGTAGCCGGGTTGCTCGCCGAGCCGGTGCTGCTGCGCCGGTTCGGCCAGGCAGCCCGCACCCATGCACGCAGCTTCAACTGGGGGACGGTCGGCAAGCGGCTGGCAACAATCTATGCCGAGTTGATTCCCACTGCGGCCGGTAACGCAGTCAGGCCGGCAGGCGTTCAGCCGTGAGCATCCTGGACGGAGTGACCGAGGTGCTGTTCGCCCACGCGCACCCCGACGACGAAACCCTGACCACCGGAGCCTTGATTGCACGGCTGCGCCGATCTGGAGTGGGCACCGCGGTGCTCACCGCGACGAGGGGTGAGCGCGGGGAGGTGGTGCTGGGTCCACTCACGCAGCTGGCGGGCACCGACGAGCTGGCAGCCGAGCGGGAACGAGAGCTGGCGGCTGCACTGGAGGTCCTTGGGGTCGACGAGCACTGCTATCTCGGTACGCCTCCCGCGCGAGCCAGGGGTCTGCCGCCGCGTCGCTATCGGGACTCGGGAATGCGCTGGATTACCGCGTCGGTGGCTGGCCCCGCCAGCGACACCGACCCGCGCTCACTCACATCGGCCCCTTTTGAGGAGGTGGTCGCCGACCTCGTTGCCTGGACCGAGCAGGTACACCCCGACCTGCTGATCTGCGACGACAACACCGGCGGATACGGCCACCCCGACCATGTCCGGATTCATCACGCCTGCGTAGCCGCAGCCGAACAGACGGGGATTCGGCTGGCCGAGGTCTTGTCGGATGGCGCCTCACCAGACGAGCGGGTCGAATGGCTGCAGCTCGACGGTGAGTTCCCCGCCGTCATTGCGGCGCTGGACTGCCATGCCAGCCAGCTGACCGTGGATGGCAGCGATGTGGTGCACTCCGGCGGCCAGCGCAAGCCCATTGTCACCACCACCGGGTTGCGCCTGGTCAGCCCAGGTGCCGGCGCCTGACCGACCCGACGGCTTGACGTGGCCGGTCACGTTACCAGCGGTGGTGCACCAGCGGCCGGATCGACCGGTCGTACAGCTCGGCGACCGTGGTCATGAACTCGGCCCCCAACGGCGGCATCGAACCTGCCGCCGCGTTCGCCCGGACCTGTTCGACCGATCGGGCACCCGGGATGACCGTGCTCACGCCCGGTTGTTGAATCACCCAGGCCAGTGCGGCCTGCGCCGGCGTCACCGTGACCGGAAGCTGCGCCGCCAGCGCGGCAAACTCGGCCGCGGCCCGGACACCGGTCTGATAATCCAGCCCGGAGAAGGTCTCGCCGACGTCGAAGGCGGAGCCGTCACGATTAAAACTGCGGTGATCATCCTCGGCGAACGTGGTGTCGGCGGTGTAGCGCCCACTGAGCAGTCCGCTGGCCAGCGGCACCCGGGCAATGATCCCGACGCCGGCCTCGTGCGCCGCACGCAGCACCACCTCCAGCGGCTTCTGCCGGAACGCGTTCAAGATGATTTGCACTGTTGCCGTGCCGCGACGGGCGATCGCGGTCAACGCCTCATCACATGTCTCCACGCTGACTCCGTAGCTGGCGACTGCCCCGTCGGCCACCAACGCATCCAAGGCATCGTAGATGGCGTCGTGGGAGTAGACCGATGTCGGCGGGCAGTGCAGCTGGATCAGGTCGAGGCGATCCATGCCGAGGTTGCGGCGCGAGCGGTCCGTCCAGGTGCGGAAGTTCTTCAGGGTGTAATGGGCCGGGTCCAGCTCGGCGCGGCGACCCATCTTGGTCGCCACCCGCACCACGCTGTCGGGATGATCAGCCAGGAAGCGACCGATCAGCTGCTCGCTGCGACCATCACCGTACACGTCGGCAGTGTCGAAGAAGGTCACACCGGCCTCCACCGCCGCGGCCAGCAGTGCCAGTGCCGCAGATTCCGACACCTCGCCCCAATCGGCGCCAAGCTGCCAGGTACCGAGGCCGACCACCGAGACCGGCAGTTCAGCCCTGCCCAGCACGCGTTCTTCCATCAGGCCGTGCCGTGCTTCCATTAGACCACTGTACGGCCGGTTGCGCCCGGGCCGATGGCTGCCTGCTCATCGCTACCGATAGCGCGGATGCACCACCCCAGCGTCACCCCCGCCGCGCCGAACGGGTTCGGCCACCGCGAGCACCCGATTCTCAGGCCCGAACTCCAGCGCTGCTACGGCGCCGATCTCGGCGGCACTAGTGAACGCGTCGCCGCTCGGGGTGAGGGTATAGCCGTACCGGCTGAGCTGGCTGCCGTATCGCTTGATGAAGGCGGGCTCAGCCGTCACCGTGGTCTGATTGCGGTTCGAGGCGCGGGGAGCTGCCACCGCCTGTGGCAGCGACATGTGCAAATCGACACGGTTCATCAAGGTCTGCAGCACCGTGGTGATGATGGTCGAGCCGCCCGGTGATCCCACCGCCAGGAAGGGCTTGCCATGACGCAGCACGATAGTCGGTGACATCGAGCTCCGCGGCCGTTTGCCGCCCTCGATCCGGTTCGGGTCGGCCGGGTCATAGACAGCATTGAAGTCGGTCAGTTCGTTGTTCAACAAGAACCCGCGGCCCGGCACCACCATGCCGGACCCACCGGTCTGCTCGATGGTGAGCGTGTAGGACACCACGTTGCCCCAGCGGTCCGAGGCGACCAGATGGCTGGTGGACTTGCCGGTGTCGGTTCGCGTCGGAGCCGATGCGGTACGGCAGCCGCGGGCAGACAGCTCCCCTGGGGCGGTGGGCGTCGGCAGTGCGGTGTTGGGCTTGATCAGGCAGGCCCGAGTGTTGGCGAAGCGCTGGGATAGCAGCGTCTGAGTGGGCACCTGCACGTACGCCGGGTCGCCGACGTAGGCATTGCGGTCGGCGAAAGCGAGTGCGGAGGCGTCGAGGTAGTAGTGCAGGGCCTGCACCTTGGGCATCCGGGACAGCTTGTTTTTCTCCAGGATGTTCAGCGCCTCACCGACGGTGGTGCCGCCACTGGAGGATGGCCCCATCCCGTACACCTGCAGGCCACGATAGTTGATCTTGGTTGGTCGCTGATTGATCACCTGATAGGCAGCAAGATCAGAAGTCTTCAGATAGCCCTTGGGCACCGGCAGCGTGGTGCCGCCCGGTGCGATCGGCGGCCGTTGGACAACGGCTGAGATGTCGTCACCGATGCGACCGCGGTAGAGCACGTTCGTGCCCTCCCGGCCGATCGCCTGGTAGGTCGCGGCCAGGTCGGGGTTGCGGAAGATTGAGCCGACCTTAGGCGCGTCGCCGCCGGGCAGGTAGAGACTGGAGGTGGAGCTGAAGGCGGCGAACCGCTCCTTGTTGTCCAGGGTCTGGCTGCGGAAGGTGTCGTCGACGACGAAGCCTCGGCGGGCGATGCCGACGGCCGGCTGCAGTGCCTGACGCAGGCTCACCGAACCCCAGCGATCCAGGGCACGCTGCCAGGTGGCCAAGGTGCCGGGCACCCCGACCGAGACGCCGCTGGTCACCAGCTGCGGGGTGAACGGGTACGGCTCACCGGTGGCCGGGTCGATAAACGCGTCGTGCGGCATTGCCTTCGGTGCGGTCTCGCGGCCGTCAATGGTGGAGACCCGCTTGGTGCGGGCGTCGTAGTAAACGAAGTAGCCCCCACCCCCGATGCCGGTCGAGTACGGCTCGGTGACCCCCAGCGCCGCCGCAGTGGCCACGGCCGCATCGACCGCATTGCCGCCGCGCCGGAGCACCTTCAGTCCCGCCTCGGTGGCTTCCGGATCAACACTGGACACCGCCCCGCCGGAGCCGTACGCCGTCGGGTTCTTCTGGCTGTGCCGATGAGTCGCGGGGGCGGGGTGGCCCTGCTTGGCTTGTACCGGCTGCGGGAAGACGAGTACCAGGGTGAAGCATGCGCCCAGCACGCCTATCATCCGGGTCATTCGCCTGCTATGGACACGCCGAGCCGTACGGTGCGCTGTGGTCGAATCGGAGGCCATGGCAGGTTTCCTCTCGGAGCAGTTCTCCCTTTCCTACACCCTGGTGCTCACGGAGGGAACCCCCAACCGACTTTAAGTTTCTGCTCCGGACCTGCGCAGACGTTCATCTCCTGCTGCCTCGGCCACCTTTCCCATTCGGACTAGCAGCGCAACCAAGGGCGTCACCGTACCCGAGCGGTAGGTCGACAGCCGTGAGCGGGAGGTGCCGATCCGGCGGGCAAACTGAGCCGGCATCAGTCCAGACTTCTCCAGCAGTAGGCGCACCTGGGCGGCCACCTGCTGGCGTTCGGCGGCTTCTGCTCGTGCGCGCGCGTGGGCGATAGCCCGTCGCAGCAACGGCGCCACTCCGTACGGCTGTTCGTAGGCAAGGTAGTCCTCCACCTGCCGAGCTACCTCGCCCCATGGATCGTGGTCGAACTCCTCGGCGAGGCGAGCCCAGTCGGTGATGCTGCCACGCTCGATCATGGTCACCATCTCGCTCACGGAGCTGAGACATCCGTGGCGTCATCGGCATCGTGGTCGTATCTGGCGTGGCCGCCGATCTCGAGTCGCTGCGCCGTTCTGCCAAGATGAGCCGATGAGTGAATCGGTACCCGAGGTGCAGCGCAGATTGCAGGAGTCGGTCCTGCCGCTCTTCCGTAGCCGGGCTGAACTGTTCCGCTGGCGTGCCGTGGGTGAGTACGCACGTGCTGCGCAGCAAGGTGTATTGGAGTTGCGCCAGGCTGCCGACGAGGTCGGCGCCGGGCCAGTGATTCCCTATGTGCAGAAGGCGATCTCGTCCATGGTGCGGGTGATCTTGCGGGCCGATGATTCTGGCGGCGGGATCGGGACCCTGATCCGGATGCTGCTGGACCTGCACGCCGAACTCTGCGCCGTCGATCCGCCACCGCCGGCAAAGCTGGTCCGCTGGTTGATCAGGTTCCAGTTCGACGGGGCTCAGGACTTCTTCGAGCCCGATGTGGCCCGGTACGCA
>RCNJ01000649.1_pt1 | contig 10980 bp, 8 predicted proteins | sample 2041171 | NCBI WGS metagenome assembly RCNJ01 (sample SAMN09708213, study PRJNA481090) | feces metagenome | biome: feces | host: Pygoscelis adeliae | place: Antarctica: Rookery Lake | collected 2010-03-01 | reverse complement strand
GGGTTTACCTTTGGGGTCGGGATCCGGGGGTGGCTGTCCTTGGTACTCTAGCTTTGGGTCCTCCAGTTTTTGCGAGGGGAGAAAGAGGAGAGATTCGCGGGTCGGGGTTGGGTTGGTCCAGGTACAAGCACAGAACAGTGACAGCCACAGATGGCGATGCGAGGCTGAAGACGTGACGCCTGCTTCCTCTTTTTGCATAGCGGCACAATGGGTGCGCTGTCAGGCTATCCCAAAAGACGTGGTTCACAGTTGTCAGGACAAGGCCTCACGCACGCTCACTGTACGAGAAAGGTTCAGAAAATAGCATCAATACAAAGCCGAAGTGTGTGGCAGATCAAATGCTTCAAAAATCTTATAATACTCTACTGTCATTCTCCAGGATAGCTGGTGCTACGAGTACTGTACTGTATGAGTACAGTACAGTACAGTACAGTACAGTACAGTACTCTGCTGTTGTGATTCCATGGGGCCGCAAAAAAGGCCACGAGTACTCATACAGTCAGTACAGTACTCAGCGGTTGTGATCCCATGGGGCCGCAAAAAAGTGTGGCCAGATTCTCCCCCCGGCAGGGTCACTTGGCTGTGTGCTTGGCAATCGGCGGCGACGTCACAGGCACCTCCCATATTTCATGGCCAGTCCATCTGTGTCATGTCATTCGTCGGGATCTCGGACGTCGTTCACATGAAGATCCCACATGGCGTCAGGAGTAGCCCTGGCCCACTCCTGCTACTCGCAATGTGCACGTTTGATGGACCAGGAAACGTTCTGCTCGGACGAAACCATACTTTCTCTGTTTCTATGGACGAGGTAGTGGTACAGTACAGTATACATCCTCAATTAGTGAGATATCAGGGACCCCTAAAACAGCACATGGTCCAGAGTACCATTTTTTTTTCCTTCGACTTCCAACTCTTTTCCCACCGTCCACTCCAGCGAAGTCTAGTCCACTTGACACCAATACCGAGTGGGAATCCTCACATGCCACCCTCGCTTGCACACCCTCGCCTGCACCCATCGCAGCGGTGTCAAGCCTTCCCCTCAAGCCGTTCGACCCCCCTCACTCTTTCTCTACGAAGAAAGATCACTTTCAGGGTCCATGCTGTGCGCCCCTCGTGTTCTCAGCTCTCGTGTTCTCAGCTCTCGTCCCACCGTTGCAGATCTCCAGCCAGGCACAGCATATAAGAAGCGATCGAGACCGTCAAAGAGTGAAGCAGCGGGAGAATGCACGAGCCAGGTGGAAGGTAATCCTGGCCATGACGTCAGAACCCGTGATGGCGCATTAACCAAAATGGGACGTGGGTGGCGGCGAAAAAAGATGCCTGAATCCCGGCATCGATGAAAAAGCATCTAGAGTTCAGGTCCGAGATAGACAGATGTAGTGCTCTCAATGGCAAGAGCATACAACGTAACATGGTCAGAAGACGAGACAAAATATGCTATTAATTTCCGTGTGAAACCATGTCGAAAGATCTATCCACGATGGAGAGACACGGCACATGGGCCCTCTCCTCGTTCTGCGCCCTCTGACTCGCTGAGGATCTAAGCAGTCTTCGGCTCACCCCTGTACTATTCTGCATATATCATCACGTCCATATTGCGCCTCATCCATCTGCCGTAGGCGTAGGAACCCTCACTCCGAAGCGATCCTCGCCAGCATGTCGTTCACTTGCGGCGGAAGCCTATACTGCAAGAACCCAACATACATCGTCAGGTCCTTGGCCTTCCTCCTCAAGTCCTCAATCATTGCGCGGCGCGTGCCCTCATTGCTATTGTACTGAGAGTGTGCCAGCTTCGACCGTTGCCTCTCGCAGCTCTCTGCCGTCCACAGGATAAGGTTTGGAACATTGCACTTGATGGTCTCTGGGCAAGAGTTGTACTTGGCAGCCGCAGCACGGATGGCGTTAACATCACCCTTGGCTTCAAGTGGCAAAATATCAAGGATTGCTATGATCTATAGAATGTTAGTGGCCGAGTAACATAACTTATTGGGCGTGACACTTACGTCGAGAGCTCCGGTCCAGTTCTGTGTTGCCACGCAATTCTTGGCGTTATTCATTGCCATCAGGATATTGCACGTAGCACGGTTGATGTTGGATATCTTCGAGTTGTACATTTGCTTCTTGCCATAGATGTGCATAATAGACTGTGCCAGCTGCACTGGGTCCTCGACAGATGTCAGGCTTAGCGCGCTTGGCTGGTGCCCGTTCTGGGATTGTTCGGGACGTGGTCGGGCGGACTGGAAAGAAATTCCCTCCTCTCCGATCTGAGTCCTGACAGCGTCTGACAGAGCATTATTAGTGATTGCCATGACATTGTCGTATTCCTCGGCAAGGTGGTAGAGCAAGACAGCATCGGTGATGCGGCCATTGTCGTTCGCAATGCTGGCTGCTTGAATGATAACTGTGCGCATGAAGTCATCGGTGTCGGCGAGCTTGAGCAGAGGCATCTTCTCCTCAATCGCGCCCTTAACACGCATGCCATCCAACTGCATGTCACCGAGTAGCTTCGTGAACTCCCGGCTTTCAAGCACGAGCTCGCGGAGACCTTCGTGACAAGTCTGGACTTGTCTGCGGCCGGCATCGCCTTCGAGGTCGCCGTTGAGGCAGATCAAGGTGACATAATCGACGGCAGCGACCACATTGGCGGCACGGAAGGCTCTGGTGTAGTAACCTGCCATCATGGCAAAGTTGATCTGTGGACGGCCAGTGGCACTCAAGGTGAGTAATCCACCTTCAGCTGTCTCGGGATCGGAAACACGGAGCAAACCGTAGTAATCCAATCCAATAGCGAAATGCAATGCATCAGCGTAGTCAGAGCCGGAGATGGAGTTGATGGCCTCCTCGAAGAGACCGCACAGGATCTGCAGGAAGAACAGAGGTCCCTTGGCATCCTTGTTTTCGGAATGCTTCTCCCCCAGATCCTTGACATGCTTTTGCACGTTAGAGAGTGTGAAGACTGCACCAGCATACTCGTCAACCACGTTGACCTCCCGAGCAAGAGTGACGAGCAACCAAACCCAGTCGAACATCTCAAATCGAAGTCCAGGCGTGTTCATGTCTGATAGATCACAGCGGCCAATAACCTTGTAACATGCCATGCGGAACGGGTCGATCGAGTTTTCCGGCGCAATGCGGAATCTCTGACTGTACTCATTGTTGATGCGATTTTGGAGGTCCGCAGGTAAGCGCTTATCCGGGCTTGAGTGGTAGGCAGAAATGTATTGGTAGAAGTAACGATCGATGGTTCTGAAAAGCACCGTGTTGGACTGGACGTACTCGGCGGCTTCCTTGACGTGGCCAGTGCGCAGGAGGTAAAACACGATGGCCCAGATATAGTCGTCTCCAACTGTCTGCAGCCCAGTGACATCTGGAGCAAGGTCCTTCCGTTGGGCACGCAGGCGAACATACGCCTTCACCTTAGCCAGCACGTTTGGAATACCGCCGAGGTTGGCTTCTCTCGGATTCTTCGCGAGCAGAGTCTCCATGCTCTTGAAGCACTCCTTCTCGAGGTACCGACCCGCTCCAGCCAGAATGCGTTTCCTCAGAGTAATGGCAGTTGCAGAATTGGCTGCGTCCTCCACCCAAGCCTTGGCGAACTGTCTCTCCTTGGTCACATCCGGATCGGACATAGCCTTCGATTCTGGATGCTCGCCCACAATCTCGACCAAAGCCTTATAAGCTCCCAAAGTGTGATCAGCGTGCTCGCTTCTGTTTTGCGACTCGACATCTGCGAATGCATGCAAGATAGGATATGCCTCCTTGTGTATCCTTGCACTATTAAGACTTTGAACCTTCTCAATGAACTGGCCCTCCTTCATCCTCGACGTGCGATCGGTACCAGTCATCGCGCCAATCTGGTATGAGCTGGACTTCGATTCGGAGTCGGAAAATGGAGAGCGGGTCATCGTTGAGGCGACTGGTCCAACAGATCCAATAACTGACTTGTGCATGGCCGACTTGTTAGCGAATGTGCTTTGGCTGGCGCCGAACCTGCTTCTCCTAGAACGACAGAAGCCACCGCTGGCGCCTGCGGCCGAGCGACTAAGAGTTGCAGGATCCTCTACTCTGGACTTGATGCCGAAGTGCTGGTATATCCGTTTGCGCTGCGCCTCCCATTCAATCGATGTGTTCTCCTCCAGGAATGTGTCAAAGTCACGCACAGAGCGCGAGATCCCCTCGGCAATCATGCTGAGAGTAGTTTGGGTGCGAAGGTTGGCGATGTAGCTCTCCACGTCTGTGTCTGCTGGCACAGCCTGCTGGGCGTTCTGGGGCTTTCTTGTGTCAAAGAAGCTCAAATCTCTAACGGTAGTCGAGGGGTCCACGCCGGAACCCGCCAACAGGTAGTGTGCTCTGCCCTCCAAGGCTCCACGATCAGCAGCGGCTGGGACGAATCTCTTGATACGATCTCTCAGGTCGCCCAACCCAAGTTGCAAGCTGGGAAGCTCCTCCAGGGTGGTGTCGCCATGTGCTCTCTTGCGGCTTTGCTCCAACAGGCTGTCAAAGTAAGCACCACTTGCTTGCTGCGCAGATGGCTGCGCCTGCTGCTGCTGAGCATTTTGTGCGGCAGGTTGGGCAGCAGTTGTCTGCGGCTGGTTGTTGGTATTCGCGTTTGCGCCGCTGAACAAAGATGGCGCTGAAGTCTGCTGTGTTTGCGCGCCGCCGAAAAGTGAAGTCGCAGGTGCTTGCTGCGTCTGCCCACCCGCAGCATTCCCGAATTGAGACGTAGTTTGCTGTTGCGGTTGCGAGGCGTTGCCGAAAAGTCCACCAGAGGCTTGCTGTGCAGGCGTCTGGGCATTTAAGCCTCCAAATAGCGAAGGAGCTGAGGAAGCTGGTTGAGCGCTTTGGCCGGTGGTTTGTCCGAACGCCGACATTGTATGGCTCCTCCTTTGCGAAGGTCGAAGTCGTTGCAAGGAAGGCTGTTCAGTCTCGCGATGCAAGCTTGCGAGGTTGAAGTTGTTTACTTTAGTTGCGATCCACGTCCGGAGAAATGTCCCATTGGTTGGGTCGCGCTGCGTTGTTCGCGCCCAAGGCACCAACACTGGCAGCTGGCAGGGGTAGGGAGCTAGCGCCAGAGCTACCAGAGCCTCATGGTGACAGTGTGGTTCAATTAAGGTTACCCTGATGTCTGTCGTGCATCTTCAATATCAACACTCGAACTACATAAACTGCTGCGAATCCTCCACGAACAGCTGCCCATCTTCTAGCCATCATACGGCACAATCAAGCACTCAACTAAAACGCCCCAATGCGTGTAACGAGCTTCCTCACGGCGCTGTGCGCTTCCCTGTCGATGTCTCTGGTTCAATGCGAAACCGACTTTACCGCCGAGACGACTATTTCCATACAAGCCGTTGGAGCTTCCACCTCCCCAGTTCAAACTTTGGCACAAATTCAATACAATCCTACCACTCTCGAGGCTGCGATATCATCCTACGAACCACCGGCACTGGAGACAGAAGATGCAATTGTGAAGCTCGGTGTATACAACAACAAGTTGGGAGCTTGGGAAAGAACAACGGCAGCTTCTGCTGCAAACTTTGCGAAGGGCTATGCGCCGGTTATAACGTTGGCGTTGCATGCCGATGGAAGCGTCGCCGGAGTGAGTTGTAAGAGCGAGAGGATAGATGCAGGTCACACTCGCGACTTCGGGCCGAAGGTTGTGGTCACCTCGATGCAACACGGAAACGGACCAGAGTTGAATAGACCGATTGCGCTGTCGCCAGAGGGAAAGGTTGAGACGCCGGTGAAGGAGAAGACATTGCTCCAAAAGTGAGTACAGGTGGCCTGCAGCTAGAATGACTTACGTTACTGACACTCTTCCTTTTAGATATTGGATGGTTGGACTTGGCATCCTCGTCGTCATGATGATTGGTGGTGGAGGTGATAAATAAAGGAGGAAGCTTACCCGAGATATCCATTAAAGGTACACATTATAGACGAAGGACTGGGCCAAGGAAGTATAGGTAATTGCTTTGTAGCGTGAATGCGAGAGCAGTAATTGCACTCATTTTAGGCCAACACACTTGACGATGCCAACAGGACATGGAGTTTAGCTTATGGTCATCATCCTCACCTCGAAGTTGTCCCAGTGCTCCTTTAAATAGACTATGACATTGAAGTTATTGCTTATACAGTATGAAGAAGCGACGGCCCATCACAGGAAATCTGTTAGTCTTCTGATTAGGTTCATCTTATTACTCGCACGCCATGATATGCAAAATGCTGTTAACACGACCACGCAACCGGTCAGCCGTTGGTGGCGTGGTTATGAACCCATTTTCTGCAATACCCATTAAAATATCGCATAGAAGGCTATGGCGGATTAGAGAAGGAAGTGAATGTGGTTCTTAGTTTTAAGAAAGTCCATTTTCCTTTGGGTACTGAAACCCCTTTTAAGCGACGCTATGTTTCGGAACCAGTGAAGGACTCTGATGGTTTGTCGACATTCTGATTCCCTCCCCAAGTCGAGCTTGAGAGACTGACTGGTTGACAGTAATGTTTCCACAGACCTCGAGCACCAAAATATGACCCCACCCTATAACCATGACCATCATCCGTCGCAGCATACATGAGCAGTCTTGTCATCACCGCGTTCGTCCAGGAGTGTCCCCAGCGTCCAGGTGAGTCACGGGCAGATCCGACGTGTCTCCGTCTTAACTTCAGTCTTGGGCCTTTACCTCGTTCTTAGTCTCGCTCTTAACCGTAATCTTCACATCCGCCTTGACTTCTGGCTTAAGCTCAATTTTCTTCTCCGCCTTGACCTCTGTTTTAACCTTCTTCTCGCCATCATCCTCCAGAACAACCTTCTCGAATGTCCTCTTTGCGTCATTTTCCTCGGTAGTGTTCTTCGCAGTGCCCACTATCGATCTCGTCTTACTCAACTCATAGTCTAATCCGGTACTGGCTGGTACCATAGGGGATGGCCCAATACTGGTCTGTCTGCTACCGCTTGGTCTATCGCCACCGCCCACGAGCACGACGCTTTGTAGGCGCATGGTATCTCGTTGGAGGAGGATTCATCTGCATTCTGGGCGCAGTGGCCATCTCCTGCAACCCGGCCTCAGACACAACATCCCCGTTCCGAGCTTTAAGCCTGAGCCTCCCCTGTATCTTAGATTTGACGGCCATCCTCTCCGCATTCTTTTGTGTCTTTCCTCTGGCTTTTCCTGGCCCTCTCTAACTCGGTCCATTAGCAGCAGCGGAGAGTTCCTTGTCTGTCATGGCTTCTGCAACGTTATCGAGAGCAAGTCGAATGTACCCTTGCCGCTGCCTGTATCATCGTCCAAAGACGCCAGGTGAGCATTACATAGGGAATGCATAACGAACCACTTCGAGGCGAAAGACCTCGGGATAAACCTCATGAGGTTGGCTGAGACCTCTTCGGAGCGAACCGTAGAGTAGTAGGGGTCTACGCCAAGTGGACCAACCGGGTCTTTCATGGTTGCAGAAAAGCCCTTCGGACAGCCAATTTGGGCAGAAATTTTGGCAATCTGGTCTGAAGGTCAGCTGCGGTCGAAGAGCTGGTGGCTGTGACTAACCTGAGATTGAGATAAATAGCTGAAGGGTTTATTAAATTGTGAGATAATGGCTGCGGACTCTGAACGTCAGCTGAGTTCGGAAGAAACCATTTGACCAAGACATACTTGAGTCGTGATGTGTAGTTGATATTGTAGTAGTAGCTGTTGTACTTGTTGTTGTACTTGTTGTTGCACTAGTTCTTGTAGTTGTTGTTCTGCCCAGCCTGCGGTTTCTTGTGCGTTACTCGTTGTCTGACGTCAACGGCCAACCGAGGTTATCTTATGACGTTGAGGTAGGTCGTTGCAGATATGTAAGTAGAGAGACAGAAGAATAAAAGAAAGGATATAAGATGGTGATGAAAGTAACACTTACGGCCACGCAGTGCTGGTGGGAGAATCTTAAAAAGTTGAGTCTAACGAATATTGCGGTCAAGGCCTCAATGTTGTTGTTTAGAAGAGAAGCTGAAGCCAAACCGGTTAAGTTATCGCTTAAACGCTATTGACAAATGGGTAAGCAAGTGTTCGAGTGAAAAAGGTGCTAATCCATCATGATCAGTGAATTTTACGGTCTCTAAACCAGATACTCCACATTGTCTTTCTGAACAGAGCTGAGACGAATCTGTAGTTATAGTTGTGGAAATTTCAAGGTAGAAGAACAGAACGTAAGACGAAAGATAGTTCAAAAAGGTAAATTACAACCTCACCCTCGCCACGAAATCAACTTCCCTGTCACGTTTTTGACGTCCAAACCGATTAACCTACGGCCCGAAACCATCCTCTTCCCTATAACAATCTCCAAAATTTCGCGCCACTCGCGCCGGCGTTTGAAGCAACAGGTTGGCTTGCCTGGCTGCGTTGAAGCCCCTTGCGGATAGCCAATACTTACTACACGATCAGGGAAACAATGCCTTCTTCGGCCTATGGCTGCAGAAGTTCTGGGCTATTGCCATGGGTCTCGAACATTGGCGGCGCTTTGATAGTTTAATTCATTGATGGCTAAGTGGAGCTGAGCTGAGCTCATCCACTCACTACTAAGATATATCGTTCTTCGTCCCCTCCCAATCAACACCGGTTTTCCGTCATCATTACGATGCGTCTCATTTCCCTCTAGGCTGAGTAGCGTCGTCAGACTGTGGCCAACACTCCTCCCATATCACCCTCCTTAACACCATTCTTGAGGAAAGTCCCACCCCATATGTTCCTAACTCCATCGCCCAAACTAGTGGTGAGGGATATATATACATTCGCTAAACCGCAACAAATCACACATCAAATACGAGTGACACTTATGAGCATCATAACGCCGGGTGCTGACACTCTTAGCTTGCACTCAAATTCTCCAGGCGCTCCATTACCGCCTCAAGGTTCGCGTTCAGCTTCCGTACCCGACGCATAGCAGCCTTAGTTTCTTGCTCCACCATTGTTGCGCCGACAAGCTCAAAATTGAGAAAAGCCTTGGCGGGCTTTATGGCAGCAACGATGGCATCGGCATCAACTGGATCCTTCTCCTCGACTGCCTCAACCTTTGGCACGACGGTAGTGGCAAAGAGCTCAAATTTTGGGTTGCTGTCAAACTCATCGTCGACTGTGAATTCTGGCTCCTCAATGATGACTTCGTTCTTGGCAGGCGCTGGGTTGAAGACTGGAATCATCTCCTTCTCCTCATCGTCGACTGGTGCGCACTGCGACAGCTTGCCGGACAGGATGCTGGCATCAATCGCTGGCTGCGGGACGGAGTGGACGGAGAAGACATGTGGTTGGTAAATGAAGTCGTTGTTATGGAGATCGAGCATGGAAAAGTCCATTGGTTGCTCTGGCATCATGGCAAAGTTGATATTCATATCTTGTTGCTGTTGCTGGGCAATGTACGGATTTGGGTCTTTGCGAATCTGGTGTTGTTGCTGTTGTTGTGGTTCTGGCTGACGGAGGTGCTCAACTGGTGGACTTGGTTGCTGGCGTTGCTGCTGTGGATCAACCATGTCTGGGTTGGTGCTGAGTTCTGTGAGGAAGTTGTTGAACGACGACGAGCTGAGTAATAGACGAGTCAGATCTTGAAGACGCCCGTTCTCGTTGATGAGCGCCTGATTTTGCTGTTGAAGTCCTTGGTTCTCAGTGACCTTGGCGGAAATCTCGCCTTCAAGCTGGCCAATGTATTCTGTAATGCCAGTCAGTATGAACTCTGGTTTGCCAGAAGATATCGACTAACCTTTTCTTCTCGAACGGAAAGCTCTCGCTGATACTTTGTTGCGGAGCTGTCTTCTCTCCTTGCTGCTCAGCTTCTTTCCCTCCTCGCTAGCCAGCAGCCTCTCGTCCTCGTCCATATCCTCCTCATCCTTTCTCGAACGATGTCCGTGGCTAGTTCCGCCTGGAGTGTCGGCCTCTTCGGGAAGCGCAGAAGACTCTTGGCTAGCCTGTCTCATTGAAGCCAAAAGCTGGGTAATTTTCTCTTCGACAATTGGGTCAGTTGCCGGGCGGACCTTGGACTTGCGCTGTTGCGGTGGACGAACGATGCTGTTCTGACGCGGAGGTTGCATCATGCGCTGCTGCTGCTGAGCCTTCGCCATAGCCTGCTGCTGGTGCATGCCCGGGAATAGGCGACCAGCACTGCTGCGTTGTTGGTGCACAGCACCATTTGATGGCACGATGTGGTTGTCTGTCGCAAGAAGATTACTTGGCTTGACGAACTCAGCTCCAACGGGTCCCTTTGGCAATGGCGGGAAGAAGAATGCGGCATCATTTGTCGGCTCGAAGTCGTTCACGTTGACAGAATCAAACGGTCTGGAAGATGGATTGCTTTGGACAGTGTTGTAGTCGACAAACTCGTTCCGTGGGCTGACTCCCGAGAGGTAGCCATAACCAGCATACAACTGGGAGTTGCTGTTAATGGCCATGGTCGTGGCAAGTCCTCCAGCTGGGATGCCTGTCTGTTGCTTGTGCAAATCATATGGATGGCTTGGGCCCGAGAGGGCTTGGTGGTTCGATGGGAGGATGTTGTTTGCTCTGCTGGTCGGCACTTCTGGCTGGACAAAGACGTTCTTGGTGTCGACCGGCGACTCGGATGGCGACTGATAGCTCATGTTGTCGTACTCTGAAAAGTCCATAAGAGCCTCGACTGGGTCGACGTTGGCTTGCGATCCGTTTCTGGACATGGACATTGAGGATTGGGAAGTATCCATGGCTCGGGTATCCTACTACGGTCGAGCCGAGAACGGTGATGTGTTAGGCTGTTCGATCGGGCACGGGTGGGAATACACCTCAGTATCGTGAAGTGGATCTGAAGTGCGAGACGGCAATGGTCGCGATGGTTTTTATCGACGTTGGTTGTTTGATTTTCGAATTCTGCTTGCAGAGGTAACCTGGGGGTTTTGGAAAAGTTGGCTGCCTGAATGCGCAGTCGCTGCGGATCAGGCTTCGGGTGCAGTAGTACTCAGTACGAGTTCCTTGGGGGGGGGGGGGGGGGGGG
>RCNJ01000648.1_pt1 | contig 10986 bp, 9 predicted proteins | sample 2041171 | NCBI WGS metagenome assembly RCNJ01 (sample SAMN09708213, study PRJNA481090) | feces metagenome | biome: feces | host: Pygoscelis adeliae | place: Antarctica: Rookery Lake | collected 2010-03-01 | reverse complement strand
GGGACGTAAAAAATGAAAAAGAATTGGTTATTATCTATAGGGTTATTATTAGTATTATCATTATTTTTAGCTGCATGTGGTGGAGGTTCGGACGATGGAGCTGATGAAGGAACAGATGACGGAGAAACAGAAGCAGGTTCAGAAGATCCAGAATACTTGAGCCTACTAACTGGTGGAACAAGTGGAACATACTATCCATTAGGTGGAGCGATTGCTAAGATTATCTTAGATGAAACAGATATTCAAGCAGACGCAGTTTCTTCAAACGCTTCAGCAGATAATATGATCGCGCTAAAAGATGGCGAAGCTGAAATTGCATTTACACAAACAGACGTGGCTGCATATGCTGCAGAAGGTATTAATGCATTTGATGAACCAATTGATACAGTATTAGGGATGGGATCACTTTATCCTGAAACAATTCAAATTGTGACAACTAAAGATTCTGGCATTGAGACAGTAGGAGACTTAGAAGGTAAGAAAGTTTCTGTTGGTGCACCTGGTTCAGGTACGTACATTAACGCAGAACAGATTTTAGAAGCATATGATTTAACAATGGATGATATCGATGAACAGAACTTAGACTTTGGTGAATCAGTTGGAGGAATTAAAGATGGAAACATTGGTGCTGCATTTATTACGGCAGGTACACCAACTGGTGCAGTAGAAGAATTACAAGCATCATCAGAAGTTCATATCATTCCAGTAGAAGCAGATAAAGCAGAAGCTTTAATTGAGGAATATCCATACTATGCATTAGATGAGGTCCCTGAAGGAACATATGGCTTAGAAGAAGCTGTTGACACTGTAGCAGTATTAGCTATGGTTGTTGTTACTGATGATTTATCAGAAGACACGGTATATGACATGACAAAAGCACTTTATGATAACACTGATGATATTGCTCACGCAAAATCAGAAGAAATTACTCTAGAAACAGCATTAGATGGTATTGGCGGTATTGAAATGCACCCTGGTGCACAGAAGTACTTTGATGAAGAAGGAATAGAAGCTGAATAAATTCAGCTAATTAAATAGAGTTAAAAGGCCGGAGAGCACCTTATTAACATCTAAGGCGCACCGGTCTTTTGACTTCATTGTAGGCGATAAATATGAAGAAATGGTTAGCATTTATTATTATTTTAATGATGATTATGATCGGTTTGTTATTTCTACCATTCAAATCATCACTTGTGTTTTATGATGAAAATACAGAAGACATTATCGCATATATACCACTTAAATCTGGTGATACATTTCAAATTATTTTTGTCCATTCCATTCATTTAACAGATGTAACAGAAAAGTATGAAATTACACAAGATAAACAAATAAAGCAATCTCAGATGATTTTCAGTGATTTTGGTATTGGGATGCCTTATGAAGTAAAAGAGCATGAAGAAATATTTTATGAAGATGGCTTTTACCATTTGGTTAACATGAATAATCGATTCAAGTCGATGAAAATTCGTAACGGTAAGACTGTGTCTGAACACCGTTTGTTTTGGAAGAAAGATAATGAAGAACACATGATTAAATTTAATGATTACTTTGAACCAGGGGCTTGGTTTACTGTAAAGTCTGACAAGTTGTCTATGTTAGATATGTGGAAAGAGGTGAAGATTCATGAGTAAGTCGAATAAGGGAAGTGGAAAAGAAGAAAACAAAGAAGAGATAAAAACTTCAGAAGAAGATCATTCAGAAGAATTAACTGAAGAAGAAAAAGCTGATTTAACTGAAGAAGAACAGGCGGAGCTATTAAAAAAGTATGACGCTGAATCAAATACGCGTAATTTAAAAGGAATTGCGGGAACAATGGTTTTTGCCCTTCTATTATCCTTTTCTCTTTTCCAATTATATACAGGTGCATTTGGTCAATTTACTGCTTACATTCAGCGAACAGTCCACTTAGGATTTGCGCTAACACTGATATTTATGTTGTATCCAGCAAAAAAATCAATAACACATAAAAGAATACCTTGGTATGATATTATTTTAATTATATTAGCAATAATGGTCACAGCTTATTGGCCAGTGTTTTATGAAACGTTAGTACAACAGATTGGAACAATTTCAGACATACAAATTGTCATTGGTGGTATCGCAATATTACTCGTTCTAGAAGCATCTAGACGTGCGGTTGGCGTACCAATTACAATTATTGCATCCGTATTTTTATTGTATGCCTATTTTGGGCCCTATATGCCAGGTTCTTTTGGGCATCGTGGTTTAACAGTTGCACAAATAGTAGACTCGATGTTCTTTACAACTGAGGGTATTTTGGGGACACCATTACAAGTTTCTTCCACATATATTTTCCTGTTTTTACTATTTGGATCCTTCTTAGTTCAAACGGGTGTAGGAAATTACTTTAATGACCTTGCGATTACAATCGCTGGAAAACGTGTTGGAGGTCCAGCTAAAGTTGCAGTTTTCTCTAGTGCCTTACAAGGAACAATATCAGGAAGTTCTGTAGCAAATACAGTTACAACCGGTTCTTATACGATTCCGATGATGAAACGATTAGGTTATCATCGTGACTTTGCTGGAGCCGTTGAAGCGGCTGCATCAACAGGGGGGCAAATTATGCCACCCATTATGGGTGCTGCGGCTTTCTTAATGATTGAATTTGCGGGTGTACCTTATTGGGATATCGCGAAAGCAGCGTTGATTCCAGCCATTCTATACTTTGCAGGAATATGGGTTATGACTCACCTGGAAGCGAAGAAACAAGGGTTACTCGGATTACCAAAAGAAGAAATACCTAAAGTTAAAACAGTACTGAAAAAACTACACTTATTATTTCCAATCGTATTTATTGTTTATTTACTATTCCAAGGTTTCAGTATTGAACGTACAGCCTTACTTGGTATTTTATCTACAATCGTTGTGAGTTCTTTCTTGAAAGAGACGCGTATAAACTTTGCTAAATTTATAACTGCGCTGACAAGCGGTGCTCGTACAGCATTAGGAGTTGCTGCGGCAACTGCAACTGCAGGTATTATTGTAGGTGTAGTCACTAAAACAGGGCTCGGTTTGAAGATGGGAAATAGTTTAGTAGGTATTGCAGGAAGTATTTCAATAAATCTCCAAATGCAAGTGTTGTTAACACTGTTCTTCACGATGATTACATCAATCATTATTGGAATGGGTTCACCGACAACTGCAAACTATATTATTACATCAACCATTGCTCTACCAGCAATTATTGCGTTGAATGAATTATTACCAGTTGAAATACCCATATTAGCTGCTCATATGTTTGTATTTTATTTTGGAATTGTGGCGGACATTACACCACCAGTTGCCTTAGCCGCCTTTGCGGCCACCGGGATATCAGGAGGCGCACCAATCCGGACAGGCTTTAATGCGTCGAAATTAGCAATTGCGGCATTTATCATTCCTTATATGTTTGTTTTAGAACCAGCATTATTAATGATTGATACAAACTTCTTAGAGGTTATTTTAATACTCATCACCGCGATCACCGGTATGATAGCCATCGGGGCCGGTATGATCGGTTATTGGTACACTAAAATAAAAGCATTTACGCGAGTTTTAGCAACAGTAACCGGTCTATTCTTAATTTATCCTGGAATTACTTCTGACCTTATCGGATTTACAGCCTTTATTATCATGTTAGGTCTACAAATTAGGAAAGATAAACAAGAAAGTAGGATGGATAATCCTGAACAAGCAACATAAGTAAATAGTTAAAACACTTCTTAGGATTAAAAAACTAAGAAGTGTTTTTTTGTTTATAAGTGAGTTGGATTAAATAAAGAGATTGTACTATAATTAATCTACCGTAAGTGAGTAAGCGTTTACAAAGTTGTTATTATAGTATTATTAAATGTTTTTAAATAAAGTTAAAATTATAGATAAATACTCATGCGGTAAAATATAACTATTAGGAGACAAATAAATGATGAAAACGAAGAGATTACAAAATTATATTAATGGTCAATGGGTAAAGTTTGAAGGAGAAGTTGCCCAAGTTATTAATCCAGCAACAGGGAAATCAATCACAGAAGTACCATTATCAACTGCTAAAACAGTCGATGAAGCTGTAAAAGTGGCAAAGGTGGGACAAAAAGAATGGGCTCAAGTACCTGCGCCAATTCGTGGTGAGTTACTCTATCGAGTTGGTCAAATTATGGCTGATCGTAAAGAGAGATTATCAGAATTACTCACTTTAGAAAATGGTAAAGTGATCGAAGAAGCACGTGGAGAGGTGCAAGAAGGAATTGATATGGCATTTTATATGGCTGGTGAGGGACGCAGATTATTTGGCCAGACGACACCTGCAGAATTACAAAATAAATTTGCGATGAGTGTTCGTGCACCAATTGGTGTTGTTGGATTAATTACACCATGGAATTTTCCAATTGCAATTGCGACATGGAAATCATTTCCTGCATTAATCGCTGGGAACGCAATTATTTGGAAACCAGCAACAGAAACGCCAATTATGGCTTATGAACTTGCACAAATATTTGAAGAAGCGGGGCTTCCTAAAGGTGTGATTAATATTGTCTTTGGTCGTGGTTCAGTTGTTGGTGAGGCGATGGTTGAGCATCCAGATATTCGAGTGATTTCATTCACGGGTTCAACAGAAACAGGTCGTAATATTGCTGCAGAATGTGGACGTAATTTAAAAAAAGTATCACTTGAAATGGGTGGTAAGAATGCGGTTATTGTGATGGATGATGCGGATGTTGAACTTGCGGTAGAAGGTATTTTATGGAGTGCGTTTGGGACAAGTGGTCAGCGTTGTACAGCGTGTAGTCGGGTAATTGTTCATGAAGCGGTGAAAGAAACATTAGAAAAACGTCTGATTGAAGAAATGAAAACTTTAACAATCGGAAATGGTTTAGAAGATGGTATAAAAGTAGGCCCAATTATTAATGAATCAGGTATGGATAAAATTACGAGTTATATTGAGATTGGTAAAGAAGAAGGTGCCAAGCTTGTTGCTGGTGGGAATGCTCTAACAGGTGAAGGTTATGAAGGTGGCTTTTATTTTGAACCAACATTATTTACAGATGCAACAATGGACATGCGGATTTCACAAGAAGAGATTTTTGGTCCAGTAGTGTCACTTATTCCTGTAAAAAGTTTTGAAGAAGCAATTGAAGCTAATAACAGCGTGATGTATGGATTATCAAGTTCAATATTCACAAATGATGTGAACCGTGTCTTTGCAGCTCAACGTGATTTAGATACAGGTATTGTTTATGTGAATGCGGGAACGACAGGCGCAGAAATTCACTTACCATTTGGAGGAACAAAAGGAACGGGTAATGGGCACCGTGATTCAGGTGTTCAAGCATTAGATGTCTTTACAGAATGGAAAGCCATTTATGTTGATTACAGCGGTAAATTACAACGTGCACAAATTGATGTTTAATAAAATATTATTAAAAAACAGGGAGTGATAGGAGGATAAATATATGAAAATAGGAATTTTAGGCGGAGGCTTGATGGGTAAAGAAGTTGCGAGAGACTTAATTTTAAGTGTAGATGTGTCAGAAGTTGGCCTAGCGGATATTGAACTATCACGAGTTAAACAAGTGTGTGATCAATTGAATTCAGCAAAGTTAACAGCTTATGAGGTCGATGCGACAAATGAAGAAGCGTTAGAGAATTATATAAAAAAATTTGATGTCATTATAAATGCATTATTTTATTCGTTTAATGAAAGTGTCGCAAAAGTAGCAATTCGTGTCGGCACACATTCAGTTGATTTAGGTGGTCATATCGGTCAAATGACAGATAAAGTACTTAATCTAAAAGAAGCGGCAAAAGAGGCTGAGGTTACAATCATTCCTGATTTAGGGGTTGCTCCAGGTGCGATTAATATATTAACAGGCTATGCGGCTGAAAAGTTAGATCAAGTTGAAGAAATAAAGCTTTATGTAGGTGGCATTCCGGTTAGACCAGAAGCACCGATTGAATATAAGCACGTATTTTCTATGGAAGGTGTTTTAGACCACTACACAGATCCTTCATTAATTATTAGAAATGGTATTAAACAAGAAATTCCATCTTTATCAGAAATAGAACCCATTTACTTTAATAAATTTGTTCCATTAGAAGCATTTCACACATCAGGTGGGACATCGACATTACCAATGTCTTTTCCGAAAGTTAAAACATTAGAATATAAAACAATTCGCTATCCTACTCATGCAAAAAAGTTCCAATTATTAGTTGATTTAAATTTAACTAAAAATGATTACGAAATAGAAGTTGAAGGCCAAAAAATAAAGCCGAGAGAAGTACTTTTAAAAGTATTAGACCCAATTGTAGAGTTAGGGGAAGAAGAAGATGTGGTTTTATTAAGAGTAATTGTTAAAGGTCGAAAAGAGAATAAAATAACAAAGCATTCCTATGAAATGATGACCTTTAAAGATATGATGTTACAAGTTACTGCAATGGCGCGAGCAACTGCAAGTACAGTATCTATTGTAGCGCAAATGATTGGTAATGGAACGATTGTTAAACGTGGTGTCTATCCACCAGAACAAATTGTATCAGGCGGTTTATATATTAAAGAAATGCAGAAGCGGGGTATTGATATAGCAGAGAGTCTCGAATTTTTAAAAAAATAAAACTGTCATCAAAGCATTGATTTGCGTTGATGACAGTTTTTGTGTGTTTAATAAATTTGAGCATCTTGTGTGGCAGCATCTTTAATTTCTAGACGTCGATCATAAATGTTACTCACAACTGCTTTAATAACAGCATAAGCAGGTATTCCTAGAAGGATACCTAATAATCCGGCGATATTACCCGCAGCAAGTAACACAGTGATAATTGTTAAAGGATGAACATTTAACGTTTTACCCATTACATTAGGTGTAATAAAGTTCGAGTCAGTTTGTTGCGCAATTAAAGTAATAACAGCTACCCAAATAGCTAATATAGGATCTTGGAAGAACCCAATTGCTAATGCAGGTACGAAAGCAATCCATGGCCCAAAGAATGGAATGACGTTCATGAATAATGCGAATACTGCTAATAATAAAGCGAAATTCAAATCAATAATCGAATAACCAATAAATAGTAAGATAGCTAAAATGAAAGCTATTAATATTTGACCTTGAATGTATAGACTAAGAACGCCATCGATATCTTTTATTGTTTTTACAACCCATTCTTTTTTCTTTCCGCTAAAAAATCCTGAAATGAAAGGTAAAAATTTCTCGTGATCTTTTAACATAAATAAAAAGAAGAATGGAACTAATACAACTACAAAGGCACCTTGAACAACTGATTGGAAAAATTGAACGAACCATTTTCCAAAATTAAGTGCAATAGAGTTTAATGAATCAGTAATGCTGTCTACTCCATCTTTTAACCAGCCAGGTAAATCAACAGATTGTTCTAATAAAGAAGTAATCAATCTATTTGAATCATTAATCAATGAGGGCAAATTATTTGTTAAATTATTAACTTGATCAACAATAGGAGGGCCAATTATGGAAATTGCAATCCAAACTAATCCAACTAATAAAGCAAAGATAATTGTCATACTTCCCCATCTAGGTACTTTTCGTTTTTCTAAAATTAATTGAAGCGGTTTAGATATGTAAAATAATACTCCAGCGATTAGAATCGGCATAAAGATCGTTTTACCGATAATAATAAGGGGTGAAAAGATCCACTTCACATCAACTAGAAATTTAATAATGATTAGTGATAATAGAACGCCAACCCCAAACTGAAACCAAGTTTTTTTTGTCATAGACTCACCCAACTTTCTTAGAAAATAATTATATCCTATTATACGCACTAAATATATATCTGTCTAAGTATAAAAGGAGGGAAAATTACAAAAAGCACTTTAGAGCGAAATTAAGCTGATATATGTTACACTTAAAGTAATATTAAAATAATGCGCCATAGGCGATTACATATAAGGAAGGTGTAATGATTGTTAACAAAAGAAGAAGTAGTAGAACTTTTAAACAATGTAGAAGATCCATTTTTACACACATCATTTAAAGAAACAGAAGCAATTATTGAAATAACGATTAAAGAAGAGAAAAAGCACGTTAGTGTTAAGCTTGCTATTGGTGAGCCGAATACAGCTGAACAAATGACGTTGCAACAAGAAATTGTTAATATTCTAAAGAAAAATGGTGCTAATACTGTCGGTCTTCGTTTTGAACAATTACCAGACGAAACGATTCAGAAGTTTCAACCAACAAGTGAAGAGACAGACTCGATTTTAGCAGGTGAGAAACAACCCCACTTTATAGCTATTGCAAGTGGAAAAGGTGGAGTTGGTAAGTCAACTGTTACGGTTAACCTAGCGATGTCACTTATGCGTTTAGGTAAAAAAGTAGGAATTATTGATGCTGATATTTATGGTTTTAGTATTCCAGATATGATGGGAATTGAAAATATTCCAGCAGTACGTGCAGAGAAAATTATTCCAGTTGAAAGATTTGGCGTAAAAGTAATATCAATGGGCTTCTTTGTAGAAGATAACTCACCAATTATTTGGAGAGGGCCAATGCTTGGTAAAATGTTAAATAACTTCTTTAATGAAGTTGAGTGGGGCGATTTAGATTACCTACTTCTTGATTTACCACCAGGAACAGGCGATATTGCGATGGATGTACATGAACTAATTCCTTCATGTAATGAAGTTATTGTTACAACACCACATCCAACAGCGGCATTTGTTGCAGCAAGAGCTGGACAAATGGCACTTAAAACAGATCATAAAATATTAGGTGTAGTTGAAAACATGGCTTATTTTGAAAGTGAAGAAACAGGCAAAAAAGAATATGTATTTGGTAGCGGTGGTGGAGACAACTTAGCTGGCGTTTTAAATACTAAAGTATTAGGTCGTCTGGCTTTAAACCAACCTTATTTAGATGAAGATGTATTTGCACCTTCAATCTATCAAGAGGATCACCCGCTAGGAAAAGAATATCATCTTATCGCATCTAAAATAGTTGCACAATTAGAAGAGTAATTATAATTAGTTAGTTAATTGTTTAAAGCAATTAACTAACTTTTCTTAATTAAAGTTTGTGATTAGCTAGAATAAAGTTACAAGTAACAGGAGGAACAAGCTTGAATAGTCGTAGATTAGTGCAAATGTTTTTTAAGACCCTATTTATTGGTGGGTTGATAGGTTTAGTAACAAGTTTCTTTGTTATGTCTGCTGAGTATGCTCAATATTTAAATCCAATTGACTTTAAAGAGCTCTTAGGTGTTACTTTGTTTTTCTTAGGTTATGGATTGGTATTTACAGTAGTAGCCCAAACAGGTTTTTTTGCGTATTTATTTATAAATCAATACGGTGGTTCTTTATTTAAAGGATTATGGCCAACAGCACAATTACTGTTTGTTATTCTAGTGGTTGCCGGATTAATTTATGTTCCACCTAAAGACGATATTTCGTTGAGTACTTATATTATATTAACAGTTATAATCGTTATCGTTGGAGCTTTAGTGGGTTATCTAAAAGTTAAACAAACAAACTTTACAGCATTAATTCCTGCGCTATTCTTAATAATTGCTATGACTGTACTTGAATGGACACCCGTATTAAGAGGCGGCGAATTTGAATATATGATACTTGTGCTTCCGACACTCTTAGGGGCTAACGCTTATCAATTAATTACTTTACATTATGTAACAAAGATAGATGAAGAACATCAAAGAAGACAAAAAGAACGTCTGAAAAAACGTGAACAAGTGCGAAAAAATAAGCAGTCAAAAAAACTAAATAATAAGACTAAAAAAGGAAAAGAGTAAATTCTTTCCTTTTTTTATTTTTCAAATAACTTAAAAATGCATATAGCGCACCCAGATGTTATAGGTGTGCTATATGCAAAAATATTTATATAAATTAATTGTATTTTTTTATAATTACAATTATATTTTTTAGTTTAATTCTAATAATTTATTAAAATCTTCTGTTGATAAATAATTACCAACGAAAAACTTTTCAAATTCACCGTATCGTGATGTTGCAGTATCAAATCTCATTTCATAAACAATCTTTTTAAATTCTAGCGGATCATGGGCAAATAATGTAACGGCCCATTCCCATTCATCATACCCGATAGACCCAGCAATAAATTGCTTTATTTTGTTAGTATACTGACGTCCTGTTAAACTATGTTCATATAATAGTTTTCCGCGCTCGCTTTTTTCTAATGTATACCAGTTATCGTTACCATCTCTTTTTCGGCTCATTGGATAGTAGCAGATATGCTCCCACTTTGGTAAAGTAGGTCTTAGGCGTTCTTGAACATATGGATCTGATTCATCTACATCAGGTCGGTATTTTGAAATTTCAATAACCGATAAATGAGAATAAGTCGGTATTAAAAACTCACCTAATATCGACTTGTTGAGCGTCGTTTCTAATTCAGCTAGTTCTTCCATAGTTGGTCTAAGAAACATAAATATTAAATCAGCATCCTGACCAATAACTTGATACATAACTTGGCTTCCTTTATCTTCAGCTTCTACTTTATTCCATTCAGCGTATAATGTATGAAACTCTTTAATTGCACTATCGCGTACTTCCTGAGAAGCATTCTTCCACGATGTCCAGTCAATTTTTCGTAAATCGTGTAAACTATACCAACCATCTATTGTTTCTACAGCTTCTACAGCTTTACTCATATATATATCCACTCCTAATTTTAAGCATATCTCAATTTTATCATATGGGAAATACCATGTAACTTAATTATATGGAATACCATCTAATTGTCATAGAAACGTCACATTCAATTCATTCAGAATTCACATTACTTTGTTTTTACCCATATTAACTTTAATAAGCGGTAGACTGGAGATACAAATGTACTTTGAATGTTAAGATTTATCAGCCTTGAAAAGATATATGATTCAGATATCTTTAATGTATCTAAATAGCCAAGGAATTATTAAAAGTAAAATCAATCTAATTGCTACAGTTACAAAAAAAATTAAAAATTAAACGTAGAA
>RCNJ01000647.1_pt1 | contig 10995 bp, 7 predicted proteins | sample 2041171 | NCBI WGS metagenome assembly RCNJ01 (sample SAMN09708213, study PRJNA481090) | feces metagenome | biome: feces | host: Pygoscelis adeliae | place: Antarctica: Rookery Lake | collected 2010-03-01 | reverse complement strand
GGCCGGAGCGCTGCCCACATCGCCTCCGGCATGGGTGCTGACGTCACCGTCCTGGACACAAACCTTGAAAAGCTGCGGGACGCCTCTTGGTACTGGGGAGGGGCAGTCAGCCAGCTGGCCTCCAACGAGTTGACGGTACGGGAGCAGGTGAAGGAGGCAGACCTGGTGATCGGCTCCGTACTGATACCCGGGGCCCGCGCGCCCAAGCTGGTCCCCAATGACCTGGTGGCCGAGATGAAACCTGGCTCCGTGCTGGTGGACATTGCGATCGATCAGGGTGGGTGTTTCGCTGACTCCCACCCGACCACGCACGACGATCCCACTTTCAAGGTGCATGAGTCGCTGTTCTACTGCGTGGCCAACATTCCCGGCGCTGTGCCGCACACGTCCACCTACGCCTTGGCCAATGCCACCCTGCCGTACGTCTTGCAGCTCGCCGACAAGGGCTGGCGCAAGGCCATGGAGGCTGACAAGCCGCTGCTGCGTGGACTCAACACCCACGCCGGCCACGTGATGAACAAAGCAGTGGCAGAAGCCCTCGAGCGTGAGTATGTCCGATTCGGGGACCTCAAGCGCTGATTCTCGAAACCAATATTCGTCGGGTCTGTCGGCTGTGGCCCGAGAGTCGATGCGTCTAGCCGTCAGCGGATCAGCTCGGGTGGGATGTGCCCGAATCGATGCAGCGTGCGGCTGATGGACTGCTCACGCAGCATCGCCAACAACTCCCGTCGACCATTCGCCAGGACCGGGCCGACGCGTACGTCCACCCCGTCTCCCACCTCGTCAAGGAGGTGCCGGGCATTCCCGAGACCCCTGACCCTCGTGCCCGGGACTGGTCCACCGTCGCCGAACCAACTGTTGATCGGGCCGTCGGAGATCATGCTTGATGGGCGCAACAGGTCGGCCAGCGCCCGACCATCGCCGCTGGCGCTCAGCAGATCATCCAGTTCCCTGGCAGAGGAGTGCGTCAGGCTCACGCGCACCGGAGCCCCCACCAACTCCGCGCCAGCGAGCACACGCGCCAGCGCCGCCCACGACGTGCCTGCCTCACATCGCACCACCAGTAGTGGCACGGGGCGGTACCGGAACTCGTTCAGCTCCGAAGCCAGTCCCGTTTCGTCCCGGGCGTGGGCAAACTCGGTCTCCCACGCGTGCGCATCCGACTCCAGGGAGGCCCTGAACCACGCTTGGTCCTCGTCGCTGCACACCAGGGGTGCCAGCGCCTGCGCCATGGCCGTCACCCGCGGGAGGGGTTGGCGACGCAGGGTGGGGGACCCATCGGGCAGCCACGTGCCGAGGGCGGCCACGTAGTTGGGGCCCCCAGCCTTCGCGCCGGGGCCCACCGCGGAGTCCTTCCACCCGCCAAACGGTTGCCGCTGGACGATGGCACCCGTCGTTCCACGATTGACGTAGGCGTTGCCCACCTCGACGCGGTCCAGCCAGGTCTCGATCTCGTCGGGATCAAGGCTGTGGAGGCCTCCCGTGAGACCGAAGCGCGTTGCGTTCTGCCAAGTGATGGCCTCATCCAGATCCCGGGCATGCATGAGTCCGAGCACCGGACCGAAAACCTCCGTCTGGTGGAAGAAGGAGCCGGGTGCGACACCCTCCTTGAGGCCCGGGGACCAGAGCCTTCCCGATTCGTCGAGCGGGCGCGGCTCGACGAGCCAGGTCTCGCCGCTGTCCAGGGTGGTCAGGGCCTGGAGAAGTTTTCCGTCGGGCGGTTCGATGACGGGACCCATGACGACGCCCAAATCTTCGGGCCACCCCACCCGGACGGACTGCACGGCGTCGATCAGCTGTCGTCGCAGCCGCGGCGACCTGCCAGCAGATCCCACGAGGATGCCCAGCGATGCAGCCGAGCATTTCTGTCCCGCATGGCCGAAGGCAGACTTCACGAGATCGGCCACGGCGAGATCGACGTCTGCGGCGGGTGTGATGACAAGCGCGTTCTTGCCGGAGGTTTCCGCGAGGACGCGTGGCCCATGCGTCCGGCCCGTCCTCCACGACGCGAACAACTCCGCAGTCTCGATGCCCCCCGTCAACACCACCTGATCCACGCCGTCGTGTGACACCAGATGCTTGCCCACAGCCCTCTCATCCGCCCGTACGACCTGCAGCACGTCGCGGGGAACGCCTGCAGCCCACAGTGCCTCGACCGCGATCTCCGTGCATCTCGGAACCGGATGAGCGGGTTTGATGATGACGGCCGATCCGGCTGCCAGGGCCGCCAGCACGCCTCCGATGGGGATGGCGACGGGAAAGTTCCATGGAGGAGTGACCAGGGTGAGGGCGGGAGGTTCGAAGGCTGTGCCGTCGGTCATGGGGTGTCCGGGGGCCAATTGCAGCGCGGAGTCGGCGTAGTAACGCGCGAAATCGATGGCTTCGCTGATCTCGGGATCCGATTGGTCGATTGTCTTGCCTCCCTCGGCAGCCATCGCTGTCACGAGTTGGCCGCGCCGTCTCTCCAGCTCTGACGCAGCGTCCCGCAGCACGTCGGCCCGATCGGCAACGCTTCGGCCAGCCCAGTTGAGCGCTGCCGTCCGCGCCGTCGACACGCTCTGGTCGATGTCCTCGACGGTGCTCAAAGGACTCCGGGGTGGCTCGGTGGAATCAGTGAGGGCCTCGGCCGCCCACGATCGCGTCTCCGCCAGAGCGGGATCGGAGTCCCAGGCGTTGCCGAAGCGGTCGCCGAAGGTGGGATGCTCGCGCGATCGGCGGGGACCCGCAGGCGTTGACTCCACCGCTGCGGCTGCTTCGCGGAACCACTGCTCCTGACGTGCCATGGCCGAGGCGTCGCCAGCCATCGCATGCAGGAAGTTCTGCGGTTGCGCATTTTCCTCGAGCCGCCGGACGAGGTAGGAGACGGCCACGTTGAAGTCCGCCGGCGCCACGACGGGTGTGTAGAGCACCATGGAGCCCACGTCGGCGAGCACCACCCGCGACTGTGCGGGCGACATGCCCTGCAGCATCTCCACATCCATCCGGTCCCCGACGCCGCGTCGCTCTGCCATCAGGTGGGCCGCGGCCACGTCGAAGAGGTTGTGGCTCGCAACCCCCAGCCGGAGGACTTCCGTGGCATCGGGGCGCAGAGCCCGCTCGACGACGCGCAGATAGTTGGCATCCACGTCCGCCTTGTTCGTGTAGGGGGCCTGGGCCCACCCGTGGACTTCTGCTTCCACCGCTTCCATCGCGAGGTTTGCGCCCTTGACGACGCGTACCTTGATGTCCGCGCCCCCAAGGGCACGCCTCCGGTGCGCGAACTGAATGAGTTGCTCCAGGGCGCCGAGCGCGTCGGGCAGGTAGGCCTGCAGGACGATGCCTGCCTCCAGGGATAGGAACTCGGGTTCCACCAACAGTGTTTCGAAGACTTCCAGCGTGAGATCCAGGTCGCGATACTCCTCCATGTCCAGGTTGACGAAGGCCTGCGGGGATCGGGCGGCCGCCGCCCGATAGACGTCCCGGAGCCGCTCCGAAGCCCGCTGCAGCGTGCCTGTGGTGTCCCATGTCGAGATCTGGGAAACCATCGAGGAGACCTTCACGGAGACGTAGGCCACGTCGTCGCGCTCCAGGAGTGCAACGGTGCGTCGCGCCCTGGACGCGGCCTCGGACTCACCCAGAACCGCCTCTCCCAGCAGGTTGACGTTGAGGACGACGCCGTCGGAGGAGAACCGGGCGAGGTGTCGGGCCAGACCCGGATCGTTCGCATCCACCAAGAGGTGTCCCACGAGCTGTCGCAGCCGCTTGCGGGCGAGAGGGACGACGATCCAGGGCAGCAGGGGGGCCAGACGTGCGCCGGCCCCGAGCATCAGGCGGTCGAGGGGCCCCAGGAAGCCGGCGCCACCACGCAGGGTTGTGAGGACCTTCGCAGCCACGTGCACGTCCTCGGCACGAGCCACCTCGTCCACGAATCTGACGGCCATCGCCAGACCGTCGGCATCGGAGAGGAGACCAGCGAGCTGGCGCCCTGTGGCGCGTTCCTGCCGCGTCTCCTCCTTCTCGGCTCGTTTCCGCCATGCGAGGGCCAGGGTGACGGCGTCGTCGACCACTTCGGCCACCGCGGGCATTTCCCCGGTGTACTTTGACATGGCTCCAGTCTGTCCCTTGCGCTGTCCATCCGGGGGTGAATTCGATGCACGGGTCGTGGGCCACGCTCGTGGGTGCATCGACACCCCATGCTGGGGGGACATGACATGACGACCAGGACTGTCGGTGCTGGGTGGCACAGTGGTGGGCGTGGACTGGGAATGGGTGCTGGACTGTGACGAGGTGGTCGCGTCGCGTCGCCGCGAGGCCCGGGCCGGAATTCCAGCCCCGTGGCCCTCCTGGTTCCCGGCGGACTGCGTGGATGCAGTGCGCGCCACTGGCATCCATCAACCGTGGCAGCACCAGGTGGAGTTCGCGGACCTCGCGCACGCCCACAAACACGCCGCGATCTCCACGCCCACGGGATCCGGCAAGTCGCTCGCCTATCTGATGCCCGTGCTTGCTGCCACCACCGGGAACGCGGCGCCGCCGTCGGGTCAGGGCGCTCGTCCCCGGTTCACGCGCCAGCGCCCCACCGCGCTCTACATCGCCCCAACGAAGGCTCTGGCGCATGACCAGGTGCGCGCTGCCACGGCGCTCGCCCCCTCCTCCTGTCGCATCACCGCGCTGGACGGGGACTCGGATGTGGAGGAACGCCGCTACGCCCGTGAGCACGCCAGCTTCGTGCTGACCAACCCTGACATGGTGCACTTCTCGATGCTGCCGAACCATCAGCGCTGGGCGTCCTTCTTGGGTGGTCTGCGCTACATCGTCGTCGACGAGGCGCATCGCTACCACGGCATGTTCGGGGCACATGTGGCAGGTGTCCTGAGACGCCTGCGGCGGGTGTGTGACCTGTACGGCGCTTCGCCCACGATGCTGCTGTCCTCGGCCACCGCGCCGAATGCCGCGACGTTCGGGGGACGACTCGTGGGGGAGTCTGCGGTGGAAGTCGTGGACGAGTCGACGTCGCCTGTCGGCCCCCGCACCGTGGCGCTGTGGCAGCCCACGTCATCGCTGCGTCAGGACACATCCCGTCTGCTGGCCGGCCTGTCCGATGACGGGGCCCAGACGCTCGCGTTCGTGCCGTCCCGCGCCGGGGCTGAACTCGTGTCGGTGGCGGCCCAGGAACAGGCCGGTGAGCCCGCCCGCATCGCCTCCTATCGCGGCGGATACCTGGCAATGGAGCGGCGCGCACTCGAGGCGTCCCTCCAGTCCGGTGAGCTGAGGGGGTTGGCCACCACCAACGCGCTTGAGCTCGGTATCGACGTCTCGGGGATCGAGGCCGTGCTGGTGTCGGGGTACCCGGGCAGGTTGTCCTCCTTCTGGCAGCAGGCCGGGCGGGCGGGCCGGACCGGCCAGGAAGCCCTCGTGGTGCTGCTGGCGCGGGAGAACCCACTGGACGCCTACCTCCTCGAGCATCCGGAACTCATCTTCGATGCTCCTGTGGAACATCTGGTGCTGCACCCGGAGAACCCGCACGTGCTGGGCCCCCACCTGGCCGCGGCAGCCCAGGAGCACCCGTTGACCGCCGCGGACGCCCGGTGGTTCGGCGACACGACCGTGGATCTGGCGGAGGAGCTTGCAGGGCAGAAGGTGCTGCGTGATCGTGGTGGGAGGTGGTACTGGACGCGCCCGGACAGGGCAGTGGATCACATCAACCTCAGAGCTGCAGGTCAAAAACCTGTGGAGATCATCGAGCACGCCACCGGCAAGGTGGTGGGGCTCATCGACCATGAGGCTGCGGACAGGACGGTGCATCCCGGGGCGGTGTACCTCCACCAGGGGGAGGCGTGGCACGTCTCGTCGTTGGACCTGGAGGACGGACACGCCTTCGTCTCCCGCTTCGCCGAGCCGTACTACACACAGGCGCAGTCCAGTTTCGACATCGATTCCCTGCAGGTGGTGCGACGTCGCAGGGTGTCGGGTCTGGAACTGACTCTGGGCCGCGTAAGGCTGACGTCACAGGTCACCGGCTACCTGCGGCGCGACGAGGTGACCCACGAGGTGCTCGATTGCACCCCTGTGGACCTCCCGGCACACCGCATGATGACCGAAGCAGTGTGGTGGAGCGTGCCGCCCGCGCTGGGAAAAGCCCTCGGCTGGGCCCCGCTGGAGATGGGTGCTGCTGCCCATGCCATGGAACACACGGCCATCGGCCTGCTGCCGGCCTTCGCGCCATGCGACCGCTGGGACATCGGCGGTGTCAGCACACCGATGCACCCGGAAACGGACATGGCCACCATCTTCGTCCACGACGGACTCCCGGGAGGCTCTGGGTTCGCAGCACATGCCTTCGAAGTGGCACAGGACTGGCTGGAGGCAACCCTTGAGCGGTTGGAGGGATGCGAGTGCGTGGGCGGGTGCCCTGCCTGCGTCGTCTCCCCCAAGTGTGGCAACGCCAACCAGGTGCTGGACAAGGACAAGGCGGCGCAGCTCCTGCGGGCGCTGCTCCAGGGCGGCTGAACCAGCCAGCAACCGTCTGTCCACAGCATCGATGTTGTCCGTGTGGACCGACGGTGTTGTCCGCGCCCAGCGTCTCCACAGCGGCTGGAGCACTTGGGTGATGGGCCGGTCTCCCCGCCCAAGGTGAGGTGTGTCAGCGGATGAACCGCATCCGCCACGGACACCCACGTCAACCAAGGGGAGACATCACATGAATCACACCGAACTTGTCACGTGCCCATCGCACTCGCCACAAAGGCGAAGGACGCGACGCCTCGCTGAGCGGGGGCTGACCACCGTGGAGTACGCCATCGGCCTCGTCGCTGCGGCAACGGCCGCGATCATCCTGTTGCGCATCTTCAGTGACAACGCGTTCTTCCAGATGCTGCAGGAATGGGTGCTGGCGGTCTTCACGAACCTGACCATGGCGATATGACCAATCGGCGGGGGGTGGCCGCCATCGGCGCCACCCCGCGTCGGATGAGCAGCCGTGACCATCGGGGGATGGTCACCGTGGAACTGGCCGTGGGCTTCGTCACGGCCACGCTCCTGACGGTCACCCTCGCAGCCGTCGTGCTGCTCGGGGTGGCGCAGGCCGCCTGTGCCCGCACGAGCACCGAGATGGCGCGACAACTGGCACGAGGTGACGACGTCGTCGCGGCATCAGCGCAGGGTCAGGCCCCCCAGGAAGCGGAGTTCCACGTGGACAGGAGACGGGAGGGAGTGAGCGTGCGTGTCAGCGCACCGGTGTCCATCCTCGGATTGGGCGACGTCATCGTGACGGCGCAGCGGTGGGCGGCTTGGGAACCGGGGGTCGGCAGTGCGCCGCCGTGATGAACGTGGCGGTGGGACACTTCTGACCGCTGGTGTGTGCCTGTCGCTTCTCGCGGTGGCATGGACGGCGTCGGTGCTGGTCGCCTGGCTTGCCCAGATCAGCTCTGTTCAGGATTCGGCAGATCTGGCGTCATTGGCCGCAGCCAGCGCACACGCCAGAGGTGGGGACGCGTGCGCCGCCGCCATCGAGGTGGCCACCCACAACCACTCTGATGTGACGGAGTGCCGTGTCAGCGGGGATCAGTGGTCGTTCGTGGTGGAGGTTCGCGTCTCCCAGCCGTTGCACCCATCGCTACCGGCCGCTCCCGAGTTGATCGAGGGAGCCGCCTCGGCGGGAACCATCCAGTGAACCAGCGAGAAATCCTCGCTGAAAATTGCAGGAGGAGAACTCGAAGCACAGGAAGAGAAAGTCAGCGCTCGCGACGAGGCGTTGGCAGGGTGATGGCGGACACGAGACCGCCCACAACGATCGCCACGCCAGCGCCAATCAGTCCGGCGACCCCCTCGTTCATATCGGCGATCAGGAACAGAAGAAAGAAGGTGATGAGTCCTGCGACCACAGCAGACCCGATTCCCTTCACCAGGGATGAGCTCTTGTGGCCGCGTCCGGGCTTGGGATCAAGTCGTTCCATTGTGGAATCATGTCACTGCTGGGGGTTCAGCACCAGTCCTGTCCGGGGATTGGTTCAGTTCCGAATACTACGATTCCCTGTTGCGACCTAGTGTGGGATGCATGACAGCCCTGGATCTTCGACACGAGTTGCTCGAAGACAACTACACCACTGACGATGTGCTGGAGCGCATCGGTGAGGCGGGGCAGGCAGGTTTGGGACGCAACAGCACCATCGCCGCTGACGTCGCCCTGGCCGGTGCAATGGATCCGCTTGCTTGCTTGATCCGAATGTTCATCCTCCAGCAGGACCTCCCGGAAGCGTCCGTCGCGAAGGCTATGGACCTGGGAGCCCTCATCGAAGCGGGTTGGGTGGAACGCATCGAGGACGTGGTGCGGGCGCTCGTGGACATCCGGCCGTATGGATCTCCTGACGACGGTGCCTCCGGCTTCCTGGTCAGCGACCTGACACCCGGCATGGACCAGTTCACCTCGCCCACCCGCCCCGACTATGTGCTTGGCGCGTCTCCGGCTTCGCTCACCCTGGCCGAGATCACGATGCGCAGGCCCGTGGGTCGTGCTCTCGACCTGGGGACCGGGTGCGGGGTCCAGTCACTTCACCTCGCGCAACACGCCACGACTGTGGTGGCCACCGACCTGAATCCTCGCGCCGTCGCCCTGGCGCAAGTGAGCGCAGACCTCAGCGGTGCCACCATCGACCTGCGTGAGGGATCGCTCTTCGAGCCGGTGGCTGGCGAACGATTCGACCTCATCGTCTCCAACCCGCCCTACGTGATGAGCCCCCCGGACGGACAGCGGTTGACCTATCGGGAGGGTGAACTGGTGGCGGACGGTCTCGTGGAAACCATCGTCCGGCAGGCGCCGGCGCACCTGTCCGCAGGAGGCAGCCTCCAACTCCTCACCAACTGGGCCATCCTCGACGGGGTCCACTGGCAGGACAGGCTTCGCGGTTGGGTGGAGGGCACCGGACTTGATTGTTGGGTCATTGAGCGGGAACGCATCGACGCCTACTCCTACATAGAGATGTGGCTGACCGATGCCGGACTGGCCGGCTCCTCCGAATGGGAGCCGGCCTACCGGCGCTGGCTCGACTACTTCGAGGGCCTCGGCATCAGCGAGGTGGGCATGGGGTGGCTGCTGCTGACGGCCGCGGGACGAACGGAGCCGCACCTCCGGTTCGAGTCCTGGCCGCATGCGGTGGCCCAGCCCGTGGGGGATGTCTTCGTCCGCAACCGGGCAGCGGTCGATGCCGCGACACTCCCACTGGATGAGCTCCTGGCCAGTCGGCCCCGACTGGTGGACGTCGTGCAGGAAACCATCGGAGAACCGGGTGCGCAAGACCCCACCCACGTTGTCCTTCGACAACGCAGCGGTCTGCTGAGGGCCATCCGTGTGGGGACCGCAGACGGTGCGGTTCTCGGCGCCCTGGACGGCGAACTCACGGTGGGACAGGTCATCGCCGCGGTGGCGAGCGTTCTGGTGCTGGACCCCGCGGACATGGCCGCCCAGGTGGTTCCCATCGTGCGCGATGCCCTCCTGGACCAACTCCTCCTCGTGGGCCAAGACGAGGACCACCCGTCAAACACACAGGCACGCGTGGGCTAACATTCCCCACGTCCACCCAATGTCAAGAAATCACAACGGAAGAAGGTTGCATGGCTGGCACCCCCAAGCGTCTCGTGATCGTCGAGTCGCCCACGAAGGCCACCAAGATCGCCGGGTACCTGGGCGATGGCTACATCGTGGAGTCGAGCCGCGGTCACATCCGCGACCTCCCCAAGGGTGCCGCTGACGTTCCCGCCAAGTACAAGGGTGAGAAGTGGGCGCGCACGGGCGTCAACGTGGACAAGGATTTCGAGGCCCTCTACGTGGTGGCCGCGGACAAGAAGGCCACGATCAAGGACCTGAAGGCGAAGCTCGCGGGCGTCGATGAACTCCTGCTGGCCACCGATGGTGACCGCGAGGGCGAGGCCATCGCGTGGCATCTTCTGCAGGAATTGAAGCCCAAGGTGCCCGCACTGCGTATGGTCTTCCACGAGATCACGCCCAGCGCAATTGCCGACGCGGTCTCCCACCCCCGCGAGCTCGATGTCGACCTGGTGAATGCACAGGAGACCCGCCGCATCCTGGACCGCCTCTACGGCTACGAAGTCTCACCCGTGCTGTGGAAGAAGGTCATGCCGAAGCTCTCGGCCGGACGTGTGCAGTCCGTGGCCACCCGTCTCATCGTGGCTCGCGAGCGTCAGCGCATCGCTTTTGTTCCCGCCTCGTACTGGGACCTGGATGCGGTGCTGGACGGAGGCGAGGGCGCGGAGCCCCGCAACTTCCCGGCCCGCCTCGGCGCCGTCGGCGGTTCCAAGATTGCGCAGGGGCGCGATTTCAACGCTGACGGACAGCTCACCAGCGAGGATGCCCTGGTCCTGGACGAGACGTCGGCCAAGAAGCTGGGTGAAGCACTCGAGGCAGCCAAGCTCACCGTGACGTCCGTGGAGGCCAAGCCCTACACGCGGCGGCCCTACGAACCCTTCCGCACCACCACTTTGCAGCAGGAGGCTGGCCGCAAGCTGGGCTTCACCTCGCAGCGCACCATGTCCGTGGCGCAGGAACTGTACGAAAAGGGTTTCATCACCTACATGCGTACCGATTCGGTGACGCTGGCGGCCTCGGCCGTCACAGCGACCCGGGCGCAGGTCGCTGAACTCTTCGGCGAGAAGTATTTGCCGGCCAAGCCACGCGTCTACGCATCGAAGCTGAAGAACGCGCAGGAGGCCCACGAGGCCATCCGTCCCGCGGGCGACACCTTCCGGCATCCCGACAAGACAGGCCTGCACGGCGACGCCCTCAAGCTGTACCGCCTGGTGTGGATGCGCACCGTCGCATCCCAGATGGCCGACGCACGGGGTGAGCAGCTGACGGTGAAGATTGACGCTCGCACGGAGCCAGCCGTGGAACTGGCCCATGGCCCCGTGGAGAACGTGGAGCTCATCAGCTCTGGCCGTACCATCCTGTTCCATGGCTTCCTGAAGGCCTACGTGCAGGGCGTCGACGACGATTCGGCCTCT
>RCNJ01000645.1_pt1 | contig 11019 bp, 11 predicted proteins | sample 2041171 | NCBI WGS metagenome assembly RCNJ01 (sample SAMN09708213, study PRJNA481090) | feces metagenome | biome: feces | host: Pygoscelis adeliae | place: Antarctica: Rookery Lake | collected 2010-03-01 | reverse complement strand
AGCACTTCAATACAATTCGATTAACACCTACCAAATTCCGTTGCTCCCAGCGCGCCCAGCATTGTCGCTAGACCGACTTAATTGCAACAGCATATCTCGCGGTAATACAATCACCTGAAACATGCATGAGCGAATTGAAAAATGGACCTGGCTATTTGAGATGGCATTGTGGTATGTAAGCTGCGTCCTGCCATGTTTCTATGCTTCCAGCGAGCTCCTTACCGTGCCTGCCCTACCCTCGCTGTCCCAAGGTCTATGCGCGCGCATATCAGAAATACCTCAAAATCCCGCTCCGGCACCTACCAATAAGTTGATAATGTTATCAGCAAGGTCAGCCTGCTTCTTCAAAAACATCGATTCCGCTGCCATTCTGGTGGGGGAGGTCCCGTCCAACTCCACCGACGATAAATTGACGCCATTGGCTAACAGTGCCCTGATGACGCCGACGGCGCCACGCTCGGTGGCCCAGTGTAATGCATCATGCCGTGACGGATAACCATGCTCTTGATTGACGGCTTGCGCAGACGGTAGCCCCAGGGCATACCCCAGGGTACGCGTGATGAATGAACATTGTTGGCTGGGGTCAACAGAGGGGCGCGGACTTCTGGGTCGGCGCCTTTCTCAAGCAGGGTCTTTAGCGCACCTGTGAAATTTGCATTGCTGGCGACGGTACATATGAGGGGCGAGTGATTTGTACAAGTATTTGGGTCCGCACCAGCATCAATCAATGATGTAATCACCTGTTGCTGGTCAGCGTAGTCAATACCCTCATACTTAACATTGTACTCATCAGACAGCAATGGCTTTGGGTCTTTGGCGTCGATTAGAGCCCGGCGAAGCGTCGGCTGCACGAATGATTTCCTCTTCAGGAGCAAATTAACCACGCCAAACTCCCATTGCCGTGCGGCATACAGCAGCGCCTCGATCTTCAAATCCTGTGACCAACCGGTCCACCAGTCCAACAAGTCTTCAACAATGGAAGCTGGTCCATATAACGCCCACAGCAACAAGGAGGCATGTCTGGTAGCATATAAGCCCTTCGACATGGCTCTCCGGGGGACAACATGTCCAGAGGCGCTTGACGATATCTCGATGCCCTTTCCAGGCTGCAACTCCGATGGCGGTGAGGTACTGCTCGGTACCTCTACCAAGAGCATCTGCACCAGCAGCCGGTAGCAAGTTTACAGCGTCCAAGTTGCCACACCATGCGGCGAAATGGAGCGGTGGACCAAATTTATTGTGAGTATAGTTGATGTCGGGGGCGGGCGAGGCGCGGAGCAGTTGTCGTAGCTGCGGAACATCATCATCGCGGATGCATGCGTGCAAGGCCTCGTCTGCAGAGTCGAAGTCATCACGGAGCTGACATTTTAATCCCCCACGGGACATCGTAAGTGTTGGTGCGAGAAGATGGGGAGATGAGGTGGTTAGATGAAAGGATGGAGAAGGGAAATGGAGGATTGATTATAGGCGGAGGGCGGAAGGCGGGCGAAGGTGTGCACTGAGAAGCTGATTTTGGTTACCTCTACTGCAAGGTGATTGGGTAGGCAGGCCTATTTTTGGAGAGTCGTCCTACTAAGGGTTGCCTTTCCTGGGGAAAAGCTGAAGTGCTCCACATCTTCAGGGGATAGGGACCACCTACAGGGATGGTCGCGATGATCCCGCACCAGATGGTCCACCGGATGGTCCCGATGATCCCGCACCAGATATCTACTGGGTGTTTGTACAGTAGAACTCATCTCGCGATTTATCATTCTAATTCACCAAAGTTTTAGCGAGGTAAAAGGATAAAACGAAATATACCGGTAGACATGTGGGCACCACAATACTGGTGGCCCGTCCCTCCCAGTCCTGTCTTTCCCAATGTTTTTCTTTCGTCCCTCTGGCTCCTAGAGAAGAGATGGCCAACGAGGGAATGAGATGTTTGCGATATAGCAACATGGTAGTATAGTTGTTCAATTTTGCCATGATCAACACGTGAGTAATCAGATGCGTTGAGTGGCCGTAATTCAACTGTAGTAGCGCAATATTTGGGACAACCAGCAGTTTCTATTACTTCTCCCCCTTAAAACAGCTCGCACGTTTCCATAGTTAGAGTTGCACGGCGCCCGCCGTAAATGTCTCATTTTGGGGTGGTAATGGGATGCCATCGCCAAATCGTGATCATTGCGCCAACGAAAGCTCGCGACGCACTGATGACAGCACCGATGACAGTCATGCCTTCCGGCGAGCCCAGGGAAGTCGACCCATTGCCTAAGCACTATTCTTACGCGGATTGGAGCCGAATACCGGCCGTGCCCCACACAACCCGGCCCGGCCCGCCCAATTCCGCAGACTACCATGCTCGTATTTTGTTCCGTTTAAGCACCCCATGAGTGCTTCCTCAGATGATGGAGAGTGATCTGATGCGCCTGGAATCAGACCTGCTCCTACTTATTTGGGTGGTCTGTACTAGTTGCTTGTCGTTGTTCGATCCATTGGAATTGCGCCGGTGGAATTGCGACGGAAATGGTCCGTGCCACGCGGCTGCACCCTCGGATTTTGGCTGCTACAGCTGGTTTTGCGGTGCAAAACCACGAGACAATATAGCTAGGGCCGACCAGATTCTCAGATTAGTTCCCGCTGAATCACGACGATTTGCAGGAGGCCAATAAAATTTAGCTGCACGGCAAGCTTCGTCATTTCCTTTGATCAAGGATGAAGCTTTCATTAGAAGAGAACCAATCAGGGGATGAGACCCAACTACATAATTATTAAATCATGCACTGAATCACTCCTTTGTGACCCGTTTGCAAGTGCTTGCGAATAATATGGCGTTCACACTTCGTAGTCAACAAAACACGCAACTTCCTTGTTGTCCTCACCTCCTACTCCCTTGCTACCTAGCAGTCTTCGGAATCGTCAGGGCGGTCGCGGAACCTACTCGTTTCTGCACATCCAAAGTTGCAAAATGGTATGAGATAGCGATGACTCTCTCTAGCGTAGTTATTTGTTAGTACTTCTGGGGTCAAGCAACCGCTGGGTATAACAAACACTTCTTCTTTCTTCTCTCTTTAGAGGATTGCCCCATTTTATCCATGAGCTCGATGTTGGACTTCTCTGAGAGTGCTGTGGTGACTGCCGCTCTATCAGCTTTTTGCTCGGCCGTGTACTCTGGCTGTTTAGAGCCTGAGCTGTTTCTAGCGGCGGAACCAGAGCCTCCCGAGCTGCCGTTATTGTTGTTGCCACCACGGCTCTGCATTACGGAAGTGCTGGTATGAATTTTCTGTGTAAATGCGTAATATTGATTGAAGTAATAGATTCAATCCATGAGTGAATAGTCAATAATGAAGAATGTATTGAGAAGGCGGGAGGAGGAGATAGCTTTATAGTCGAATATTAAAAACAAGCCTACAGATTACAAGGAAGGTGGTAACGATATGAGGGGTGTGTGAAACCCCAACTGCATGTTGAACTCGTTCGAGTGCCAAGCCTGTTAGGGGGGGTTCCTGTGGCGGCGGAGTTTTGTTTCCCCGCCGCTGGGTAGGGGCCACCTTTTCAGGGCGGGAAGCGCATCTTGAACACCAGGCTTCGAGGAACGTACAGGAAGTGTACGCATCCGATCTCAACACATCTCCATCAGCACCACCGACATGGATTGGGATGATCGCGCTGAGAGTTCCCACTATGCTGATTCTCTCACATGGTCTGGCAGCTTCAATGAAGTGCGAGGGCCCCCCATGGCTACCTGGCTGTCCACTTTTCGAAACAATCGACCTTGCGAAATAGTTGGCGATGTTTGCGGTTCCTTCAATTGGTCCTGCAAAGTACGATTCGAAGACAATATACAATGGATGGTGCGTTTTGCTGTGCCTGGGAAGGTTATGAATGGGGACGAAAAGGTTCGCCGCGAAGTTGCCACGATGCAATTTATCAAGACGGAGACTAGCATTCCCATCCCATTTGTCATAGCCTGGGGAACGTCGAAAGACAACCCCCTCGGATTGGGGGCATTCATTATCATGGAATTCATCGAAGGGGAACCCCTAGGCAAAATCCTAGAGGTGCTCCCTGAACCTGAGAGTGGCCAAATTCTGAGGTCTGACATTAGCGACAGAGATCTGGACATCATCTACCGCCAAATAGCAAACATCCTCCTAGAACTATCAGAACACGACTTTTCTCAAATTGGATCTTTGTCCAGAATAGACAGCACACATAGCTGCGCAACTTCGAGACCGCTGACACTCAAGCTAAATGAGATAGAGAGCCATGGGGGTGTTTTTGTGGGTGGTATGTCAACTCTCACTGCAGTCCACGCTTGTTGCTTTGGCTTACACTCGCCCTGTAGACGATGTTTCGAGGACGTTCTCCTCTACCACCGAATACTTCCATCACGTGGCCGAACAGGACCTACGACATCTGCGCGAACAACCTAACTCTATTGACAACATCGACGATGCTCGCAGCAAGTACACCCATTGCGGTATCTTCAAAGCTATAACATCGCATTTTGTCTCTAAGAAGCATGATCGTGGTCCTTTCAAACTAGTGTGTGATGATATGCGTTTTGGGAATATACTTGTCAATAACGCCAAAGACCTCAAGATCGTTGCAGTGGTCGATTGGGAATGGGCATACGCCGCACCATACCAAATGCTTTATTCACCACCACGTTGGCTCTTAATCAAGAAACCAATTCATTGGGATGTCGACGATCTTCCTCACGTATCCTATCTCTCGCAATATAAGTCCCAATTCCAAAAATTCGTTCAAATATTAGAGGAGGAAGAGAGCCAGCGAGCACAAGATGTGGCCTCAACTTTGAGTGGTGAAAGGATGTCGAGTCTCATGCGGCAATCTATGGACGATGGGAAATTTTGGTTTCACGAGCTTGTCTATTCAAGCTTCGAATCTGCTGATAATCCAGCATGGGTCGCAATTCGAGAAATAATTCCTAATCTCGACGAACTTGCGGCGGTAAGTGATACTGAATCGAACGCTTTTGTGAACAATAAAATGGAGCAGTTGCGTTTATATGATGTGGAATGGGCCGCAATGAAGAAGGAGATCGACAGAGAGAACACGGAATTTGAGGTGCTGAAGGAGAAGATAGAAAAAGAAGATGCAATTGAGATTCGAAACCAAGTAGAGCAAGAACAGGCTGGAGATGATTGAAGTGGCCGCCTCGTCACAGGCTGGCGCCGACTATGAGTGCTCGCCCGTACTACCTACCATTCCATGACGGATGAGAAGGATACGGCGATTGAGAAATGGATAGACGATGGAGGAGTCATGGCTTCCCTGAAATTGTGTACATTGTGCATGTCCCGTACGGCATGATTGATCTTGCACACGAAACGGGGCGTGGTGGACAGGCTGGGGGGATGTCGATTCCATTATTTTCCCGCTAGACCTGGAGTTGATGGTCGAAACGAATCTGGGAGATCTGGCAGATTAGCTGTCTCTCCCGATCCTCGTGCACTTGAGAATGCCTTGAAAGGGAAATCCCTGGTAACCTGCGCCTAGGATTGATGGCATGGAGAAGTCGACGGCGTACAAGTTCACCAAGGTCGCAGCTGGAGGCTCCATCGACTAGAATCCTCACGATCCAGTCACAAATTCGATGCTGCTCACGTGCTGTGACGATGCTCTTCGAGTCTCGCCTTCCATTAGCTGAGGGCGATATGTGCAGAAGCAGAGATCTGCCTCGTCATCCTCTCCGCCTTTTTGAGGAAAAGCGTGCCGGAGGCTGAGATCCCGCGGGACTTGACACGTGTTATAGCACACATCTAATCGCGAAAATGCCTCGCGCTGACCAGCTGGATGCGCTTCGTCAAATAGCCCACTCCCGATGACGCTGAGGACGCACATCCCAACAGTCGTGCGAATACAAGGCTGATTGGCGAAGGCGACAAAGTGGCTGCTGGAGCAATAACACGATGGAAAGAAGTGCGTGGCCTCCGGAAAGGGCCGGTACAGGAATGTTTTCCAGTGCCAACCTCAAACATTGTTAATTCGGTTACTGGTGTTTGTAGATTGCTATTCGTCGCATATTGACCCAAAGTATTACTGGAAATCCTCGTTCTACGACGATGAGTCCGTGGTGTTCGTGATAGCAAGGCTGAGGATTGAGGTGCGTCGTGTGTGGGTGAAAAACTGGTAATTGGCGGAAGCACTATTTTATTGTGCATGAGGCTGGTCGGCGTTGTGGAGGAAGTAAGTCCTGAAATTGGAGATGAAGGCTTAGATCTGAAAAATTTCTCATAGCTTGCACCTATTGAAGTCAAATATGCTTCAGCCTGCGTCGCCCAGTCAAGGATGTCACCAACATGGCTAATAATGCAAACAACACAAACACACGCTGGGGACCTGCACCTCCACGTCACGCTCAGCCACAGACGTCGGCGTTCACTCCTGCTACACCAAAGAAGGGTTTGGGTGACGTTGAATTCGCCTTGTCGCAGCGACCCGAAGCACTATTCCCTGGCGGATTGGAGTAGAATACCAGCCGCGCCCGGCCGTCATTGGCAGTCTTGCCTAGCGGCAGCATGGCCGCTTACCTGTTGGCGCCTTTCTTGGCCCCCGCTGGGCCGTCTACCCCTCTGCGCTTTTATAGAACGTCCCAGCCGCCGCCGCCACCGGGTCGGGGCCGACCCGGCCACGGTTCCACGAGAGGATAGAACCTCTACAGGTAACAAACGGCTTTTTGCACGAATTTTAGATGAGCTACAGTACCGTACAGTACTGCGCTATAAGTTTACGTAGGGGTCTGTGCACAAATTGCAGTAAATGGGTCTTTGATTTGGCGGTAGTCGGGTATAGGCGTGTACGGAAACTTATAGCGCCGTACTGTACTGTACATGCTGTAACTAGGCGGGATTTACATATGGCACCTTTATCAAACAGATATTGAGAGCAAGGACTCCAGCCGTACCCAGTGTAGTCTGAATTGTGACAACTACAGACAGTCCTCCTAACCCTTGCCTCTGCTGGGACGACTGTAGCAAGATCGCATGTGCATGCTGTATTGTATATTCAATCAAGATTGTTGTTAGCAACAAACATAAACTACCATTCTTTTCTCGCGGAACAGCCAGTACCGCACAGGCGCCTGATAGTCAACGCTCGACATGTCGGAACACAAGAAACACTGGATTCAGCATCTTCTCGACAACTCCCACTGCCGCTTCCCGAAACTTAATGATGGCTACGAATTCGGGCGAGGTGTGGGAGCGGTGGAAGTAGACCTGCGATATCATCAAGATGAAGTTCTCAACCAAAATAAGCTCTGCGTCGCCTGGGGTCTCGTCTTGCGACTCTACAGTGGCAATAGCAGAGTCTCCTTCGCAGCAGTCAACAAGCAGGTTCGATCTGAAGCTGGACAGAAACTCTCAGCAGTAACGTTCGATGTTGATGTCGAATGAGGAATGACCATCGCCACACTCACAGAACACTGCGGGCATCAAATCAACGAAAAAGGCTACGACGTCTGGCCCATCGAGGGCGAATCGTGGGCAGAGACGGACGGAATCGAGCCTCCGTTCAACACGCTGGTGTTCGCAGATGAGGTACTGAGCACCAATGCTCTTGAAAACCTGTATAGAAGTGTAAGCATATAGACCCATATTCAGTAGCCGTCCCGGTCGTCTCTAATACCTTGTACACGTAGTTTCCCGTCATTTTGATGTACGATTCGAGAGGTTCAAACAACATCAGCTTATCTTACTCATGCCAGCATCTCTCGGATGTGCAAGCCAGCAGCCTGGCTCAGGTGCTACGCATGGCTGTCTTGGCAGTCCTGCAACAGCCGGCAGAGATGGTCAAAGAATTTGACTTGCCGCCAGAAGAACAGAGGCTCAAAATACAGTCGTGGAACTCTAATCCTCCGAAATATGCCCCAGAATGTACCTATGACCAGTTCCGTGCATCCGTGAACAAGCATCCGCACCAGATCGCAGTCGATGCTTGGGACGGACGGATGACATACAGAGACCTGGACGAAAGACCGTCGGCCCTCGCAGCTTGCCTTCAGGGCTTGGGCTTGAACAATGGCGACAATATTATGGTCTGCAGCGAGAAGTCGAAGCTCGTGCCGGTTGCTTGGTTGGCCATCTTCAAGATAGGCGCAGTCTTGGTTCCCGTGGATGTTCAGCAGCCCGTGGAACGGCTCAAGAAGATCGTGACGGCTGCCAACATTGCCGGAGTGATAGCAACTCCGAAGAGCCACGGTATCGCTAAGCAGTTGCATGCAACGGTCTGCACCGTTAAGGACGGAGTGGAAGTGGGATGTGCAGCGCAGTCACCCATCTTCATCTCGCCCCTAGTCGAACCGAGCGACCTCGCCTACATAATGTTTACCTCAGGCTCTACCGGAACACCGAAAGGCATCACCATCACACATGGCGCGTTTGCTTCCATGGCTGCAAAGGTGTCGCCAATTTTCCAAGCAAAACGCCTTCTGCAGTTCGCATCGTACAGCTTCACGCCGGCTATTTACAAGATTCTGATGGCCATCTGCACCCTTGACGGCTGCGTGTTCATTCCGTCCGACCATGACCGGGTCAAGGACTTGGAGAATTATATCAATGACGCCCGCGTAGATTGGGCCATGATTGTCCCTTCGGTTCTCCGACCACTCAAGCCCGAGAATCTGAAGTCACTGAAGACAGTAGTGCTAGTGGGAGAGCCGATTCCAAGGTCAGAAGCCAAGCGGTGGACTCACAACACCAGAATCCTCTACTGCTATGCCAGTTCTGAAAATGGGCTTGTAAGTTTCAACGGCCGTGTAGACAGGGTCACCGACATGCGAAATGTCGGGTACTCAAACAGAACGTGCTGGGTTGTTGATCCATCAAACCACAATCGTCTTCAGCCTCTTGGCGTCCCCGGCGAAGCAGTGGTCTACAGCCCTAGCAGTCCGATCTCGTACTTGAACAATGCCGAACAGACCAAGGAAGCCATGGTGGATAACGCCGATTGGATCCAGACGGCACGTGAAGGCTTCCGATTCTGCCGGACGGGCGACCTGATGTACCACAATTCGGACGGCAACTTTAGCCTTTCCGGCCGCAGCGATCTGACGATCAAGGTCCGTGGACAGCGAGTGGAACTACCTGAAGTCGAACGAAGCGTGGTAGCTGAACAAGAGGTGCGACAGGCCGTTGGCACTGTTCCGAAAAAGGGAAAATGTGCCGAGAGACTGCCGGTGGTCTTCATTTGGAACAAACCTTATCCACCCGAGGGTGAAGTTGTGACCTTTGGAGGGTTGACCTTGGTGCCATCCCGGCTCACTGCCGAGGTGACAGCGGCTCTACAACAGTCACTCTCGCAGAAACTCCCCGAGTACATGATTCCGGCAGTCTGGGTTGTCATCAAGGCTATGCCGTTGACAGCATCCGGAAAGGTAGATCGCGTCGCGGTCACCGAATGGCTCCAATGCTTGGACACCGACGCTATATCGATGAACTCGATCTGATTTCGCAGCAAAACACGAGTAATATTACCAACTGGAATAGCCACGAAGTCGATGTTGTGGATGCTCTGATCGATGACATTATCAGCGCCCAGGCCAAGGCATATCCGAGCAAGGAAGCCGTTGTTGGCTGGGACGGCAGATTCACGTATCAGGAATTGGAGGAAGCCGCTGAGCGGTTTGCTCAGTCCCTACGAGAGCTTGGTGTGAGGCCCGACACGCTGGTTCCCATCTGCTTCGAGAAGTCTATTTGGACTATTATTGCTATAGTCGCCATTCTCAAGGCTGGCGGAGCATTCGTGCCTCTCGATCCCTCATATCCAAAGGAGCGTCTCTAGAGTATTATCAGGGACACCGACGCAAAGGTCATCATTTCCTCGCCACTACAGGAAGGACTGTCCCGCGATCTGGCGGATCAAGTCGTCGTTGTCTCCGCGTCGACGCTTCATGGGTTACTGTCGACGCCCCGGAGCCGAGAAGTTGCAACGGAGAGAACTACAACAGATGCAGCGTATATGATCTTTACCTCGGGCAGTACTGGCAAACCGAAGGGAATCATCATCGAGCATCGCGCAATTGCAACATCATCTCGCGCACATGGACGTGCGATGCACATGGACTTGTCGACAAGAACAGCGCAATTCGCTTCTTATACCTTCGATGTCAGCGTCGAGGAGATAATAACTACCCTGACGCTTGGAGGCACTGTCTGCGTTCCGTCGGAGCAAGAGAGAAGTGAAGACCTTATTGGAGCTGTTGCTCGCTACGGTGCTACATGGGCCGATTTAACTCCCACTGTCGCTAGCCTGATCGATCCCAACGCGATTCCTTCGTTCAAGACACTGTGCCTAGGCGGAGAAGCTGTTCGGCAGGATGTCGTCGACACTTGGGCAGGCAACGCTGAACTGGTCAACGGATACGGACCCACCGAATCTAGCGTGACATGTGCTTGTTCGCTTGACGACTTGTCCGGCACGATCGAGTCAACAAACATCGGAGTGGGTGTTGGGTGCAGGCTGTGGGTTGTCGATCCTGGGAACTACAATAAGCTCGCTCCAGTCGGCACTACTGGAGAGCTTCTCATTGAGGGTCCTATACTAGTCCGCGAATGTCTGAAAGACCCGGAGAAAACCGAGGCAGCGTTCATCACCATCCCTACCTGGGCTCCTGCTAGAGGATCAATGCGACTTTAGCGGACTCAAGACATGATCTGATACACGTCAAACGGAACATTAACTTTATCGGCCGTTCCGACATGCAGGTCAAAATTCGAGGTCAGCGGGTCGAGCTCGGAGACATCGAGTTCAACCTGTCGTCATGCCCTGAGTTTGATCAGATCGTTGTCACCCTGCCCAAGGAAGGGCCCCTAAACAACCAACTCACTAGTGTCGTAACTCTAACAGCGCCCAATTCTGCGGCCTAAGGAGCAGCACCTCTTACCTTGGAAGACGGGATGCGATCCTCGGCGAGTGTGAAAGCTGTTAAATTAGGCAATTGGGCAGAGCAGATAGCGAATGCAATTATTCTAAGAAGTGTATTTCTTCGCTACGTACTTAAGAGATGTATAT
>RCNJ01000643.1_pt1 | contig 11030 bp, 20 predicted proteins | sample 2041171 | NCBI WGS metagenome assembly RCNJ01 (sample SAMN09708213, study PRJNA481090) | feces metagenome | biome: feces | host: Pygoscelis adeliae | place: Antarctica: Rookery Lake | collected 2010-03-01 | reverse complement strand
CCACGTCAGACCACATGTACAGCGCGTTGGCCGCACTTGTCGTCACCGCAGCCGCCGCCCCCGTTTAGTCAGCTACTCAGTTTGGCGGTTCTTCGGAGTTTGTCGTGCTCTTGCGGCCGACGCCAGTAATCCTCATGAACACAATCGTAACGACCGCGGCCGCGATGATGGTTGCTGCCTGGACCCATTCCGACGCGTCGGATGTCGCGATGTATACGGCGAGAAGTGCCACGGCGACGAGCACGAAGGTCGTGAGGTTCAATCCCCCGGTAGAGCGGTTGAATTTTTCGTTCATCATTTCCCTTACAGAAGGTATTCGGCAAAGATCCCGCCACCACAGGACAGCGCGGCGATCAGGCGAGGCCGCGTACCACGTAGGCCTTCCGTTCGATCAACCCTGTCCTCCGTTCCCTGTGTGGCGTTGCTTGGTCCGCTTGAGTGAGAGCCTGCCTCGGAAAGTGATGAGCGAGCCGAGGATCGCTGCCGCCACAATGGCGACACCGATGCCCCAGAGGATGAAGGAGGTCCATTCGCCGCCAGATTCTGGCGGATCAATGAATCCGGCGACGATATACGCACCCAGTGCGGACGCAAATGCCGTCACATAGATGCCTGTAGACCTATATTTTGAAGCCATTACGGTGTCGACCTTCTCTGATCGTTTACGCATCACTGGTTATGTTTCACAGCAGTTCTCGAGAACCATTTTTGTTTGCGGCCACGGATTAGGTATGCAGCTAGAGCGGAGAGCGCGGCGACGGCCAACTCTATGAGTCCATGCACCCAGCTTCCGAGCACGAAGCCATAAATCGCTCCGGCAGTGGCCACAACACAGATCATGGCCAACACAGTGACGAGCAAAACTTTCAAAATGCCCATAGTGGTCCTCCTCTGAAGGTCAGACAGTTACGCCGCGCCAGGTATCTGCCCCGTGGACTCACAAGGGGGGGGTGGCGCTTCTGGCGTGCACGCTGAGTGACTACCGTTAGCCCGCCGAATGTGAGGGCGAATACTGCGCCAGTGATCACCGAAATCGGCAGTGCGTCACCGAACGCTTCATCGTCGATCATCACCCGGAGCAGCACACTCACGAGGACAAAGACGATCCCGCTGACCACGGCCTGGCCCAGCGCCCGGCGCCAGAGATGGTTGGAGTTTTCGGTCTTGCGGGTCACGCCAACTCCTGTCGTAGTCCATAGCGGCATTTCCACGTCGTCATCGTTGGCAAACGTACCTTCGGCGCGAATGAGGGTGAAGGGGCGAAACATCGACCGTGCACCGAGGTTGGTCCACGTTCCACAGTGAGCGATTGAGACACGGCCTGTGGCGTGGTGTCGGTCGCCATGTTTCGGCAGGGTTGGGCCGGTTCAGAGCTCAGGTTTCCCGCGCACGCACCCCCGCTCTCCGTTCGGTTGGGGCCCTGCTCCGCAGTCGCTCTCCAGAACCCTGGAACCGTGCCCATGCGTCGACGCCTAAAACCGTTGTCGATACCTCGACTCGTCCTCCTGGACCTTGTCGATACGCGCACTTGCCCCGCTGGCTGCCCCACCTTGAAAACGTCACACAGTATGCACTCCAAGTGGTCGGGGTGAATGTGCTGGTCAGGGCGTCGCGGCTTGCTGCGGCGAATAGATCGCACGTGCGATATTGTTTAAGGTATGAGTGCGACGGAAAATCTAGATTCGTGGGCCCTCGACGTGATCGAGACGTCCGTTGCCGTAGTCGACTCCGGCTGCGGGCCGGAGCATGAGTGAGCAGCAGTGCCGGCGGTGCGGTGACCCGCTCCCGCCGCGTAGTGATCCGCGTGGCCGTCCTGCTCGGTATTGCTCCGGAGCGTGCCGCGCCGCCGCTTCGCGGGCACGCCGGGCCGCCGAGGTCGCCGCCCAGCCTCCGAGTTCTGAGGCCGTTATCCGGGCCGTGGAGGAGCTCGCCGAGACCGCCGAACACCGCGCTCTGACCTTCGTCGAGGTGGCCTACGCCCGCCGCGTGACCGATGCGGCCGCGCGCCTGTCTGAGGCGCACCGGGCGCGCCTCGCGGACCCGCCGCGCTCGGCGGCAACTCCTAACCGGCAGCAGCGACGCGCAGCCAGACGAAAACATCAGAGTTAACATGAGTCCATGGCCGTCGAGTCATTACCCGCGCAGCCTCACCATCGGTGGATCAAGACCAGCGGCAGGAGGTGTCCCGGACTGGTCCAGTTGCGCCATCAACGTGTGGAACTGCTGCTCGAACACCACGTCCTCAAACCCGGCCGCACACTGCCTGTTAACGACTGGGGAGCGTGCAACGATTTTAAATGCACCTCCTCCTGATGCAAAGGACTACGTCATGCGCCGTTTCGGTCTTGCACTTGCCACGCTCGCCATTTCCACCACTGCGGTAGTGGGTGCAGCGGGGACGGCTGCCGCCCAGGACTCTTGGCCCGTTGACCCCGGCCCCGGTAACCCGGTGCGACCTATAGATGCCGGCCCCTACGTCCTCACATCCGATCAGCCGGAGTTCTACAACCCTGCCGATCCACGAGTGCGGATCATCACCCCGTTCGGCCACTCCACCAAAATCGTATGCAGCGGCTTCCGAGACCTCACTCACTGCTGGCAGGCCGACAGGGACGGCAATCCACACAAGCTTCGGCTGATCTTCGGCTTCGACTTCGGTTCAGTGTCTGCGCCGAACGTCTTTCTGTACCCGGGGATGGTGCCGGGTTCCTAGGCCCGCCGTTCCGGGTTATTTTCCCGGCTTGGCCAGCAGCTTCGTAGATGTCAGACCCGGATGCCACTGTGTCCTTGAGCCCGCCAGAGTGGCGGCTCTCACACCGCAAAATGGGCGGTGTCTCGACGCAGGAGGTACTCATGGCACGTTTGGTCAAGGAGTTGACGGGCCCTAACGAGACGGGCAGATGGGGAGCTGCGGCGACCGATCTGGGCTACCCCGCAATCACCAATCACGGATACACCATCACGGTCTTCGGTGACACCTTTGTCGACCGTGTCGGGGGGACCGGTTGGCGTTCGCCTGTTGGTTTCCGGCAGTCCAATCCCGATATTGAGAACGGCATCCGTTGGGACAACGCCATCGGCGGCGCCTACGCCAAGGAAATGGTCCCGTATGTCCATCGAGGCGGGATCTACGACGGGCAGCTCCCGGACGGATTCACCAACATCCCGAACGACCTGGTTCACCTGCCTGACGGCAGGTACATCATGACGACATTCGCGATCCGCTCCTGGGGTAACGCCACTTCTGGCGGAAGCTGGGCAACATTCCATTCACGGATGTGGACCTCCACCGATGCCCATGCTGAGAACTGGGGTCGCACATGGGACGTCGAGGCCAACCGAGAGAACTTCGACTTCCCCAATTCCGGAGAGTGGAGCCATTTCCAGAACAACACCATGATCATGTTCCCCGGTGAACCGTGGGTGTACATCTACGGGACAAACGAGGGTCGCTGGAGGGGCGGCGGTATCCACCTCATGCGAGTGGACTGGCGCAGCATGTGGAACCGGTCGACTTACGAATTCTGGGGCCGGGACGGTTCCGGAGTTTGGGCATGGCGCCGCGGCGGTTTCACCACCCCAATCCTGATGCCAACAGTTCCTAACGACGGAATCGGGGAGCTCTCGGCGCAGGTTATCGATGGCCGGGTCGTATTGTCTTACTGCGACGGGGTTCTTGGCGCGATCACCCGAACTTCTCCCAGGCCCGAAGGGGTGTGGACGCTACCAGCGATCCAGGTCACAGGAATCCAACAGCCAGCCCTCTATGCGCCCGCGATCCACCCCTACAGTCACCTTGGGCGAGCACAAATGCTGCTTTCTGCATGGCCGCAGGCTGGAGAGCAGACGCTCTACTACGGCGTTCGGCAGTGGGAGGTCGCTCTCTCCGGCGGAGGGAGCGGGTCCCTCAGCTCTTCCAAGGCTGCAAGGGCTGCTGCGGAAGGCATGGCCGAGGAGGGAGAATCCGTCACGGAGGAGCATTCTGGTGAACTCGCTCCCGAGCTGTCGAAATTGCCTCTGGAGGAACAAATCGCAGTTCTCGTCGACGCTTCCGACGATATTGATCGTGACTGGCTGCGTTCGGCACTGCAGGGGGAAGCTGAGGACACAAGGGTCGATCCGGCCGAGCGCTACGGGGGTAGCGCACCGACAGTCGATTGACCAAGCCGAATAGTTCGGCGACTCGGGAACCGCCGGTACCCGGGCAGTGACAAGCCGCGAGGATGAGCGTGTCGGCATGCGGTGGTTGGTGCCGACACGCTCCAGCGTGCACTAAGCAGCGTCGTCAATTGGTTGGGGATGCTGCGGGAGATAGCCGAGAACACTGGACTGGTCGGGTTTGCACACGCCCTACCCTCGACCGTTAACCAACACCATCCAGATCAACATGTACTACGTGGATTCGTACTCGGCGGCCAAGAAGTCCGGGGTCATCGCGCATGAGATCGGCCACGCCTTCGGGCTTGGTCACACTTGTGCCAACGATTTGATGGCCGACAATGACGGTGATCGCGGAACCGTCTATACACCGACTGGCCTCACTCGCGATCTCTACCACAACAAATGGGGCTTCTGATGACCACCACCCGGATCTCGACCGCTATCACCTTCTCCGCAGCCGCAGCATTCGTGCTCACGGTATCCGGGTGCGGGGACAGTCAGGTCAATAAGGGCATTCCGCCGACTGACAAAGCGACCACAACGTCGTTCGCTCAAGCTGATTCAGTCACGGACACCACTGACCTGAGCAATTTGATGGCGATCTCGACTCATGTGTTCACCGGCCGCGTCGAGTCCGGTGCCGGTAGTAAAGCCCTTGGCCCGGTTCCTGAGTCGCAATATGCAATCTTCACCGCCACCTCCCTCAAAGGTGAAGTACCACAGAGCGTCACCCTCAACCAACAGGGCGGCGTCCTCGACGGCGTTTACATCTCGGTCAACGGCGATGCGCCTCTCTCCGTCGGGCAGTGGTACTTGTTCGCCACCCGTTACCTGTCCGACGAGAATTGGTGCACAGTGATTCCAGTTGACGGGCACAAGCCCATTACTGAACAACAGGCACGTGACCGAACCTCGCCACCATTGGCCGCGGCCGCCGCGGCCCTGCGCTCGAATCCGCAAGACCGGTTGGCGCCCGCGGCCCCACCGAGTCCACCGATGACGTTTCCCATTCCCCAGCCAGGAGACAATAACCCGCCCCCACCATCGCCAACGCAACCCCGCTGAACGTGACGGGCCTTCCGTGCAAGAAGAGGGCCTTCGGGTTCCACCCCTTGCTGGCGGCCCCGCCCCAGTGACCTCCGAGGACCTCCGGAACCCGCATACCCGGCGCGATGGGCCGGGTGTCAAGCGTGCCCAGACCTCGCAATCAGCCCAGAACTGCTCAACGTCGCCCCTCAGCAGCTCCGTTCACCAGATCATGAAACGCCGAGGTTGGCATCCGTGCGTCTATACCAATCGACCGTTTAGTTTAAAGTGGGGTCATGACCGCGCCCCGCAAGCCCCGCAAGCGTCGCCCCGCCGCTCCTGCCGATGCCGTGGTCGGTTATCTCCGAGTCTCGACCGACGAACAAGCCGTGTCCGGTCTGGGCCTTGAGGCACAGCGGGCCGCTATCGAGTCCCGCGCAGCCCTTGAGGGATGGAACGTCGTCGCATGGTTCACCGACGAGGGCGTGTCCGGCACCGTCGTCCCGGTGGACCGCCCCGGACTGGCCTCAGCCCTCGACGCCGTATCTGAAGGGCGGGCCTCCCGTCTCGTCGCCTCGCACCTGTCCCGTATTGGCCGTACCGCCGCCCGTGTCCTCGATCTCGACGCGCTCGCAGCCGCCGAGGGGTGGGGACTTGTCATGTGCGACCTACAGATCGACACCGGGACGGCAGCGGGACGGTTCATGCTGGGGAACATGGCGAGCGCCGCCGAGTATGAGCGCAACCTCGTGAGTGAGCGGACACGCGCCGCGCTGGCCGTGAAGCGTGCCCAGGGCGTCCGGCTTGGTCGCCCCTCGACGCTCCCCCGTGAGGTGGTCGCCCGCATCGTGTCCGAGCGTGACGCGGGCAAGACGTGGCAAGCCGTGGCCGAGGGACTCATGGCTGACGACGTGCCGACCGCACACGGCGGGGTGCGCTGGCAGCCCGCCACTGTCCGCAAGGTCTACGTGGGTCAAGACGCCGCCGCGATCCGCGCCGCTGTCTGACCTGACCGCAACACTGACCACAACCGAGGGAGAAGCCGTCATGAGCACACGCACGTCCAACCCCATCCCCGCGTACTACGGCGGTGAGGTCAAGGTGATCGCCCGCCCCGAGAGGGCCGGCCACCAGATCGCCGCCGAGGTCGTTCTCAAGGAGCGCGGGGTCGAGATTCTTTCCCTGTCACCAGGCGCCGCTCGTGGCCTCGCCGACGCGCTCCGGGACGCCGCCGACCACGCCGAGGGATAGCACCCGGTCACCTGCCCCGTACAGGCCGTGACGATACCCACCGCGCACCCCTCACAGCGTGCCTGCGTACATCCTGCGTACACCCTGTGAACAGCGGTGGACACTAGCGGGCATGACCGCGAGCACCCCTCAGGGCATGCCCGCGTTGCAGGGGTCGCGGACACCCCCGGGCATGTACTCGGTCAGCCGCCGGGTCTTCTTATCGGTCGTATACCTCGCGACGGTGCGCGGCTCTCACGACGGAGACAGTCAGCTCCGAGTCGAACACGTCGTAGAGGACCCGGTAGTCACCGATCCGGATGCGCCAGGCGGTCCGCTCTCCGACGAGCTTCTTCGCTCCGTGGGGTCGGGGGTCTTCTCCCAGGTCCTCGATGGCGTCGAGCACACGATCGCGCGCCGGGCGGGGAAGCTTTCTCACCTGCCGCGCGGCCGCCGAGGTGAACTCGACTCGGTAGCTCACGAAGCGAGGTCGGCGCGTAGCTCCTCAAGTGTCACCCGAGTGCCGTCATCGGCAGCCTTGGCCTCACGGTAGGCAGCAGCGTCCTGGGCCATCTCGAACTCTTCGAGGGCTTCCACGTCGGCCACGCTGACCACCACGGCGGCGAGCTTGCCGTTGCGGGTCACGCCAATGCGCTCACCCGCGTACATCGCCCGGCCGAGTACGTCGGAGAGCTGACTGCGCAGTTCGCGCGTCGAGATTTCGGTCCTCACGGTGTCCATGCCAGGAAGTGTACTCTCGTGCAGTTGTGTACACAATCCGTGTTGGTTAGCCCGGCCACGTTCGGCGTCTCCCGGTCCACGGTGGTCCGTACCCCCCCCCGCACACTCGCCGCCGCACCCACGAGGAGAAGGCCGCGAGGAGAAGGCCGCGAGGAGAAGGCCGCGAGGACCGACTACGCCCGCCCGTGCCCTAGTTGCTGCGCTCTAGGCCGCCGGTGCCGCCGATCAGTAACCCCGTGCGCGCCCGCCATGCGCACCCCGTGCAGCGAAACGTAAGGGCAGGTGACAGGCCGTGCATCTGGGTGTGCGCCCGGGTGTGTGCCCTCCCTGACGTCACCACTGGGGCTGGACGATGAGCAACACGACGACGTTATCTAATCCCCAAAACGATCCGCTAGCGTCGCTCGGTTCCTCGCCTTCTTCAAGTAGGGCGTCCGGGTCCCCGTGCTCAACTGCCGCCTCGTACACGACCTGCGCATCGGGACCGGTGAGCGTTCCGCTCGGCCCCCAGGGGCCGGTAGAATCCATGAACTCTGTAAGCGGCGGGCCTGGCCATGCAGGGACATCGTCGACAGTCGCGTTGGTGTCCACTAGACCCGGTTGGTACACGATCACCTGTTCAGGGATAGCGCGTTCGTGGGTCGTGTCCGATGATGGCGAGCTCCCGGTCGAGGTTGTCTCGACCGGAGGTGTGCCAGAAGATCCTCCGTTACCGCAGCCTGCCAGGAGTGCAATCCCTGTTAGAACTGCGCTAACGGCTGTGGCATAGCGCTTGATCATCGCGGTCCTCCCGCCTTGGTTATGCCGATTCGGTCTAGAGCCGACCTCTCACGTCAACGCCTGGACCGCTCGTCGTTCCGCTCACCATAAAGGCAGACGTCGGCTCACTTCCCTGTGTTGCTGCGTGTGCAGCACCCGTGCAGCGCCTGGGCGCACCCCATGCAGCACCCCGTGCGGCACGGGGTGCATCGCATGGGCGCACCCCGTGCAGAGGCATATATGGGCAGGTAACACGCCGTGCGTCGGCGTGTGCAGTCTGCCGTGCTGCACCCCGTGCAGCACCCTGGGCGCATGACGGGCGCGCACGGGCAGATGTTCACCTCAGGCGAGGCAGCGAAAGCGTGTCGCGTGGATCGGACGACTATCGCCCGTGCCGCCGCCGCTGGCCGCATCCCCGGCGCGGAGAGGGACGACGAGGGTGCGTGGACCATCCCGCTGTCCGGGTTGCTGGCCGCCGGGTACGAGCCAGGTAAACCGTCACCTCCAGAGGAGTCCGAGCCCCGCGTCCGCGACGAGGACGCCCCGGTGCCCGCCGAGGTGTTCCGGTTGTCGCTGGAACTGGAGCGAGCACGAGCAGAGGCGAGGGCACAAGCCTCCCGAGCGGACGCACTAGAGCGGGTGCTGGTCGTCTACGAACGGCAACTAGAAGCGCCCCCCACCGCCCCACAGACGGTCCCCCCGAACGAGGCGCCCCCAGTACAGCCGGCCCCCGCTACCCCGCCTCCGGTTACAACAGGCAAGTTCCGGCGGGCATGGAACGTGCTCCGTTCCTAGCTGGCAGCCTTGTCCGGCATTGGCACCGTGGTGTTGCGCCTACCGCGCCCCGGCTGGGGAACCCCCGCTCGCGCCCGCGCCTCGTGCAACAGTCGGCCGACCGTGCCGGTGCTGCACTCCAAGGCGTCTGCAATGTCCGCGTACGTCGCCCCGGCTGCCCGTAGCCGTGCAGCCTCATCGCGACGAGCCGCGGCACGAGCCTCAACAGACTCCCGAGGTTCCGCCCTCCACCGTTTTACGTTCCGTTCCGACATTCCGAGTAAGGCTGCCGCCTCACGTGCGGTAAGAGGGTTGCCTGCATTGTCGACCCGCGGCCGTGGATCACGCGCGCTCATCCGAACACCTCCGTCACCCGCGCGGCAGTAGCCGCACGCCGGGATTCGCCCGACTTGATACCGCCGAGCTTGCCACCACGCAGTCCACCGATTTTTCCGCGTGCTGCCTGGTACTCGCTCTTGTTCATGGTGAAGTTGCGCCGCGTCCACCTGCTGATGCTGGTTGCCGTGGCCTGGACCTCACCGAACGGGAGCGGGCCCCCGAGAGCGTCGTCGAACATCGTGTTCACCGCGTGGCAGTGCTGCACCACGATCCGGTGCCAGTTCTCGAACGGCATCGCGGGGTCGTGCAGCCCGTAGACCTCTTTGCGCGCCGTGTGGAACATCGTGCAGTTGCGACCAAGCCCTGAGGCGCGATCCGGCCGGCGGGGGAGCTGGGTAGGTGCCAGGGGGGTGCGTAGATCGTCGAGTGAGTACGCCCGAGAATCGCCCCATATGACCTCCGCCCCCTCCGCGAGCGGATTCCGGGTGAGCAACCCGACGTACGCGGGATCGCCGTCGAGGGACCGACGCAGCCCCTCCGTCATCCGATGAAGGTGGCGCAGTGGCGCGACTCGTCCGGCGTCCGTGCGACACACAGGAGACTGGAGCCACCAGCCAACGTGCCCGTGCCCCGTAGGGCCGACCGCAACCCACGAGGGTGTCGGATGGTCACGGGGCCGCTCGAAAGCCTTCAGGACCGCGTTGGGGTGGTCCACGTCCACCACGACGGCCGTCACAAGCGCTTTGGGGGACACCTCGACGTACTGGCGGTGGAGGGCACGCTCCCGGCGCTCTCGCCACGCCCCGGCGTCGAGGTTGTCCGTGGCTAGCGGGTAGCGCGACAGATACCGCTCGCGCCACTCACCGGGCGTGAGGATCGCGCTGGTTGCCGTTGCCATGCGGGACAGACTCCCACGGGTGTGCTTCATATTCGGGCAGGACACGAAGAGCTAATCAGATAGTTCCGGTTTCTCCCGTTCGCTCGCCCCTGCCTGATGTTCGGTTGGGGCTGCTGCTGACGGGTGCGTCCTCCTACTTTGAAGCGGTTTCACTGGGAGCAGCGTGCGGCTGAGTTTGAGGATGCGGTGATCGATCGGCAGTTCCACGCGTTGCTGGCTCGATCAGGACGCGAAGGGTCATATCGAGGAGTCCGGCGAGGACTCCTCGGGCGACGTTCCGCTGTGGCGAGTACTCCTGGGTGCACCTGCTGCTGAAGTGGCGCGCAATCTGCGAGTCGCAACCGTCTCAACGGCTTGCCAGCATGCGCCAACGGCCACACTGATCAACACCACTACCCACAGCGAAGTTTCGCCGGCTGCTGCCAGGAGTAGCCCCAGGAGAAACGTTACAGCGCCGCAGATGCGCCATCCCCACCGTTGCCACCAGCGCTTCGGAGGAGACTGCCGGCCGATATCCACCGGTCGCATCGGCTCCATGCGCTCAGCTTCCCCGTGTCGTCTCCTAGCCTCAACGTACATTTTGGCGAGTGGTCGGAAGTGGCCCCGCTGACTCCTGCTGGGCTTGTCACCGTCGCCGGGCGCAGCGGATGCTCGGGGGAGCTGTCCACAACGCGTTGAAGGAGCCTGAATGAGCGACCCGAACTGGTCTCCCGCCCCGGAGGCTGTCGAAGCCGCGGGCTGAGCGGTCTTAGCCCAGGGCAGCGCGCTTATCCGCAGCACGTTCTACGCCAAAGCCCATCTCGAGCACGTCGTGCAGACCGAGCCCGCGGACGCTGACATGGCTAACGCCGAACTGGGGGACATCTACGACCTCATAGCCACGCTCGTCTACACGCTCCAGGGCCTCGATCCCTACGGTGATGACGCGCCCGAGCTGTCGGAGGGCGACTGGGGCGCGGTGCAGGGATGGCTGCTCGCTCAGTTCCCTCACTGAAGCATCCTTCCGCGTGTTCTGGTGCTGGCGCGGGCACTCCTGCGTCGCAACCTTGCCCTCGAAAAGGGTGCTTGCCGATGAGAAGGCTCACCACGTCAGACCACATGT
>RCNJ01000642.1_pt1 | contig 11047 bp, 9 predicted proteins | sample 2041171 | NCBI WGS metagenome assembly RCNJ01 (sample SAMN09708213, study PRJNA481090) | feces metagenome | biome: feces | host: Pygoscelis adeliae | place: Antarctica: Rookery Lake | collected 2010-03-01 | reverse complement strand
GGGGATCCCCGGGTTGCTCGACGCCGATCAAGTCGGAGCACTGTTGCGTCAACGCCAGCAGGAACAAGTGACCCGCCGTGGTCGTAATCAGGAGGCGGCGGCCGCTCCGGCTGAGGAACAGTCAGTCACCGACCACCGCCGGCTGACCGAGCTACGCAGTCAACTCTCCAAGAACGTCTCGGCATGGGCTGCCCGCACCGGAACGCCTCATGGGGTCGTCCATAATAAGCTGCGCGAAGTGTGCGGCGGACCAGCAGTCGCCCAGGCCAACGCCGACCAGCTCAACCGGCGCCTGGATAAGCTGCAGGGCTGGTTCGTCGGCAAGCGCTGAGGAACCGGCATGGCCTTCCTGAACACGACGAGCAAGAGAATGGTGTCGATGTCTGAACGTCCTCGTCTGGTCCCTGCCAGCTACGTCGTCTTTCGTCGTGACGATCAGGTCTTGCTGCAGTTACGTCAAGGCACCGGATACATGGATGGATTCTGGGCCGCCGCCGCTGCCGGTCATGTGGAGGCGGGGGAGTCGGCCGTCCAGGCGGCAGTGCGCGAAGCCCATGAGGAACTGGGGATCTCCATCGACCCCGGGCAGCTGGTCCCGCTGACCACGATGCACCGCTCGAATGGAGCGGGAGCTGCCGATGGACAACGGGTGGACTTCTTCTTCAGCTGCGAGACGTGGGACGGAGAACCCCGGTTGATGGAGCCCGATAAGGCTGCCGATCTGGTCTGGTTCCAGCCGGATGACCTGCCTCATTCCGTGGTTCCACACGAACGGTACGTCTTTGAACGTCTAGGAGCGGGCCTGCCGGCCCTGACGACCTTCGGGTTCGACACGGCCTGAGAAGGCCTACCCCGTGGATGCTGTTATTCCCCGGTGTTCCCGTCCAGACACTCGCGGAGTAGGTCCGCGTGCCCGTTATGTCGGGCGTATTCCTCGATGAGGTGCAGAAAGATCCAACGCAGCGTCACGGGCTGGCTTTGGCGTAGGCGGATGGAGACTTCATCCAGCGACTCATGTGATGCGGCGATCTCACGGCTGGTCGTGACGGCGTCGTCCAGGACTGACACTTCGCGGCAAGCTTTCTCCGAGGCCTTATCCCCCAGGGGATCGAAGCCATGGTGGTCGCCATCCGGGTTTTCGTCGGTGCAGTAGAGGTCGGACGGGTCGTGGCCGGCGAAGACCTCGGCGAACCAATAGCGCTCGACCTCCGTGAGGTGGCGGAGCAGGCCGCGCAGACTCAATTTCGATGGCGGAATCGCCTGCTGGCGCAACTGCTTCGCGCTCAAGCCGACGCATTTGGTCACCAGTGTCGCTCGATGGAAGTCCAGCCACGCTTCCAAGGCCCTTCGCTCGTTGTCGTCGAAGGGCGGGTCGGTGCGCTCGGGGGCGGTGATATGGGGGGTCGGGTCCATGATCCGACGTTACACTCACCCCGGAAAGCAAGCAGAACAAGCTATCACAAAAAATCGAAAGATCCCCACGAGTTTTATTGACACCGCCAATCCGCGGGCAGATACTGCGAAAGTGACCCGCCTCACCGAGTCGCTTGATTGCACGATTTTCCTCGTGCTCAACAGAAGAAGCCAACGATGTCTTCAGAAACTCCTCCCCCCACCAAGGTCAAGGTCGAACTCGACCGAGGGCTGAAGCCCGATATCGGAAAAATCGGATTGCTCTTTACCGGCGTCGGCTCCATCATCGGTTCCGGATGGTTGTTCGGTGCGTTCGAGGCAGCAGCATTGGTTGGCCCGGCAGCGATCATCTCGTGGATCCTAGGCGCGGTCATGATCATCATCGTTGCGCTGAACTACGCCGAGCTCGGTGTCATGTTCCCTGTCGCCGGCGGCGTCATCCGATTCCCGCATTACGCCTTCGGATCCTTTGCCAGCTACACCAGCGGTTGGATCACCTGGCTGGCGGTCGTGGCTACCGTGCCGATCGAGGTCTTGGCGGCCGTGCAGTATTCGTCAAGCTATCTCCCCTCGTTGATGCACCAAGTGGACGGCACCCTGGTGCTCACCGGGCGCGGAATCGCCGTCAGCGTCGTACTCGTGGCCGTGTTCTGCGTCATCAACATGTATGGCGTCAAATTCTTTGCCCAGTTCAACAATGTGCTGGTCTGGTGGAAGATCTTCGTCATCCTCCTGGTGATTGTCGTGCTTGGCGTCCTGGCCTTCCACCCGGGACACTTCCACGAAGCCCGGTTCGGCGGCTTCATGCCCGAAGGTGCGGGACCGATTTTTGCCGCACTTCCAGCGGCCGGCATCGTCTTCTCCTACCTGGGATTCCGGCAGGGCGTCGAATTCGCCGGCGAGACAACGAATCCGCAAAAGAACGTGCCGTTCGCCTTGATCGGTTCGATCGTGATCACCGCCATCATCTACGTCGCTTTGCAGATCGCGTTCATCGGCGCCGTGCCCGATAGCATGCTCACCGACGGATGGGCGGGTCTCTCGTTCACGAACGAAGCAGGACCGTGGGCTGAGATCGCGATCGTACTGGGGGCGATGTGGCTCGGCATCATCCTCTACTTCGATGCGGTGGTGTCTCCGGCCGATACGGGCTTGATCTACACGGCACTTTCCCCCCGCTTGTCATACTCACAAGCCCGCGTCGGCAATGCTCCGTCCGGCCTGCAAAAGTTGAATAAGAGGGGGGTTCCGTGGGTCGGACTCCTCGTGATGTTCGTCGTCGCCTGCTTCATGTTCCTGCCGTTCCCGTCCTGGGCGAAGCTGGTCGGGTTCATCACCACCGGAACCGTGCTGTCGTTCGGCAGCGGCCCGGTCACCGTGGCGGCACTGCGCCGTCAACTACCGGATCAGGATCGGCCCTACCGGTTGCCGGGCGGTGACGTGCTTCCGTTCCTCGGCTTCCTGTGCGCGAACCTGATCGTGTACTGGACCGGTTGGGACACGAACTGGAAACTCTTCCTGGCGGTTCTCATCGGCTACATCGTGCTGGGTCTGCACTACGCATTCAGCGATCGCAGCAAGATCCCGCCGCTCCAGATGAAGTCGGGATGGTGGATGTTGCTCTGGATGGGCGGCCTGGGGCTGCTGAGCTGGATCGGTCACTACGGCGATGGGGCGTTGGATCTCTTGACGTTTGGATGGGGTGAGCTGGGCGCCTTGGTTCTGACGATCATCGTGTTCATCGTGGCCGTGACGCGGCGGCTGGAACCGCAAGAGGTCGTTGACAATGTGGAGCGCACGCACCTCGAGGATCCTGGTGAAGGCGACGAAGCGGCGTCCACCGGGTAGACCCGGTGGGTTCTCACCATCACGTGCTCTCGACGCGTGAACTGCAGGCCGGGGCAGGAGAACCCCCACCCCGGCTGAGCGCCGCGATACGCTTCGGGCATGAGTGACCAGAGCGCGGAACAGCCCCGGACGGTGCGCCTGTTTCCTGACTACGCAGACACCGTGCTGTGGTTCGGTGGGCCGATAGGCTATGAACTCACCGGCCTGACGCCTGGACTCATCAGCGACCTCAGGGACTGGGAACAGTCCTACTACGACTCGCTGACCCCGGACCTCGACTGGATCTCGGCGGATCTGGCCCGGCAATTCTCCCGGGCAGGCAACCGCTTCGGCCAGCGGGTCGCGGATGAACTCGGTGACGGTTATTCCCTCGAGTTCACGACCTATGAGGAAAACGTTCCCACCCGCAGATTCCGCGCCGTGGGGCCCGCAGCCAATGCGCCTGCGGTCGCGGCTTTCGAGGCCTTGGCGTCCGCGCGGAGGACGGAAGAGGACGAAAACTGCAGCATCCAGGAGCCGACCAGCAATGCCGAGGACTCCGCTTGGTTCGCCTACGCTCCGCTTTCGAAGACCGTTTTCAGACCGCCTTCCACTGACCCGGACTAGGACAGGCCGCAGAAAACGTCCAGCCGATCGTGGCCCGGTGCGCCCGTCGCGAACCAGCTCGAGCACCGTTCAGGGGGAGGCATAGGGTGGTCGAATCCGGGGTGGTGGGCCTCCGTAGCCGACCCGCCGGCGTGTAGGAGAAGTTCTGGACGTATCGACGTCACTGGACGCCTCGAAGACATCCCTGGAGGAAAGGGGAGGAACATGATTCGAACAGAGACCATTTCCGGGCCGATTCCCGAGCGAGGGACAGCCATTGTCGTCGGCGCCTCCCTGGTTGGTTTGGCGCTATCCATCTCACTGGCCCGGTCGGGACTGGCAGTGAACGTCCTTGAACGGGCCGAGGAGGAACGCAATGGTGGTACCGGCCTCCGGCTCTGGGGTGGAATGGGCGAAACCATCCGCCGGCGGGACGGGTCGGGGACTTCGGTGCCCACCATCGCCTCGATCGCTTCGGCAGGTGTCCCGGGGCCCGAGGGCTGGGCGACGGTCCGCCGCCGACTGGCCGATGCCGCTGCCGCGGAGCCCGGCATATCGATCCACTACGAGAGGGAGGTGGTGGAAATCGGACAGGACGCCGATACCGCATGGGTCACGGATGCCAGGGGCACGGTCCACGTGGCGGATGTTCTCATGGGCGCGGACGGGCACCGCAGCATGGTGCGACGCAGCGTCGACCCGTTCCACCCCGATGCCACCTACGCCGGGTACACGATCTGGACCGGAAAAGCCCCCTATGAGGCGGCGCCCGATTGGGTTGAGGACCGGAACCATATGGACATGATCACCCTGCCCCACGGCGACGGGGTCATGATCGTCGGCGAAACGAAGACCAACGGCAATCCGCGCGGGTATTTTTGGCAGTGGTACGACCCCACCAGTGACGACTACTTGCGTGAATGCGGCGCACTGGTGGGAAACGTATCCCAGTACTCCCTGGTCAACGAGGGAATCGCGGCGTCGAAGTACGAGGACATCCACCGCCGTGCCGCGCACTGGCCGGCACCCTGGGACCAGGTCGTTCGCCATAGCGTCCGTCGGCGAAGGATCATCGCCACACCGATCGCCGAATATGTTCCCCGACGTCTGACGCGTGGACGGATCGCCATCCTCGGCGACGCGGCACATGTGCCCTCACCCATGACCGGCGCCGGCTTCGATACCGGGCTGGGGGATGCGGAGACCCTGGGCGAGCTCACCCACCGCGGTGTGGTTGGCGAGCGAGGTGTAAAAGCTCTCAGGGCCTATGAGAAGCAGCGGCTAGGGACCGCGCAACGGATGGTCGGGTCCGGGCAGAGATTTGGTGAAGACCTGCTGGATCGCACGAACAACTGAGAAGACGCGCGATAAGCGAGTTGCTGATATGCCCGTGGCTCGCGAATCCGCGCACCTATCGTGATCTGCCCGGAGGGCATTGCTGGCACCAAGGATCCGGGAATGTGGCCATGCTGGGCTACCGATGACATGTGCATCAAGGGGGTCAAGGCGTGGATTCTTCGCCGTGGCATCAAGACTGAGGGATGTCTAGGGCGTGCGCATGAAAGTTTTCAGCAGGCCCGGAAGTTTCTGGGTTTGGGCCGCGTATACGTCAGTTGAGGACACCTGGGTTGTGCTGCGCGCGTCGCTGCGTCTTGTGCCCCGACCATCCTGATTAAAGGTGAAGATGAGCTTCGCGTTGCCAACCGCCGTCAGGGCCGGGTCTGACGTCCCCGGACGATTCTGTGGTGTCAACGGGGGCGGTCTCCGAACAGCAACCACCTAGGTTTACAAACGGACCGCTTACTTCTGGACCGAGCCCGTTAGACGGAGGGACCGACGGGTTGCCGGTTGGTGATGCGCACTCGGTTCAACGAGTTCATCACGATCGTAATCCACGACACCGCGGACACCTCGGCTTCACTGAGTGTGTGAGCGACTCGCGCATAAACGTCTTCGTTGAGGGGGCCGTCGGCAACCAGAGTGATGGCTTCGGCCAGTTCCAAGGCCGCCGATTCTCGTTCGGTGAAATATTCGGTCTCCCGCCACGAGGAGAGCACGGCGAGACGGTCGGTGTCCTCGCCCGCTTCCAACGCAGCCCTGGTGTGGGTACGCAAACAGAAGGCGCATCCGTTCAACTGCGAGACCCGTAGCCGGATCAATTCCATGAACGCGGGCTGGATATTGACGGCCGCCGCCACTTCTTCGACGGTCGTCGACAACGCGACCAGGGACCGATTCGCTGCGGCATCCTGTTTATCGATCTGGACCCTGTTGCTCATGATTCGACCCTACCGACTTCGTGACTGGTGAACAATGACTGTCCGACGTCAATAAGACGGCCCGGGATAGGCGCTACTTCACACGGACTCGATAGGAACACGAGGACATAACTCTGTTCCCTTCAGCAGCGTCCCCCACCTCGCCGCCCTGGAAACGGAATAACCTCGCGATGCAGTATCCACCCTGAATCGGCGACAGATTATACACCCATCGGCTGGGCGGCGGAAGCGAAGTCGCTGTTGCGTCGGTGAGTAGGGTTGGGGCATGGATGAAACGAATGGACTGCCGCAGCCAGCCGATGATGTCGGTCCCGGCGGAGCGAAGATGACTCTGCGTGAGGGGCTCGACTCCACTAAGTACTCGGTTGTCGACGAGGACTGGGCAGGAGGTGTGCCGGCACAGTACGGGGTCGCACCCAGGGTACGGATCGGACAGAATAAATGGTTCAACCTGTTATGGCTGATCCCGATCGGTCTCGCACTGGCGATCATCGCCATCGCGGTCGCAAAAGGACTGCGCGAGTTGCCCGCGGTCGAGTCGTTCATCAACACCTACCCGGGTGAGTCCGAGCTGCCGGCGGATGCCCCGGTCGGTTTTCCCGCATGGCTGGCGTGGCAGCATTTCCTGAACGCGTTCTTCCTGCTATTCATCATCCGCTCCGGCCTGACGATTCTCTCTGATCACCCCCGGCTGTATTGGACGCGTCATTCGACGCCGGGCAAGGACTGGTTCCGCATCCAAAAGCCGGTCCCTTCGGACCCGTTGTATACGGCGAAGCAGGACTCGATCACGCTTCCCGACGGGGTCGGGCTACCAGGACGCCGGCACTCGATCGGTCTGGCCCGCTGGTGGCATCTGGGGGTGGATACCCTATGGCTGGCCAACGGCATCATCTTTTACATTCTGCTGTTCGTCACGGGCCAGTGGATACGGTTGGTGCCCCTGAACTGGGACGTGTTCCCGAACGCGGTCTCGGTGGCCATCCAGTATGCGTCGCTGAACTGGCCGCTGGACAACGGGTGGGTCAACTACAACAGCCTGCAGTTGATCGCCTACTTCGTCACGGTATTCATCGCCGCCCCCTTGGCGATGATCACCGGACTCGGCATGTCCCCGGCATTGTCGACGAAATTCAGGTGGATCAGTTCCATCTTCAGCATCCAGGTCGCCCGGTCACTACATTTCCTGGTCATGGCCTGGTTCGTCATGTTCATTTTCATGCACGTGGCGATGGTGCTCACTACGGGGGCGTTGCGCAACCTGAACCATATATTCGCGGTTCGTGACGATGGGTCCTGGGTCGGGTTCTGGGTCTTCATGGCCGCCATGGTCGTCTTCGTCGTCGGCTGGGTCGCAGCTACTCCCTTCACGTATCGGCATCCGCGTGTGGTCCAGCGTGTGGGCTACGCGCTGATCGGACCCGCGCAGCGCTTATTCGAGCACATCGACTCGAAACCGGGCCAGTACACGGAGAAGGATATTTCACCGTACTTCTGGCATAACGGCAACTATCCCGATTCAGATGAGTTCGAGGGCCTGCAGGCCAACGACTTCGAGAATTACCGGCTCACGATCAATGGCCTCGTAGATAATCCGGTCACGTTGAGTCTGGCCGAGGTGCGTGCGTTGCCTTATCACGAACAGATCACCCAACACTTCTGCATCCAGGGTTGGTCGGGCGTGGCCAAATGGGGCGGCGTGTCGATGCAGGAGATCCTCGACCTCGTGAAACCGAACCCGGAAGCGAAATGGGTCATTTTCTACTCGATCGCTTCCGGCCCCGAAGGAGGGCTCTATTATGATGCTCAACCGATCGAGCAGATGCGTTACGCATTGACGATGCTCGCCTACGATATGAACGACGAGCCAGTTTCCTATGGCCACGGTGCGCCATTGCGGCTGCGCAACGAGACGCAACTAGGGTTCAAGATGGTCAAATGGATCCAAGGAATCGAATTCGTTGAGCACTTCTCCGAAATTGGTGGCGGTCTGGGCGGCTACAACAATGACCACGAGTTCTTTGGTTACCGGCAGTCCATCTAGGAATGTTCCCTTCTGGAGCGGGAGGGCCGACGCCCAATAGCTTCGGTGTCCGACCAGCTGAGCCGGGATGAGTGAACTCGTGAGATCCACAGATTCGGTCTGAATGTCTCATCGCATGAGAAGGCCGTTTTCCATCAGTACGAGCGCTTCATCATCCGTCAACCAGCAACAAGCGGCGCCGGCCGTCGATCCCGCGCCCAGCACCCCTCGGCCGGACAACGACGATCATTACGGAGCTGCCTCAGGAACATGACGGCCCGTTCGGGTGGCCCTGATATCGTCAACAGGTATATGACCGGCATCACTCCGGTCGCCGTCGCAAACCTGCCTCGGTTCACTCGCACTATCGGACACCGCCGGGCTGTTCAAAGCCAGCCCTCCGCGATAGCACACCAAGGAGGGGAGAACTCCATGGGTTCCCTGATTCTCATGATCATTGGTTTGGCCGTCATGGCGGGCGGCTATCTGGTCTACTCGAAGTTCCTCGCGCAGAAGGTCTATAAACTCAACGACGCGTTCGTGACTCCAGCGCATGAACTCAAAGACGGCGTGGACTACGTGCCCACGAATAAGTTCATTCTGTGGGGCCACCACTTCACCTCGGTCGCCGGCGCAGCACCCATCGTCGGGCCCGCGATTGCGGTGATCTGGGGCTGGCTTCCGGCCTTGCTCTGGGTCACCCTCGGCACCGTCTTCTTCGCCGGGATGCACGACCTCGGCACCCTATGGGCCTCAACGCGTAATAAGGGACGTTCCATCGGGGCGCTGTCCGCCCGCTACATCGGCAAGCGTGGCGCCAACCTGTTCCTGGTCGTCATCTTCCTGGTCCTGCTCATGGTCATCGCGGCCTTCGCCGTCGTCATCAAGAACCTGCTCATCAGCACACCGGGGGCGGTCATCCCCGTATGGGGCGCCATTGTCGTTGCGCTTCTGGTGGGAGTGGCCGTGTACCGGCTGCGCTGGCCGCTGCTGCCCATTACCGTCGTCGGTGTCGTCGTGCTCTACGCGCTCATCGTGGTGGGCGACAAGATGCCGGTGGTCCTGCCCGAATCGATGCTCGGCATGTCCCCGGCCACCTTCTGGATCCTTGCCCTCTTCGTCTACGGAGCGATTGCATCCCTGTTGCCGGTGTGGGTGCTCCTGCAGCCGCGTGACTACATCAATGGCGTCCAGCTCTTTGTCGGTTTGATCCTGCTGTTCGGTTCCGTCCTGCTGGCTACACTGTTCTCCGCAACACCTCCGAACATCGTGGCGCCGGCCATCAACATGAACGTTCCCGACGGCACGCCAAACATGATTCCACTGCTGTTCGTGACCATCGCCTGTGGCGCCATCTCGGGATTCCACGGCATGGTGGCGTCCGGTACGACGTCGAAGCAACTCGATAAGGAAACGGATGCCCGTTTCGTCGGGTACTTCGGTGCCGTCGGCGAAGGGCTTCTCTCGCTGGGCACGATCCTGGCTGTCATCGGTGGTTTCAAGTCGGTTGCCGAATGGAACGAAATCTACAGCGAGTTCGGCTCCGCCGGGGTCAACGCCTTCGTCCAAGGCGGTGCGACGCTGATGCAGAACGGCATCGGCCTGCCGGCTTCGCTCAGCGCCACGGTGCTGGCGACCATGGCCGTACTGTTCGCAGCAACCACGATGGACACCGGAATGCGGCTACTGCGCTTCGTCGTCCAAGAAGCGGGGGAGGCCTTCAAACTCAAGATCGGCAAGATCCCCGCGACCATCGTCGTCGTGATCCTCGGCCTGGGACTGACCTTCTCGCAGGGCCTCGGAGGTGAGGGCGGTCTGCGCATCTGGCCACTGTTCGGAACCACCAACCAGCTGATGGCATCGCTGAGCCTGTCGATCATCGCGGTTATCCTGATGCGTAAGGGACGCAACCCCATCACGGCGTTGATTCCGCTCGTGATCATCTTCGTCATGGCCTTCTGGGCAGCGATCGAGCAGTTGGGCAGCTTCACCGATCCGGCCAACCCGGACTGGATGCTCTTCGCCCTGGACGTCATCATCATCGTGGCCAGCGTCTGGGTCGCCGTCGAGGCGATCCTTGCCATGCGCAACGCCAGGAACCTGGTTCCGGAAGACGAAGACGCCGATATGGAGCTGACGGCGATACGGGAAGATATCTAGCCCCATGGAACCAATATCGACCGACCGGCGCCGAGACAGGTTCTTCCGGCGCTGGTCGGCTTTCCGGGAAGGCCTGTACGAGTTCTACGTGGGACCGTACCGCCAGATGTTCAAACGGGAGAAGCAGGAAGAAGACGATCTGTTCATGATCGCCGTCCTGGGTGAGGCCCTCGGGGTACCCGACCCGGCCGCCTACTACAGCGCCGAACTCCTGCCCGCCGTTTGGGAGAATTTCCATGCCTGGCATCGCCGCATTGGAATTCCCCGCTCGCCATTGGACCACATCGGATGCTGCTGAAACTTGCTGGAGAACGAAAAATCCTCTTCGTCGGAGGCAAGGGGGGAGTCGGGAAGACGTCCGTGGCGTCGGCCTTGGCCTTGGCCCGTGCCCGGAACGGCGGACGGGTGCTGCTGGTCTCCACCGATCCCGCACATAACCTCGGGCATATCTGGGATCTGAAGCTGTCGGATGCCGCAGCCCGGGTGTTCACTGCGTCCAGTGGGTATGTGGATGCCGTGGAAATCGATCCGCAGGCCACCATCGAGCGTCACTTCAAGAGTGTCAGCGCCACGATGATGAAGCTCCTGCCCGAGCAGTTGCACCGGTCGGCGCAGAAGCATCTGGAACTGGCCAAGACGGCACCGGGCAGCCACGAATCAGCCGTCCTCGAGCGCATCGCCGAACTCATCGACCAAATAGGCTTGACGGAGGACGCGGCACGTCGCCAGTCAGCTACCC
>RCNJ01000641.1_pt1 | contig 11062 bp, 13 predicted proteins | sample 2041171 | NCBI WGS metagenome assembly RCNJ01 (sample SAMN09708213, study PRJNA481090) | feces metagenome | biome: feces | host: Pygoscelis adeliae | place: Antarctica: Rookery Lake | collected 2010-03-01 | reverse complement strand
TTTTATTATATAATAAAAAAATGAGTAACATGCTCTTCTAATACTAGCTTCAAACATTACCCCTTTCAATCATTTAGTACTATTAATGTTATTCTAAGAATTGAAAATAATGTTTAGTCAACCAACATATCTTTGTTTACTGAATTTTGGTATAGTAAAGATAATTTATTGAAAGCGCATACGTTATAAGTTACATAAGGAGGTAGACATGAATAAGTTAGTTTATAGTTTGTTGGTTGTTTTAACGACATCACTGATGGGATCTTCATTTGCAATTGGAAAAATTGGTTTAGATTACGCTTCTCCAATTATGCTTGTTGCGTTAAGATTTACAATTGCTGGTGTCGTCATGGGAGTGATTGTTTACCTATTAAAACGGCCTCATCCAAAAGATTTAAAGAGTTGGAGTCATATTTTTGTCATAGGTACTTTTCAAACCGCAGGCGTTATGGGATGTATTTTTGTTAGCTTAAAAACAATTACTGCTGGTGAATCATCAATTTTAACGTTTATGAACCCGCTTCTTGTCGTTATTTTTGGGACAATATTTTTAAAATATCATTACCGTAAATTACAATGGTTTGGAGTTAGTTTGGGGTTTCTTGGTGTGTTTATTACTTTTGGAGCCCATTTATCAATAAAAACTGGTACGATTCTTGGATTCGGTTCTGCCATTTCCTGGGCGATTGGGACTTTATTAATCAAAACATGGGGAATGAAGATCGATGTTTGGGTCTTAACAGCTTATCAAATGTTATTTGGCGGACTTATTCTATTTGTTAGTAGCTTCTTTTTAGAAGATGTATTCTTTACAACTAATTTCAGCTCTATCACCATTCTTTTATGGCTTGCTATTATGGCATCTGTCGTGCAATTCGCCGTTTGGTTTTATCTCCTTCAAACGGGAGATCCTGGTAAGACGAGTGCATTCTTATTTCTAGCACCATTCTTCGGGGTTTTATCTGGTGCCATTTTATTAAATGAACCAATCCATTGGTATGTTGTTTTAGGCGGTGGATTTATTTTCCTTGGCATTTTCTTTGCTAATTGGATGCCCACGAGCAATTTAAAGAAGATTATTTAATAGAAAAACGAGCTTATTCATAATGAATAAGCTCGTTTCGTTTTATAGAACCATTGCCGCTACAACACCAAAAATAAATAATGGTATATTGTAATGTAAGAATGTTGGTACACACGTATCCCATATATGATGATGTTTCCCGTCATAATTCAGACCCGCTGTCGGTGCGAGCGTTGAATCTGACGCTGGACTTCCAGCATCACCTAACGCAGCTGCAGTACCAATCAAAGCCGCACTAGCTAGTGGTGACATTCCAGTTGCGAGTAGAATTGGAATATAGAGAGCTGCTAGAATTGGAATTGTACCAAATGATGTCCCAATTCCCAGTGTTATCACTAAACCAACTGATAAAAGTAAAACAGCAATAATAAATTCGGAATCGCCTGTAAAACTTAATGTTGCTTCAACAAGTTCATCAACTGCGCCTGATTGTGTCAGTACTTCAGCATAACCTGAGGCAATTAACATAACAAAAGCAATCATTCCCATCATACCAATTCCGTCATTAACAACTAAATCACCTTGATATAATTTAACTACACGTGTCGCAAACATCACAATAATTCCAGCGAGTGCTCCTAAAATAAGTGAGTCCGTTGCTAATTGCATGATTAATGCAGCAATTATCGCGATAATTGTAAAGAAATGTGTGATATTAAACGTAACTTCTTTTGGTTCAACTATACTATCTGCTATATCAATATCTTGTGTCTCATGCTGAATAACTGGTTTTGCTATGCGTTTTTTACGATAAGTAATTAACACTGCTACTAACAAGCCTACAATCATCGCTATACCAGGGAAAATCATTGCTAGTGACACTTCACCTGAAGTGATTTGCATTCCATTATCTACCATTTCTTCTCTGATAATACCTTGGAAGATAAAACCAAATCCGAATGGTATAGTAATATAAGGAAATTTCAAACCAAATGTGAGAGCTGCTGCAACACCACGTCGATCAATCTGTAATTTATTAAATAGGCCTAATAAAGGTGGAATAAGAATTGGTATAAATGCGATATGAACTGGTACTAAGTTTTGTGAAAATATACCGATTCCTGCAATCGACAAAACTAGAAACGTTCTTTTGTTTGAGAAAAGTGTCAACATTTTATTAACTAAAATAGTTGTTATACCTGACATACCAATCATGACAGCAAAAATACCTAAGAGTACGTAACTAAGCGCTGTGCCTGATTGATTAGCCATCCCGTCTACTAATATGTCCGTTGCCTCACTAAAACTCATGCCTGACATGATTCCCGCTGTTAATGCTGCCATCAATAAAGCAAAAATAACATTAATTCTCAATAAACTTAATACAACCATCACGAGGACACTCACAACAACTGCGTTAAACAACAAAATAAACACTTCCTTTTAATTAAAATAATGACATTACTTACTTTATCACGCTAAAGTGAGAAAGACAAATAAAAACTAAGTTATTTACATATTTTATATTAAATGAGGTATAATAGTTAGAAGATTTATTTTAAAATTAATGAGGATGATTAGATTGAATTATAATTCTTTACGTTATTTCATTGAAGTTGCCGAGACTTTAAGTTTTACAAAAGCTTCTAAAAATTTATTTGTTTCTCAACCGGGAATTAGCCAACAAATTCACCTGCTCGAAACTCAATTAGGAGTTAAACTACTTAACAGAACAACACGAAACGTGACTCTTACTGAAGAAGGTAAGTTTTTATACAATAAAACACTGCCTTCTCTTAATGAAATTAAAGGAACAATGGATCAAATTACTGAGGGTGTTAATTTTCCATCCGTCATTAAAATTGCTTCTATTCCATCGGCTGCCAGTCTTTTTTTACCTAGTATTTTAGATGACCTTCACAAAGCACATCCGAAAATAGAATTTGATATTAAAGAGACTACATCGAATGAAGTGGTTAAACTTATTAAAAACCATACAAGTCATTTAGGCTTCATTCGATCATCTAAACATACACCAAATTTATTCTCAGATGATCTTTCCAAAACTAAGTTCAGTCGTTCTGAAGTAAAAGCAATTGTTTCTTCTAAACATCGCTTAGCTCATTTGGACTCGATTCATTTAAGTGAATTAAAAGATGATTTCTTTTTACATTATAATAAGGAAACGTCTGCTTCTTTATATCACTTACTTGAAGAAGCTTGCATGCAAGCTGGATTCACTCCTAAAACAATCAGTTCTGGATCTGAATTATTAACTGTATCTAATCTAATCTCACATAATTTAGGAGTTACTTTAATGCCCAATGACATGGTAGAATTAATTGTATCGCCTGATATTAAAGCATTAGATTTAGATGGAATTAATTTAGAAAGTTCGATTACTGCTATCTGGCATGATGCTGGATATATTAATACGAGCACACAATTATTACTTAATTTTATGAAAAAACTGCAATCACAGGCTTGATATCGTTTGCATAATATATTAACTCTGGTAATCTTAAATTAATAACTAGTAACCACAAGGGGAGCGTAAAACGCTGAGATAGATACATTTCTGACCCTTTGAACCTGTTTAGTTAATTCTAACGTAGGGATGTGGTAAATAGCAGGTAGTTTTTTATCTACTTTTATTTACTCTGTTCTCCTACTTGTGTGTTACACACTAAGGAGGATTTTTTTATGAAGAAAACTTTTAAGTTACAAACGTTACTTGAGATTGCTATTTTTGCAGCTCTTGCGATGTTGCTTGATTTAATACCTTCAATAAAGCCTCATCCATCAATATCTATTTCTTTTGCAATGGTTCCTATTTTTATCATTGCATTCAGGTGGGGTGTACGAGCAGCCTTTATTTCCGGCTTTATTTGGGGGATTCTACAAATCGCTTTAGGTGACGCTTGGATTTTAACACCATTACAAGCCTTTATTGAATACTTTATCGCTTTTGCCTTTGTCGGATTCGCTGGATTATTTGCTCAGCAAATTAAAGGAAGTTTACTTAACAACAATAAAAAAACAGCTATGTTTTATATTGTTATTGCCGTTATTGTAGGTTCAGCTGCACGGTACTTTTGGCACTTTATCGCAGGTGTTGTATTCTTTAGTGAATATGCCTTTGAAGCAGGTCAGGGACCGATTATATTTTCTTTAATAGCCAATGGCATTACCTTTACTGGCGCTGCGATTACATGTTCAATCTTACTCGTTTTACTTATTTCAACAGCACCACATCTTATAACATCTGCCAAAAAAGAAAATTAAACTTACTCTGATTGCCTTAATATTCAGAAGTGTGTATTATTTAAGATAATACTAATAAGAAAATGGTGATCACATGCGAGTAGCAATTTTTGATTTTGATGGTACTTTATATGAAAAAGAAACATTTAATAGCTTAATGCAACACTTGAAAGAGCATCCTAATTATCAAGCTGAATATAAAAGGTTTTACAGAGAAATATTACCACCTTTTATCGGACATAAACTAAAAGTTTATCCAACCCACAGAATGCGCGCATATTCAATGCAATTATATGTGGATGCTTTAGATAGATTATCTATTGATGAATTAAATGCGTTTTTTGGTGGACTCGCACAAAAAATGCGCAAAGATTTCAATCCTTTAACAATTGAACGCTTTAAAGAACATAATGATGACAATGTTCATACGATGCTTGTTTCAGGCGCCTTTACAGAATTATTAACACATTTTACAGAAGAGTTTGCTTTCGACACAGTTATTGGAACAGATATCCCTATTTTAGATGGTGAAGTTAATAAAACCGAACAGCTTGAACATATTCAAGGCGCTAAGAAAAATGAAAAAATAAATGAATCATTAAAAGATAAACACATCGACTGGGAAAATAGTTTCGCATATGCAGATAGCTATTCTGATCTATCAGTTTTAGAACTTGTTGGTCATCCTGTCGCTGTTGATCCAGATGAAGATTTAAGAAACGTAGCGCTTGAGCGTGATTGGGAAATAATTGAGGTGACAAAATGAGTGAAAAACAGTTATTCTATGCGACAGTCACTTTATTAGAACGTCCATTTATTTTAGCAGCTACTGAACGTGGCTTATGTTATGTAGATAGTTCAGAAAAAACTCTCTTAAATCTCTCAGATTGGATTAAACGTAGTATGCCTACTTTTAATTTAATTGAGGACCCAGAATTCATTGAACCTTTTAAACAACAACTTGAAGCTTATTTAAATGGTGACTTAAAAAACTTTGATGTTCCCCTTGCAATTAATGGAACTGAATTTCAACTCCGAGTTTGGGAAGCATTACGTGATATTCCTTATGGGAGCACTGTAAATTACACTGAAATTGCAGAAGCAATTAGTCAACCTGATTCTGTCCGAGCAGTGGCTAATGCAATTGGAGCAAATCCTTTATTAATATTCGTTCCTTGTCACCGTGTTATTGGAAAAGATGGTTCTCTAACTGGATTTAGAGCTGGCATGAATTTAAAAAGACAACTACTTACAATTGAAAATGCATTATAAAAACGAGTTGATTAAATTCAACTCGTTTTTTATAATAATTATTTTATTCTACTTGAGTTACTTGCGATGCATTGATTTGACCAGGAATAGAAAATGTCATGACCCCATCATAATCAACAATAATCTGATCTCCTTTATTTAATTCATCAATATTCGAATGGTTTACATACACTAATGGCGTATCAGGATCACCTTGCAACATCTCTTCCATTGTTAATCCTTCTAATTCTTTATAAACAGACTCATCTTCAGTATCAATCATTAAAAATCGCTTCTCTTCAACATGTAACACATAACCTGTTAACTTCTCTTCCGTTACCTCTTCTCCTTCATCAGACTCATCAGGTGCAGGTTCACTGGAACAACTTGCCATAACAGCTAATATCATTACCATAAAAATTATTTTAAATAAGCGCATAAATTCGTACTCCTTTTTTATTTCATAAAATATTTAATGTTGCTATCCATCCTGTAAATAAGTTAAATAACAGACTAAGTACATAAAATCCAACAACAATAATTATTGCAGCTCGCTTTGAAAAATTAGCTACTTTTTGTAAACCAATGATTGTTAGAATTAAGCCCCAAATTGTAAAGATTTCAATCATAGAAAACATACTTTTAATCATTAAACTATCTGTTTGAACAATAGCTGCCAAGCTTGTAAACATAACAGTTGAATCTCCAGTCAATACAAATGAAAGTAAGGCATTGAATAAAACACTTAGAGCTGAAATGAAAAAGATATATATGTTCATAGAATACAACTGACTAAATGAGACTGGTTTTTTAATCACTTGTGCTACAACAAGATAAATAATTGTTGAAATAAGTGCCGTAAGACCTGGTATAAATAAACTACCTAATCCTACAAACATTGCTGAAAATTTAATCATTAATCCTTCATCTATACCTAGCATTTCAATTGATTCTTGAAGTTCAGGATCACTTGCATAATCTGCATTTAACGCTGTAACAGTCGCACCTAACATCATTAATAAACTAATGATAATTAACGGCACCCAGATAACAGGCGTTTTCTTAAGTTTTAAAAATTGCTCAGTTGGATTAACAATCATTCCTAGCAACTTTGGTTTTTCTTCGGGTAACTCAGAGTTTAAATTTTCTTCATTCATATGTAACACCTCTTTTTATTTAGATACTCTTATTATAAACGATAATTTCATGATACCATAATCATATTATATGAATAGCGCTTACATTTATAGTATACTTAATTTATACTGATTAATTTAAGGAGGTTTTTTTATGACTGGTACGATGAAAATGTTTAATTATTCGCGTACATCAACACTTATACTACTTCCTAAACTGGAAGAAAAATACTGGGATCTTCAACCTGAAGGATTTCCAAATACAATTAGATGGAATGCTGGACATGTGTATGCTGAGGCTGATGCATTTTTAAAAGATGCAGATGAAAACTATGAAGTGACACGTCCACAATACCAAACATTTTTTGCTGATGGGACTAGACCTTCAGAATGGGTTGGAGATGTTCCAACAAAAGACGAAATAATTAAAGATCTTATTGAACAAGATAAATATATTCAAGCTTTTTTCAAAGAGAAATTAAACGAAGAAGCTGATGTGGTAAGAGATATTAATAAAACACTGCTTGATAGCAAAGATGCTTCACTTCAATTTGTAACCTGGCACGAAGGCATTCATTTAGGTGCTACTAAATCTATCCGAGATGCATTAAAATAATAAAAAAACGAGTAGAAATACTCGTTTTTTTATATGCCAATTTTAATTTGGTTAGCTTTCCGTAATATCGTTCCTAGGACACTTAGAGCTGCTAAATAACTTGTGTTTTCATTTTCAGGCATTGGTTTATTTTTTATAGTCGTTTTCATTTCACCGAAGTCGCCACTAACTTCTATTGTATGTTCATTTTCCTCAAGAGAAGGTGAAGCTATAATCTCAACTTCTGTTTCAGCAGTTCCGATACCTGCTAACGATAAAATAATTGCAACATTGATATTTTTAGGGAATTTCTTAATAGCTAAATTTGCTGAACCCTCAAAAATCGTCAAATCACTTGTTAAATTATCTTCATCAAAGACATGTGCCGGCTTTCGCGTCGTTATTTTAACTCTATCTATTCCAGAAATGACTCCGGCATTTTGAATTAAATCTAATCCACCAATCGCACCTGACGGAAGATAAATAGAGTGGTTACTTTCTGAAGCAATTGTATGAATCTCTTTTAAAAACGCCTCATCTGAAAATGCCCCTACACTAATAACAATACTATCTTTATGCTTAATTAATTGAGGCAAGTTCTGTTTAACAGCTGATACATTAGCTGCCTCAACAATTAAATCAATATCTGATTCAAGCAGACGATTAATATCTTCTGTAATTTCGATATCATATTTTTCTTTTAAATGCTTATATTTATCTTTGTTCCTAACTAGACCAACAACTATCTCCACAGGATAATCCGCTTTTTTGTTAATTTCTTCTAATAAATATTCAGCAATACTGCCCGTTCCGATTAAACCTATTTTAATTGAAATCACCCCTCATCATACTTTTAAATTATTTAAATATTGAATTCGGTAAAAATGCAGAAACTAAATAGTTTGGTGCATTCACAATTTCGTTAATTCTAAGATCAACAGAAATACTACATAACATATAAGCTTCTGAATCTTTTAAGCCATATGTATCGATTAAATGCTCGATCATATAACTAATTGCTTTTTGTGATGCTTTATATAAGTCAGGTCCTTGACCAGTCGTTACATAATATCCTTGGCTATCAGCTTCTGGTGTTGGTGGTCCAGGAATTTCATATCTTGGCTCTCTAATCGTTTTACCTTTATGAAGAGTAAATTTAATTGTCGTTTCCATAGATGCTTCAATCGCCGTGCCACATACCTCACCATCACCTTGAGCTGCGTGAGTATCTCCAATTGAAAACAATGCCCCTTCTACAAAAACAGGTAAATATAACTTTGTTCCTTTAACTAGATGACGAATATCCATATTTCCCCCATTATGTCTGGGCGGAACAATTCCGTGAAGTCCAGGTTCTGCTAAAGCAACCCCCATCGTTCCTGGGAATGGTTTAATAAAGAAATCGATACCATGTAAAAATTCTGCTCGATTTCTATCTTTTAAATCAAAGATTTTTATCTCTGGCTCAGTAAATGTTTCAGAAAGTAAACCAAAACCTGGAATAATTGCTGTCCAGCCCCAATCTAACTGACGAAAATCAATCATTTCTATTTCAAGCGTATCACCAGGCTTCGCATCTTTTATATAAATTGGTCCCGCAACTGGATTTACTTTTGCAAAGTCTATGTTTGCAACATTTTCTGGCGTTGAAAGTCTTGTGAATTGACCTCCTGAAGCTTCAATAATTTCATAATTGACAGTTTGTCCTGATTCCACTTCGGTTATTGGTGAAAGTGAATTATCCCAACCCAAATGTGCATGTGAATGGAAATCATGAATTGTTTTATACGGATGATTATGTTCATGTATACTCAAAAAATCACTCCTTTAGTAATATATATTACTGACACTCATTCTATTGAAGCACTATTTGTTTATTAATTCAAAGATATCTGTATATTTGTCAGTTTTTTATCATATTCACTCATAATCTATAACATTCATTCTTTAAATGTTGTATTATAGAGAGAACATTTACTGTAGAAGAGGTGTAAAGATGAATCGTGACTTTTTATTTAAAGTAATTCGTTTTCTATTCGTTATTTTAATTGCTGTTTTGAGTGTCTTTGCATTACTTTATTTAAGTAGATTAACAGCACCATTTATTATTGGGTTTTTTCTTACATTAATTATTAATCCTTTAGTAGACTTTTTACAAAATAGAACTAAAATGTCACGCGGCTTATCAGTTTTTTCTTCAATTATTATTATTTTAGGTGTTATTTCTACAGCAATTACATTATTAATAAATGAGATTATTACAGGTTTTGCCTACCTTTCAGAAATTGTACCAGAAAGATTTAATCAATTTACAATTTTTATTCAAAATTTTTATAGTACAAATATTATTCCGATTTATAATAATTTACTCATTATGTTTGAAGACTTAGATCAAGATCAAAGAAGCACGGTCTTAGATAGCGTACAAATACTCGGTACTAACTTAACAAACGCTTTTAGTTCACTCACTCAATCGACTGCAAATGGACTTTATATTATGATTTTAAAACTTCCGAATATGGCTACTTTATTAATTATTTCATTACTTGCTACATTTTTTATTAGTAAAGACTGGTATCGATTAGTTAAAAAAATTCATCATATCGTCCCAGAAAAAGTCCATGATAAAATTGACCAAATTCACTTAAGTTTACAAAAAGCTTTACTCGGTTTTTTAAAAGCAGAATTTAAACTTACTTTTTTAACTGCTTGTATTGTTTTAGTCGGACTATTAATCCTTAGGGTCGAACACGCACTAACAATTGCTCTTATTATTTGGATAGTGGACTTCGTACCTTATATTGGTGCTATTCTTGTCTTCTTACCTTGGATTATTTACAGTTTCACTACAGGTGACATCACGCTAGGCATTGGATTATCAATTCTTTATGGACTTATTGTTGCACAAAGACAATTTATTAAACCTAAAATTTTATCATCAAGTATTGGTATCAGTCCGCTAGCTACTTTGTTTGCAATGTTTGTTGGTTTTAAATTGATCGGGGTAGTTGGAATTATTTTAGGGCCACTTACTTATATATTTATTAAAACCTTACATGAGACTGGTATATTTAAAGCCATTTGGAGATTTATTGTGACACCTTCAAAAAAAGAAGAGATTATCACGACAAAAGAAAAAATATTTAAAACTGAAAATAAAATAAAATAACGAAATTATTAAGCAATAACTTCTATCTTACAGGGTTATTGCTTTATTTATGTTTAGTTATCATAATTAGGGGTTATATAGAAATGGAGACGAAATTATACATTTATACATAGGAGTGGTTAAAGTGAGTTTAATTTGGACATTAATTGTTGGAGGTATCATAGGTTGGTTTGCTGGACTGATATTAGGAAGAGATGTTCCTGGGGGTATTATTGGTAATATTTTAGCAGGTATTATAGGTGCATGGCTTGGTTCAATGATATTAGGTGAATGGGGACCAGAGCTAGGAGGATTCTTTATTATCCCAGCATTAATCGGGTCTGCTATTGTTGTGTTAATATTGAGTCTTATCCTAGGATCAGCACGCAGATAAAATAATCAACTTAATTTTTTTGACAAACTAAAAGAGTCTATACCTACAGTCAGGTATAGACTCTTTTTAATGTTTGAATTATTTATGACGAACGCGGATCTAACGCATCACGCAAGCCATCACCAATTAAATTAAAACCTAAAACAACTAGCATAATCGCTATCCCTGGAGCAAATAATGTCCACGGTGCTAATGTAATATAGTCACGCGAATCAGCTAACATTTTTCCCCACTCAGGTGAAGGAGGCTG
>RCNJ01000684.1_pt1 | contig 11066 bp, 14 predicted proteins | sample 2041171 | NCBI WGS metagenome assembly RCNJ01 (sample SAMN09708213, study PRJNA481090) | feces metagenome | biome: feces | host: Pygoscelis adeliae | place: Antarctica: Rookery Lake | collected 2010-03-01 | reverse complement strand
ATCTGCGGACAAAAAACGAAGTGATGCTCTCGCCTTGCTCTTCCTGGTCTGACTGGAGATTGCTTATATAGAGAAACCTTCTATCTCTCGCATGAGCCTCCTCGTCTGGAAACCCACATCGGGGGCCGGCCCTGTCTGGACCGTCGCTGACGAGAGCGGGACACGACTGCTCGGTATTCCGAGGTCTGGCGGCTGCGAATAATTCCAAGATCTTTTCGATATGAGACTCAATGTCTCCATCACCGTAATCATAGCGATCCTGATTTCGCGCTCTTAGTAATGCATCACGTGCAATCTCTCTGTCCGAGGACCGTAGCATTAACGCCGTTATCTCATCGCTTTTAAACCGTAGCTTGTTAGCAAGAACTGCGAAGTCAGATAGTTTAGCTTCATTGGCATTTGGCGTCCTGGCTTTCGCAAGAAGCTTCTTCTTCTTTGTCTTCACCTCCCGAGGGGCAGGCAAATCAGGATAGTCACGCATAGTGTACAACCATAACTGCGGATACGTAAAGTGCCAATTCTTCGACCTCTTCCCCAACTGTGTGGAATATGAGGAGTGAGCATCCTGGTCCAAAAAAAAATACTGTTCAAGGCGCTGCGCATCGTGTGTTTTGGAGACGGCATAACCAAGTGTCTCATGCTGCCTGCGCATGCTTCCAAATACTTGAGATCCTCGAAGATGGTGTAGAGGGATAGTATCAGGCCGCTGATGGTACGCAAACCACTCCAGATGGTCTCGCGGGCCTCTAGGCTAAAGCCAGAAAATATCTGTCCGCTCAGCAATTGGCCATGTAGCGCCTGGGCGTCGCGCTTTGACGATTTGGGGGCCATGAGCTCCACGGCTTTTACTGTGGCTTGGTCTACTATAAGCATCGCTTCTTTGTTGTGATGGAGGAGCTGGGACCAAACATCCTTAATGTGCGTGAGATAGGACAGGACCTCCTGTTTCGATTAGTTTCAGTGACGTGCAAGCCAGATATGCCAATCTCGGCAGACTCACGTCATCACATCTCATGCTAATCATCCTATTCAACGTACTGATTCGCATCCCGCCCCAGAGGCCGGGAATATCCAACAGATCGTCGAAGGCGGCCTTAAAATCGGGATGACGGGAGACCTGCTCGAGACACCTCGTCCCATGGCCCGACAGACGAGCCCACCATCGCATTTCCGAGTACCGATCCCGCTTTTGCTGATATTTTCTGATCTTGCAATAGATCTCGCCATCTGACGGCGGCTGCTCGTTCGAGTGCTCCTCGATCAAGGCCTTCCTGAGCTCATCATCGATATCTGCAATGGCTTGTCAGTAACCGTCACATTGCTCATACGACAAGTGCATACCTGCGAGGTAAATATCCACCGTCCACCATCTCTCCTGTGGAGGTAGGACCTCTCGTGCTGCCAGAACTCGGTGTCGCCCATGGAGGCAGCGGAGTTGGAATCCTGACGGGAATTGAAGTTCGGGATGAGGGTCAGTACCATTAGTCAGCAGCATCTCAGCCGAGACCTGTGAAGCATGGAGGACTTCGTCCAGCTGGGACTGATCAATGACAACTGGGATATGGTTCCGCGACACTCGGTCACACTGCCCTTTTTCAAAGCACTTTTTCAGCTTGTCGAGGTTTTTTTGGTTTGGTTCCCTTGGCTCGTTCCATGTGAAGTGTAGGACCTCGAGCCCGACGCGAGCTGTGCCTCTGTACTTGAGCCGGCCCTCTGTCGCCAGTCTCTCCTCCCGACATGCATATCTCGATGGTAGCATCTTCTATGTCTTTTCTTAGCAATGTAACATGGCTTGAGGTAAAGTTTTGAGCAGGAGGAGGTAAGAGGGAGGAATGAAAAGCAGGGTGGAGGTTTCGGTCAGTTGCGCGTTCTTCAGACCATCCATATTGTGCTGCCCTACGCAGTGAGCTCCTTTCACCTTCCCCCGAATGGGTTAGAATGATCCCCGTCGGTCTGTGGCATTCTACCCTCGTCCATCTTCTGTTCGTCGTCACTCTTCTATCTCTCGTCCGTCTTCTGTTCGTCGTCCGTCCTCTATCCCTCTCAAATCCTCGATCTCTAGACCTACCCTGCCTACCGCTCACGTTGCCTCAACATGAGTTCAGGTAAACGTGGCACAAAAATCGACATGTTAGCGGGCTCAGCTCAGATGCTGCCTACTCAGCATCCCGAAGCTTCCGCTACGCTACCTGCACTCTCAAGTTCCCCAGTGGGCGACACTCCCGAGAGCGCCAGTAAAAAACTGAAAAGATCTCGCTCTCCGAAGGACGATACAGATCATACGAGCAGTGTCAAGATATCGAAGCCGCCAAGCATAACTGAATCTAAACCCAGCCCATTTACGGCAAGAAAAGAATCACCATGGGAAATCTACAAGAAACATTTCGATCTCGACCTTAACGGCCCAGTTACTGTGGCACAAGGGAAGGCGGGACTCGTAGCCGTGAGGACATTTACGGTTGCAGCTGCCGAGAAGGCGCTCTATATGCATGGTCGTGTACGACATCCCAACATTGTCAAGGCTCTTGAAGCCTTCACCACCGAGACATCGTTCTACATTGTCCTCGAGTACATGCCCATCTCCCTCTACCAGATCGTAGAGAGTGCTAAATATCCTACGGAATCGGAACTTGCAGCTATCCTCAGGCAGGTGAGTCACATCCATCAGCCGCGTCGGTCACAGGCTGACAAGGAACACGGAAGGTCCTCGACGGCTTAATCTATCTCGAAAGCGAGGGGCTCGAACATGGCTCTATCAATTGCCGGAACATCCTCCTTAGCACCGGGGGCGATGTAAAAATTGGTTAGTTGTGGATAATCGGAGGCGGTTCTCTGCTAATGCTAACTCATAGCAAACCAACAATGCTGTGAGAAAACTGAGAAAACTCAGAGAAATCGGGAGCCTCAGGATGTCAGAGCGCTCGGAATCATCACGATGGAATTAATGCAGAAGTACACGCAGGACAATGGAGCAGTCGGCGTAGAAAATTTGGATCGTTGGCCTTCTGACTCCGACGCCGTCACATTCCTTTCCGAGACAACGTCGGCTGCGTCCGCACGCGAATTAAGAAAGGTACGATACCCTTCTCAGCCAAGAGTTACCTGCTGACATTACCAGCATGCACTTCTGCGACATGGTGACATCAACTCCACCCATCACAACAATCATACCGATTGCCACCAAGTCCGGAAGCTCTTGTGTCTCGATATCGACAACCACGATCTGCTTGATTCCACGGGACCCGTGCGTACCGTCCGCCGTTTGTAACAGCTGGGTTGCGACACCGACACCGACACCTACTCCGACGACGACAACAAAAAAGCCGTCTCCTACGCCGACGGCCGACTGCAGTTCACGCAAAGTGCACAACCTTTACTATGAATTCGAGATATACAACATCGACGGATGGGTGTCGGACAGAGGCGGCTCGCTGAAGGACCAGGAAGAAGGTTGCGGCGCCCTGACGGGCTGGGAATGGAGCGACGCTGACTCGGACACGCCCGCGTACGCGAAATTTAACCTGCCTCTCTGGATGAAGTCAGGATGCGTCGAGCGTGCCATCGCCTCTGCGGGCGGGCCGAAGATCTCATGCCAGAACGGAGGCGGCGGTCACGCGGGGAACCAGCTAAACCAGCTGTACCAGCCGGACCAGCCGAGAGATTTTGACAGTTTCTATAGGAACATGCAGTCTGAAGCGCCGCTCTCTAGCGACGCTACCTACGTGCCAATGGATTGGGGGACCACAACAGCAACGTCTCCAAGCATGACGCTATCCATGGCTTTGTGAGCGAAGAAGTATGGAATAAGTAAATAAACGAGGAGTCTAGCAAACGGCAAATTAAAGAGCTAAGCACCTACATACAGTACGTATGTTGTTATAGGGGCTAGACAAAAGACTATATAACTAGGCATAGACTTATAATGTATACACAAATATTAACTTTGTTAATTTCCTAAATGCATTTATTTCAAACGCCCGGCATGAACAGCCTCTTCCGCAAAGCAGCAGCATGAGTCTGTTTCTGACCCCGAGGGCGTCATTAGACATATCCGTGTTTTGAGCCGAACCTGCCTTGTCCATCGCCTGTATGGGTATGGAGTTGATGCATTTGGAATAATGTTCAGCAAAGCGAGGTGCTCTTTCTTGAAGATAATGCTTTGTTAAAGCAGTCGTCGTTGCGAGCCAAGAGAAGCCGGGATGATACTGGCCGATGCTGACGGTTTATTGATGGTTTACAGGATTTTAGTGGCGGGATGCCCGTGCCTCGTGCGCATCCCGACGACGACCAACACCATACTCAGCCTCATACACATGGCATTCACCACCAACACAAGAAATTTGCTGCTCCTGGTCTCTTAATCACCAATATCTGTCGTCGTGATGGACTCGCCATTTCTCGTCTTTAAGACCCCCTTTATCCTGAAAACCGCGCTGTTCCACGCCCTCGGGCTGTCGCAAACAGCCCCGCAATGGGACTTCCGTACCGCTCTGGTTGTCCCCATCGTGCGTGAGTTGTTGTGCAGCTCCCCGCCAACATCAATATCGAAGCAACAGCAGAATACGATGCGGGACGCGGGAATCAAAGGCATGATGTGGGTCAGCAAAGTAACAATGCCAGCCCCGTCGGAGGGTGCGTTGTTGGCTTCAGGTCAACACGATTGACTCGCTCAAGCGGGAAAACGAGTCGTACTCCAGGCCAGCTATTGTGCCTGTCGAGGCGGAATGAACAGGCCACCGGGCAGACGTTGAAGATAACGCACCGGAGCCATCAATCTCGGCAGCGGAGAAGTACGACAACATGATGAAGGAGGTTACCACCGACGTAACTGTGCTCTACCTTCACGGTGGATCACTCTACCTGATGGACCCATGCACGCAAAGAGCACCAGTGTCAAAGTATGCCAGGGTAACGGGAGGCCGCGTGCTCTCTGTCCGCTATCGTCTGGCGCCACAGAACCCCTTCCCGTCCGCGTTACTCGATGTTTTCGTCTCCTATCTGTCTCTTCTCTATCCGCCAGCTGGTTCGCTTCACAAACTGATTCCCGCATCTCAGATAGTCTTTGCGGGTGACTCCGCAGGCGGAAACCTCTCCGTTGTCCTCCTGCAAACCCTCCTCCAAATCCATCGCTCAGCGTCCGCCGGAACTGTCCCCACCGTTCTTTTTCACGGCAAAGAGGTCGAACTACCTCTGCCTGCTGGCATCGCGCTGAGTTCTCCTTCTCTTGACCTCACGCGATCCATGCCATCGACACCAACAAACGCCTTATACGACTACCTCCCGCCACCTTCAATCGCAGTCGAGAAATCCCCTCCTTGCGACATCTGGCCCACCAAGCCGCACCCTACAACCGATATTTTACTCTAATCGAATGATCAAGCGCTTCCACACTACCGGGCACTATACGACAGTAGAGTCAACCCAGTACTCGGATATGAGAAGCAAGAAGACAATAAGCTGGTGTGCCTCAAGAACCAAGGCTTGCCGTGGAAAAAGATCCATCTCGCTTTTAACAGTGCTTTCCCGGGGAGGGAGAGGAGCATCGGATCGCTTCAAGTACGCTATTGCAACGAGTTAAAGGGCAGAGACTATAGATCTGATGACGAATAGGACTATAAGCCGATTGGACGAGGTTACAGACCCCATACTCACTGTTCGCACATCTTGAAACATCTCCCATGGAACCCTCTAGGTAACAGATGATAAAATATTGCACTGCACATTTCGGACCACCACACGCGACGGATGGTAATTCATTCCATCATGCCATCTTCAAACCACTGTGACAGTAAAGTGGGTCATTTCACCACCCTGAGTGGTGATGGACCACTCCACCTCGGGACCATCTCACCAGGAGGGTGGATGAGGACCACTGCACCTCGAAGACCATCCACCACAGCGGATGGAGCCTAACGACCACCACCTCCGTTCATTCCGAGGTCATAATAGCATTTGCTATATCTCCGATTGACATCCGCTTTCGAGAAAACAATTACAGATAAATCCGTCATGTCACGATAACGGGTCACGTGATACCCGCTGGCCAGAGCAGAACCATGACAAAGACAAGACGAGATCCCCTGATGTACTTGGAAAACCAACATCAAATGACGAAAGAAACACAGTCTTTCCGGGCAATCTTGATGTCATAAAATTGCAAAGCCTGAGCTCGCTGGAGGTTCCGAGCGCAGAACGAGAGAAGAGGGATGCTTCTAAATATATTCCTCCAAAAATACCACTCGAAGTGACCGCCTTGGGCTCAGAGAGACAGACGAAAGCTCCCAAGAAGCAAACCTCCATAAACCACTACGCTGAACACCCTTGGGATACATACAAGAGTCTCCGCTCTCTAGACAGAGGGGGAATCGCTACAGCCGCATATACACGAAAAGCTCCTGTACAGATGGTTGTGATAAAAGAAATACGATAGGTTCTTCGCACTACCGAGCTAGAATGGCCTCGCCATCACAACTTAGTAGCTTTTCTACAATTGTATCACTTTGAGGAGAAAAGTCTCGCAGTCATGGAGTATACAGTCGCCACACTGCAACAGGTAATGGCAGTCCCATTGAAACTGGAAGAGATTCACATCTCAGCCGTATGTTTTCAGGTAAATGTTGCGTATCAGATCTTGATCATCTGCTAAATATCATAGCTATTCGAAGGGATCCGGCACTTGTCAAGGAACGGGGTAGTACACAGCAATCTCAATACTTCCAAGGTTCTGTTTACTCAAGACGGTTGTGTTAAAATAGGTATGCCATCATGTATGCGTTGCGGTAAGGGCTAACAATGCAGCCTTTCTGGACGATTACGAGGCGTCAGCATCTACCCGCGCCCGTCCATTAGGTGTTATTGCAATAGAAATGATGCAAAACGGACTACCTCCAGGGCCTGGCAGCGGGCTCATTCTCAGACACCCGGACCTATGGTCAGCGGAAGCTGCAAACTTCTTGTCGGTGGCATCGTGGGGAAGCCTACAAGACCTAAAGGATGTAAGACACTCAGGACCGTCACTGGCCTATGCTGAATTATTATTAAGAACAAATTTCTAACATGTTCATCACCGTCGGTCATAATTCCACATGTAGAGTATGCCCGGTGGGAACAGTCGAGTGGTATATAGGGGAGAAAGCGGGCGGGAATCAATCCCAACTGACACGAGATACACCTGTGAGACAGAAAGAAACGGAAAAGCCAACATCATATGAAGATTTGATAGCAGAGTATATGAGTTGATTATGTTAAAATCTAAATAACAATTTGAAGGCAATAACAAGGCAAAACAGAACATAACCGATGTCAACCACCTTGCAATTATGCGAGATAGGGTCCGGCTTGTCTTTTTCGTGAAAGATACAACTCTGCCTTCATGTCAAAGTACATCTGCTTTACTACTGTCAGTGAGATGCGGGTGTCGGTGATATGATACTGTAAATTACCATGGCTAGATAAGCGTTGCAGTTTTATCAAGTCTGAGCGAGCGAAACACAAAGAAGAGATTGAAATCATTATCGGATTGAGAATCTATATGGCTTATTAGTCTTCAGTGTAAGAGAACTGTCCTTGCTAACTTACCTCAAGAAGTCCATGCCATTTCTGCAGCACGAATATCGTGGCCCATGATCCAGGAACGAGACGAGAAAATTCGCAAGCAAAAGCAACGTTTTCTTCTTCTGGCCACTCCTCAAACAAAACATGACCACGCCAGATAGGGGTATGTTCTTCTGCGAATATGGTGGTGCACGAAAGCAGAGCGTGATGTTCCTCTGGTAGGTGGGAAAGTATAAAAAAAGCCACGGTTTGAGCATCAGGTATTCCAGAGAGTAGTCGCTCCATCTGCTGCAAGGGAACCACCTTGATCCCGTTGAGTGTCCTCTTGTCATTTTCAATGGTTATAAAATTAATTCCAGGCAAAGTTCCGTCGCTCTCATGACGTGGTTGTATTTCTAACATATACCTAGCAGCAAGATTCCAGATATTAGATTTGCTGTCATCGTCAAGGATCAGTTGGCACGGTTGCATCGTTAACAAATAGGTGGCAGCAGACTTCCAGGTGGCAACTGCGTGCTCGTCCTCTGGCTCTTCGGTAGCTGGCACAGTCGACAAAGAGCTGGCGGCACACCCCGATTTGTCAACTTCGGCTTTTTCTCGCTCGGACTTGGAGTTGATCGCATCTGGTCGGGATGGCTGCTTCTCTAACTCATCGTTCGGATTGATCTGATCATGTTGATGGGCTGGCACGTCCATAGCTCTTGATTCGAGAGCAGAGTCAGAAATCGGACTCTGATCGACGTTAAGACACCATTCTTCACATCTCAACTTTGCACACACTTTGCAATTTCCAACCCAAGGCTTCTGCTGCCCACACGTCGTACAAATCCTGCAGTCATCACATATTCCCGTGTGAGGTATTCCCGTGTGAGGTATTCTCACTTCACAGGATGTACATCGCTCGATCACCAATGTTTCCTTCAGAACCCGTCGACCCTCCCTCGTAAGATTCTCCGTCTTTATCTCCCGTTCAAGTTTCATTTTAGCAAGCATATCCGCCATGCTCGGATACACGGTACGAGTTCTGTCATTCTCTTCATCAGGTTCTATTATTGTCGGATCGACAGGCTTGATCTCATCTGTTGGCTCTGCCGTAGCGGTCGAACCAATACTCTCAGACCCATCACCAGCCGCCATTTTGGAATGATTCTGCCTCTGCAATTCATCATCTGTCACCGTGATCGTTGATTTTCGTTTTTTTGACCCTGGTGGTTTGAGGTTTGCCTGGGAATAGCTCATAGCTGTTATAACAATTAGCATTGTGTCAACGTAAAGGTGCAGGATACTTGCTGGTGTGAATAGAGACAGACGAAATGCTTCAGGATGGACACAGGCAAATCGTCTGAGCTATATGGCTAAGGAAAGAAGATGAAGAACGTCAGAAAGATAAATGGGAGGTTGAAGAGAAGTTGGGGTAGAAGGTTATGGTTTATAACAGGGGCGAAGAAGGAACCATGTCAGTGCGCCAACATACCCACTGCGCCCGCCCGGAGTCTAATATTACTTCTGTATTAAAGCACTGAAATGACCGAAAAGGAATGAGAGCAACAAGCCAGCTCAAGACAACTCTCACATTCCCTTTAAACTAAAGACTGCATAGTGATAAGAGCATATATCGCTCAGCTATCCCGACAAATCATATGCATTGCTTGAGTTTCCTATTATGCGACTGCTATAAATATTACCAAGAGATGTCCACGAACTCCTCATAGTTCATATCCTGACATAATGGGCCCTTTATGGACTTGCAGATGGTGTTCGCCAAAATTTACGTCGGTCGACAAGATCAAATCTCACTTGGACGCTCAGATCCTTCAGCCAGATGAACTTCACAAACCTTATAAGAACGATATCATTGACTTTCGACATGCCCAAGAGAAGTGGCAAGAGGGCAATTCTCAATTTCTGCTAAGGCAGCCCAGTCGACGTCTCGTCAACCTTTCCGTCAACCTTGACTGACTCTGTACGTTTGGTATTCTATTATTGGCTCATGAGGATTAATAATTCTGACAGCCCCATCCTCCTCACTCTGCCTTGCCGTCTTTTGATATTCAACTAAGTCACGGACCCAAACAATTGACGGGTGAGGCAAGGAAATGTTTTGAAGGAAGGGAAAAAAATATGTAAAGGGTCAAAGGTGCCTATTTCAATATCAGACCTCATATAGTTTATCAAACGTTTTGCGATATGCAGCTCAAAGACAAGGCGACTCCCAATGTGTTCTTTCGTTTGTTGCCGAGTCAGAGGCCATAACGAGAAAGGGATAGCTTTCTGGTGCGATCTTACAACGCGTGTGGGACTTTCCGGGGAAGCGGATCTCTGGCGGCTGCGTCGGGTCGGTGAAGTTTCGTGTCCATCGCTTCTGCGTAATGGAGGGGGGGGGATTTGGGTAGAGGGTTATTGCTTTGACTAGGAGACAAATTTAATTAGATGGACTACCTTAAGACAAATGATCGAAGCCTTATTTAATGGGAGAGGCGGTTGACGTTGATGTGAAGTCGAACGATTAATAGCAAAGGAAGAAGTCCATGGAACCTCAAAGATGGAATCAATTGCAAGGATGAGTCAGTGGATGTGTCAGGGTTTGCCAGGACCACCTGAGAATAACTCGTCTAAAAGTCTTTGTGGTATAGGCGGTATCATTCACCATGTCTGGCACACGACGGGTGTTGACCCAAATGTGCTATGGGATTATTAGGGGCAGCACACAGGTAGTAGCACTGCTCCCGCTATGGCACGCCTCCCGTGCTAGCACGGTTGTGTCATCACGCGAGGCGTGCAATAACACATGTGCCTACCCGGGAACGGCTTTACCCAACCTGGGCTGTTACAGACGCCGCGCTATCACCCTGGCCGTTGTAGCACCTCCGTTGTAGCCCCATTGCTGTGCTGAACACACCCTATTTTCACGCTAGTATTTAATGACGTACATGAATCAGCAGACTAAGCTTTATCCCAGAAATCTGGGGCCGCAACAACTCTATAGATACTATCTTAACAAACGGGCGGATGAACAAAGCTCCCGTTTTATTTATAATGGGTTAAACTATCTGCGGAATGATTTACTCTGAATTCAGCCTTCTCACTGAATGGCGAGACCAAATGCACGCCCGTTAAACCCTGCCAAAAGGTAATTTCATCTATCCAAAGCCGTCTATATCTCGCCCATCAAAGCCCACTTATTCTGGCTGAAAGTCCAGTTCCTGCAATTGTACTCCATCATCCAAGTGCGCACGGACTAGGGTTCGAAGATGATCTCTGAGCTGGCATGTACCAGATACTATATCGTGTAAGCATTGTCGATTAGTAATATAAGGTGTCTTACCCATGACAAGCATCTTGCCTCTCTCCCCCTGTGTTTCTTGCACTCTTTTAATATACTTCCCAGTCAACTCAGCTTGGAGGATCTCTTCGACGTTCGCGGTGCCTGGATACATGGTCGCACGTTTACCGAAAGGAACCTTGTCCCCATTACCCGACTCGAGATAGATTGAGATACAAAGGATCTGTCT
>RCNJ01000639.1_pt1 | contig 11072 bp, 9 predicted proteins | sample 2041171 | NCBI WGS metagenome assembly RCNJ01 (sample SAMN09708213, study PRJNA481090) | feces metagenome | biome: feces | host: Pygoscelis adeliae | place: Antarctica: Rookery Lake | collected 2010-03-01 | reverse complement strand
ACAATTTGATTTTAAATTCAAAACTAAACGAATGTTTTCGGTTTTACTTATTCTCAATAAATATATATCAATGTATACTCTACCAGACATCAATCTATTCTAATGTAGATATTAATATTTTCTATATTCTATGAAATAATATTCAACCATTAGTAGAACTTGATTATATACCTTTTAATTAAAAAGACATATTTTTCTAGAGATCTAAATTACTGAGTCAAAATATTTTGAGTTATTTCTAATATTGTTTTTCTAAACTCATTAAATCTTAAAACTTTATTTTAAATATACTTAAAGATCTTCTTTCCAACTCTCACCATATTTTTTATATAGTTTTTCTCTTAAATCCATATGTTGTTTATAATTTTGATAAGCCTTTCTTTTAGATTTATTTAATTCTTTTCTCAGTTTCTCTATTTCCAAGGTATCATTATTACTTATTATCTTCTCACTTTCTCTATACAAAGACCTGATCATTGAGTCTTTTAATATTTGTTTGAAGATCCCAAACTCATGCTTTTTAGCCCTTTTTATAGAAGATAACTTTTCCCCATCAGATGCAGACACCCCTATATCACTATCTATATCTTCTTTGACTTCGTTATACAGTTCTATAGGCATAACATAATAATTATAATCTCCCACAAAGGAAACCTTGTTATTACTATAGAAATCAGATTTTGAAGCCTTTATCTCATAACATCTAAATATTCCCTTAGTGTTATATGTGAGATAATCCACTCTTTCTTTTCCACCCCATCCAATTGTTACTTCAAAGCACCCAAAAGTACCTCTTTTTTTAGTATATTTCCATAATTGTCTTTCTAGTTTATGCGTTACTTCTGTCTTATTCATATTTTCACTCCATTTTATATCAGACATGATTTTTTATCCAATTGTTTAATATCTAAATATTGAATAGATTGTTCAACATGTCTTACCATCATATCATCCTTAAATCGAATACCAATCACAAGTCTTTGTAATTTTATCTTATAGAGCAATTTTTGATATTATATATTATTTCTACTTGAGAATTTAATTACATTAATGGACATAAAAAAAGCCATTAATATATAACTTTATTAATAGCCCTTGTACATGACGTTAAATCACAATATAAAAATGTGTATGTATACTTGATATAAATAAGCCTCAACATATTTAGTGATTAAGGATTAAATTTTGTTCAGTATGCTATGGTTTCTTTAATTTTCATAATAACCGATCCTTTTCTGATGATTTTATTATATCAAAACTAGGATTTATTATGTTTGTGTTTCCCTATTTATATTCTAGCATCAAATTTTTTATAATATTACATTACAGTGGTTATTACTACTCAATATTGTTCCTATGTTTTTATCTAAGCTGTTAAACACCTCTTTTTGATAGTTCTGATATTAGCATCCTTTTCTCTTGAGGCAATTTACCTTTTATTTGGATGATATTTGAAGCATGAGTTGTATCAAATATCATTTCTTTTTTTGGATCTAAATTTTCTAAAAGAGTTTTTATCTCTTCTAATCTTTCAGTTCTTGTTGCTTCTACAAACTCATCTCTATTTATCATGTTTTCTAACTCTATACCATTAAACACCATTAGACTCATAGTAATAACTTTTTTAGTTTCAAATGAATTGATTACTTTTGCCGTTTGTTTTGCATTATCTATAGATTCACCAGCACCAGCAACTCCATACATAATAATTGTATTGAATTGTAGATGCGCATCATTTAATTTTTTAGCTTGTTTGATTGCATCATTAACTGTATGTCCTTTCTTCATAAGCTTTAGTATGTCATCTCTTCCAGTCTCAAAGCCAATGTATAGTAGTCTTAACCCGGAATCATGTAACTGAGATAATTCTTCTACTGAATATTTAGCTATGTTTTTTATAGCAGCATAAGAAGCTACCTGTGCACAATAGGGTAAATGTTTCTTTATAAGAGTTAATATTTTCATCATCCTATCAAATCCTATTGCCATAGGATCTGCACCTGTTAAAAACACCTTTTCTGTGTACTCATACCCACTTAACAATATTATTTCCATCTCTCTTAAAGATACCTCTTGATATTCGTCATCTTTATACATAGAACAAAAGACACATCTATTATAAGAACATCCTGTAGTAACTGGTATTAACATAGTAGTCATTTCATCTTGTGGATAGTTAACTGCAGCATCTTTATAGTCTTTATACATAGTATTGCATCCTCTCTTTTAAATATTTATTATAGTCTATCCTACTGTAATATATCCCCTTCTTATAACTAATTATTAAATATATATAATTAATGATTTTCCTAGCCTAATTTAAGCATTTCTCATATATAGATTAAACTATAGTATCGTAAGTTGTGCTCTTCATCTTAAGTATTCGACAACTAATATTTAACTTCATTCCTATTTTACTATATGAAAAAGTCAACTTTGTGAGTATATTCCATCTCCATAAAGTTGACTTCTTTTATTTATATAAGTTTATTACTTTCCTGAATGTCCAATTCCTGACACTCTCTCTTTATTTAATGTATCATCATTATCTGCTATCAAATACTTTTGAAATATACCTTGTCCTATTCTATCTCCTGTTGAAACACTATAACTTTCTGTAGAGTTATTCATAATACAGATCCCTATATTTCCATCATTATCAGGGTTTCCATAATAAGAACTATCAATTATACCTGTAGTATTCGCTAATTGTACCCCAAACTTTATTCCCATTGAACTTCTAGGATATATCTTCAAAACTTCATCTTTGTTCATATATGACTTTATATCAGTCCATATAGTAGTTTTTCCCCCAGGTGAAATCTCAACTGATGTTGGTGAATAGAAATCATATCCAGCAGATCCATCATCTGCTCTTATCGGTAGTTTTGTATATATATCATGTTTCTTTTTACTACTATCAACAACCTCAAATCCTCTTATACGCTTATCATTAGTCATTTTTTAACACTCCATTTTCTTTAATTAGCACGGGCTATGTCCACAGTTCATACATATTGAACAGCCATTTTGAATTACTTCTATCTTTTCACCACATTCAGTACATTTAATAAATTTATCTGAATCTTCATCATAAGCTGTTACAACTTCTTCTTTATGCTCTTCTTCAGTTTCCTCTTCTTTCTCTTCATCTATATTAGTTAGTATTCCTGCTCTTTTGCATCCATCTCTAAATATAGTTATCCCTTTTAATCCTTTTTCCCAAGCATATATAAATAATTCTTCTATTTCTTCAACCGTAGCTTTATTTGGAAGGTTTACAGTTGAACTTATTGAAGCATCAATGTATCTTTGCCATATTGATTGCATATCTACTCTACCTTTCCAATTTAAACTCATTGCTGTAACAACGAATTCAGGAAGATTTTCTTCTTCTTTTATATTCTTAACTTCCATATATTCTTTTACTATAGGTGTAAATACCTTATAATACATATCTTTATCGTGAAGTGATTCTGTTTTTCTTGTATATGAAGTATTGTATATAGGCTCTATTCCTCCACTGATTCCAAGCATTGTAGAAAGTGAACCTGTTGGTGCAATAGTTAAAAGCTGGCTGTTTCTAAGTCCATATTTTCTTACTGAGTCTTTAACATCATCAGATACATTCTGATTAAAATATTCTGATTTAAATAATGAGTCTTCATCATACATTGGGAACGAACCTTTTTCTTTTGCTATTAATGAAGACTGGAGAACAGCACCATTTAATAATACTTTTGCCATTGTTTCACTAGTCTCAACTGCCTCTTGTGAACCGTATTTCATTCCTAACTTTATTAACATATCAGCTATACCCATAACCCCTAGACCTATTTGCTTCCAGTTATTTACTGTTTCTTTTTGTTCATCTAATGGATGTAGTGAAAGACCTTCTTCTAGGACATCATTTAATCCAATTGTAGCATCCATAACAGCTCTTTCAAATTTCTTTATATCTAGTGTAGCTTTATCTGTAAAAGGATTTCTTACAAATTCTGAAAGATTAAGCGATCCTAATAGACAACTTCCTCCAGCCATAAGCGGTTCTTCAGCACATGGATTTACACCTGCAAATTCAAACCCTGGATATTCTGACATCATATGCCACTTTTCTATTGTCGACCAGTAAAGCATACCAGCTTCAGCCCAGTCCCAGTTATTCTGACTGTTTTTTCTAAATAATTCTCTAGCTCTAACAGTCTTTTCTATCTTTTCTCCTGTAGCTTCTACAGTAAATGTAAGTTTCCAGTCTTCATTATTCTTTACAGCTTCCATAAATTCATCTGATATTCTAATAGAAATATTAGCCTTAGTGATAGATCCTTCATGTGTTTTCACATCTATAAACTCAGCTATATCAGGATGGTTGTCAGCTATTGAAATCATTAAAGCTCCTCTTCTTCCATTTTGCCCTATTAGAGACGTTGTTACATCATAAAGTTCCATAAATGAAACAGCACCAGTGGTTTCTCTCGCACTATTGTTTACCTCAGACCCTCTTGGCCTTAATTTACTAATATCTACTCCACAACCACCGCCATAGCTAAATGTTCTAGCTAGATCTTTAGCTGTATCAAATATTGATTCAATATTATCTTCTGGCGGGCTTAAAACATAACAGTTTGATAAAGTTACTTTTTTATCTAGCCCTCTATGCGCTAATATTCTTCCACCAAATAAAAATTTTCTTTCTTTCATTAATTTAGCTATCTTAGGATTCCCACCTGAAACTCTCTCTATCCACTCTTGGAAGTTTTCTCCATCGTACTGATATTTATTTGTCCAGATAGCATTTTGTAGTTCATCTAAATCCCATCCTTTCATTCTATCTTTTGCTCTTTCTTCTCTATATAAAATAAATTTTTTAGCAACTTTATATCTATCTGATTTCATTAATTTAGATTCAATAAGATCTTGAATACCTTCTATGTTGATTCCATCATTATCTGATTGATGAATTTCTTCACATATTCGATTTGCGAGTCCTAAGTCTGCGCCTTCTTCAGTTTCATTCATAGCATTTATTATTGCATTTACTATCTTTTCTGAGTTGAATTCTTCAACATATCCTTCTCTTTTCACTATGGTCTTAATCATTAAATCCCACCTTCTTTTTTGTTAAAAACATCATAAAACTTAATATTTCCTTACTTTACATACAAAAAAAGTGACTTAATGTCACTTGAAATGAATTTCTCAGGTCAATTTTAGGTTTTAAATATTACGTCTTTTAGCTTAAGCTTAATTTTTCTTGATAGTATAATTGTATCATAAATAGATCTGTTTCTCTTTGTAATCTCTAAATATTTTCATTTAATTTTTATTATAAGTTTTATTTCTTACGTTTCCTTAATCTGCCTATACATATAATCTTTATATCTCTATAATTTCTGAATAAAATCCAACGTTAGTGTCCGCACAGTGGTATATTTTTTTAAGTTTGTCTGTATTTATTATGTAATTATAAAGAAACTCTATATCAAATTCTGATATATGGTCTAGATATAATTCTGTAAACTTTTCTTTTATAACTTTTCTTTTTATTGATTTCAAAATGATACACCTCCTACAATTGAATTTAAAGCATTCAATCTAGTTACCATACCCAAGAAGTAAAACAAACACACAAATTAAACTAACAATACTTATTACATCATTTTCAGATATGAGTAAGAGAGCATTGTTCACACTAGACAATATTTTTCTTAGTACCATAAATTTTAAACAGTTGCGAACTACATAATTATACTATGTTATATATAAAGCTATACTATAAATCCACTAAGCTAATCGAGTTTATAATCAAGCTTGATCTGTCCCCTAGCCACTGCAAAATCTTCTCTAAGTCCTTTCTTCAAATAAGCATATTTATTCTTAACGGCTTTATTTTTCTTCATGTGTAAATAATTAAGTTTTATATATTCAAATAAATCATCTTCGGTCTCATATTCATCCTCTAGCTTTTCAGATGCTATAGTATATAGTTCTATGACCTGCTTGCTATCAAAGTTTTCACCTGATAAACCTGACTTCTCTTTGAATTCTTTTATATTATAGGTTTCATTCAAGTATTTTATATATGAGTTATCTTCTTTTGATTGAATGATGTACTTTATAGCTATAACCTTCCTGCCTTTTTTAACATGTTCAACAGTAATATTTATATCTGTTAATTGGTTTATCTCATCCATAGTTAGCTTGATAACACTTTTATTGAAATCTCTAAATTGATTGTATTTATCTTCTAGCATTAGTAGTTCTTTCAATTCCTTTATCGTAAACGTTCTATGTCCTATAACTTGGTACTGCTTCATCAATTCATAAATTCTTACACTATGTTTATTTTTAAGATAAAGTATGTTTTTTAATTGATATCTTGTAAAACGTTTTTTTAAATGCAACAAGTAAGGTATTAACCTTTCACTAAATTCTAATTCTATAATTCCAGACTCTTTAATATAATAAATAGAAGAAACCCAATTCGCAACCAGATCTGTCTCATCTGTTTCTATTCTAACTTGCTTTGACATTAACCCAACTACTAATTCTCTAATCTCTGTATATCTAAATACAGATGTATTCAATAATTCTATAAAATCTCTTGTTTCAAGTTGTAATATATTAAATTTATCTTTGCTAGTATCTAGTTTGCTTACTGCATAAAGAATAATCTTCTGCTCATTCAATGACAAAGTATATCTTGCTTCAATTAACTTATTAGATTTAACAACTAAATTATTCTCCACTTTGAAACCTCCAACAATTAATTTATTAATCTAATCATATGATTGATAGTGGTAAAAGTCAATTCGACATACCACCACAGTAATAGTTTTATACCACCATAGTAATAGTTTTATACCACCATAGTAATAGTTTTATACCACCATTAACCTCTAAAGGCTTGTACTAGACGTTTGTTCAAAGGCTGAAAAGTAGTTAAAAGGGGTTAAAGTAGTTGTTACTATATATTATTAAAGCAAATTTTAGATTATTTCTAATACTTAGAAATAAAAAAAGGACCTTGCTTATTAAAAGCTTAGTCCATTTAATGTAATATTTTCATGTTACATTAATTATATGAAATTATAAATTCCTCTTAGCTCTCAAGGTCTTCATAGCATCCTCTAACTCGTCATCAACTATATGAGTATAAATCTGTGTAGTTGAAATATCCGAATGACCTAGGGCCTTCTGAACTATCCTAATGTTCTTACTGTCTCTAAGTAGATCTGTTGCAAAAGTATGGCGAAGACTATGTGTTGTTATATTCTTATCTATACTTGCTTTGTTCTTATATGTTTTGATCATATTTCTAACAGCTTTACCATCAAGCAAGTTTAAAGTTCTTGTAGTAAAGACGTATGGTGTTTCACCCCAATCCTTTAGTTGTCTTTCTCTCCAAGTTCTAAGTTCATCTAACATAGCATCATCTATGTATAAGATTCTATCTTTAAGTCCTTTACCTTCTACTACTTTAACTTGTCCTGAAGTAAGGTTTATATCTCTCCATTTTAAGTTAGTCATCTCAGCAAGTCTTAAGCCAGTATTTAAAAGTAACATAATCATTGTCCTATTTCTATGGGGTGTTATATATCTTAAATTAAATTGATCTAATAATCTCTCTTGTTCATAGCCATCTAAAACATCTGGAATCTTTTTTTGTTTTTTCATCAAAATTCATCTCCTTTATATACATTTTATCACACTTTGTGAATAACACCTTATACTAACACAAAAGAGTATCATACACACATAATACAGTTGTAATATTAAGTGGTTTTATGAGTTAGTTGTTAAGGGATATTATTCACAAACAAGGTATATAACTGTCAAAATTAGCCATTCCCAAATCTAGGGCTTGAGTGTCGTTATTTGTCGAAGGAAGGAAATGATAAAATTGATTCCTTCTTTTGTCCTAAAAACTCTAAAACTACCTGTGCCAGGTATCCAACATATTGACTTATGTAAAAAAATTTGAATATGCTTATGTCAATAAGTTAAGTAGAAGGCACTGTTTTTTCGTACATCATGTGTATTTTGTATGTCTACTTGACAAGGATCAGATCACATTGTTTGTATCCAAACCTTCTTGATATTCTATTATTATTAAGATTCATTCTAATAATAGAAAAGGTTGAATTGGTAACCAAGTCCCAATCTTTTGGTTTAGAGTATGACACGAGGGTAGATATATTAATAATGAAGAATAAAAAATAGGAGGGATACAAATGAGTAAACAAGATGTAAACAAAAGAAAAGAACATGAAGCAGTAAGAAACAATGTAGGGTTTTACGATTTTACCCACCAACTTTATGAAGTAACGGGTAAGAATGCAGGAAGTTTTTTAGATAAGATGTTTGTAAATTCTGTAGAAGCAACAAAACCAGGACATGCAGTATATACAACCATGCTAGATGAAGATGGACTAATCATAGATGATGTTATTATATTTAGAATAGAAGAAGACAAGTACTGGGTGTCGACGCTATTTATAGAGGACATGAAAAAATGGTTTAAAAACTATTCAGATATGGAAGATTTACACTTCAAAGAAATAACAGAAGACATAGCAATGTGGGCAGTTCAAGGACCAGATTCTACAAATGTACTTAACGATATCCTTGCAGAAGATATTTCAGACATGGAATTCTTTGAGATCAAGGACAATAAGATAGGGAACATAAACATTAAAATATCTAGAAGTGGATTTACTGGAGAATTAGGTTATGAAATCTACTTTAACCCTAAATATTGTGACAACACTCAAAAAGAACTATTAGAAAAAGGAAAGAAATACGACATAGTTGAACTTAAAACAGACGTAGTTCTTATGAGTCTTCCAGGAGAAAAAGGATATGTGATTATGGATGACTTAAAGGGAGCAAATCCTTTAGAAGTAGGGTTTGGTTGGTCAATTGACTGGGATACAGACTTTGTAGGTAAGGAAGCTCTAGAGAAGGTTAAAAAAGAAGGAGCTAAACGCAAACTAGTAGGTTATTCAGTAGAAGAAGATGATGTTGACATAGCACATGACTCAAAGGTAAAGGTAGATGGCAAGGAAATAGGAAGAGTAACTAAATCATTCTACGGATATACTTTAGAGAAAAACCTTGGATATATCTTGATAGATAGTGACCATTGTAAAGTAGGAAACAAGGTAACAATAGTAAATGGAGACAAGGAAATAGAAGCAACTATTGAAGATAGGGTTTTCTATGATCCGAGTGACAGTAAGGTAAGAGCTTAGAAAGAGAAAAGTGAATAATGAATTTTAAAAATAAGGCTGTTCTATAACAAATACCAGTTTGTTATGGAAGGGCCTTTTTGTTGTAGCAATATAATCTATAACTCAGTTCAGTGCCAGGCACTAAACTTATTCTTTTGCTCCAACTCCCTCAAATATTGCTCTGACTGGAATTGAAGTACCCCCATTAATAACTTTAGGTGGTACATCCATTTGTAATTCTACTCCATTAAAGGAAAAACTCATATTGAGATGCTAATTGTTCTAAATTGCATGCTTAGATGTATGGTTTTATATTTGCAAACATGTACTTAAAAAATATAAAAAATTTAGTGAGATTATTATGCACCAATAACATTCTGTTAAGGTGGTTTTTTTATGCTCAAAATAGTTAAAACTTCTAAATATTAACAGATATCAGTGCCACTTACTTAACTTATTAACATAAAATTGATAAGTTAATATATTAAGTCACTGGCACCTTTGTCACTTAAATTCCTCTTGTTACTCAAAGTCTTCATAGCATCTTCTAATTCATTATCAACTATGTGGGTGTAAATTTGGGTCGTTGAAATATCTGAATGACCCAGGGCCTTTTGGACTATTCTAATGTTCTTACCATCCCTAAGTAGATCTGTTGCAAAAGTATGGCGAAGACTATGGGTTGTTATCTGCTTGTCTATACCTGCCTTGTCCTTATAGGTCTTAATAATGGTTCTAAAAGCCTTACCATCAAGTAGGTTTAAGGCTCTTGTGGTAAATTACATAAGGAGTATCTCCCCAACCTTCTAATTGTCTTTCTCTCCATCCTTTAAGCTCATCTAACATATTGTTATCTACATAAAGGATTCTATCCTTAAGACCCTTACCTTCAACTACCTTTATCTGACCTGAAGTAGGGTTTATATCTCTCCATTTTAAATGAGTCATCTCAGCAAGTCTTAAGCCAATATTTAAAAGTAGCATAATCATTGTCCTATTTCTATGAGATGTTATATATCTTAAATTAAATTGATCTAATAATCTTTCTTGTTCATCGTCATCTAAAACATCTGGAATCTTTTTTTGTTTTTTCATCAAAACTCATCTCCTTTTGATACATTTTACCACACTTTGTGAATAGAACCCTATATTCTAGGGAAAGAGGCATTATTCACTGAAGATATAATAATAGTATGTGAAGTGATTTCTACATCAAGTGTAAAAAGGTTCTATTCACATATAAGTGAGATATTATGTATTTTTAGCCATTTCTATCGAAGGTAAATAAATATGAGTATTTGTCGAAATATAGAACAATATTTAATGTTATTCTTTGAAATACATATAGAAAGAGGAGGAAATATACATAAATTAAAAGAACCATACAAATAATAGCTTCAGCTTTAATAAATATATAGAATTTATAATACAATATGAAAATTATGAAGGTATTCTCTGTAAAAGGAAACCAAATAATGATATTTCGGCAATTTCTGAAAATCTATAGAGAGAAAAACTAATAATATGATGGGAATGTGATATGCAAACTTACCTGATATATTCTATGGATATTATTTATATAATAGATGATAGTTGAAACATAGCTGAAAAAATATATGTAAACTCAGTTCCACATATTGTCACTGATAAGGAATCATTTTCTCTATCAATGATACTTCTGAAGAAGTCTATAAAGACCAAATTAATAGAGTCTAAACTAAAAAATCTCCCTTATACAGATTATCAAAGTATAAAGGAGATTTTTTAGTTTAAACGTAAGTTTAAATCATATTTTAAAGCTTTTATTCGGTTTTCATATTAATAGGTCTATAGATTCTT
>RCNJ01000638.1_pt1 | contig 11088 bp, 9 predicted proteins | sample 2041171 | NCBI WGS metagenome assembly RCNJ01 (sample SAMN09708213, study PRJNA481090) | feces metagenome | biome: feces | host: Pygoscelis adeliae | place: Antarctica: Rookery Lake | collected 2010-03-01 | reverse complement strand
GTTCAGTTCTTTGGTTCCCGCGGAGAGCTTATTGGCGCCGGGCGAGGCCTTCTGGGCGCCGGTGTTCAGTTCCTTGGTTCCCGCTGAGAGCTCGGTGGAACCTGCTGCTGCCTTCTTGGCGCCGGCCTGCAGCTCCTGGGCCCCGGCGCCGAGCTTGTGGCCCCCGTCGCCGAGCTTGGCGGCACCGGCGTTGAGTTGACCTGCGCCGGCCGCTGCCTTCTTGGTGCCATCGACGAGCTTGACGGCCCCGTCGTCGAGCTTGTTGGCGGCGCGGTCGGCCCGGCCGGCACCCGCGGCGACCTTCTGGGATCCGACGGCCAGACGCTTCCCGCCATCGGAGAGCTTCGTCGCTCCCTGGGCCGCTGTTCCCGCGCCCGTGGCCAGTTGGCCGGTACCCGAATGCAGTTCCTTGGCCCCGTCGTCGAGGTCCCCGGCACCGTTGGAGGCCGTGCTGATGCCCTTCGAAAGTTTTCCTGCGCCCTCATCGAGGTCGCCCGTGCCGTGCTGGAGCTTGATGGCGCCGCTGGCAGCACGGGTGGCGCCGTTGTTCAGCTCGCTGATGCCCGACTGGGCCTGGCCCATGCCGTTGTGCAGCTTGGAGGCTCCTGTGGCGACCTGGCTCGAATAGATGACGTAGAACGCCAGGACGGCCACCAGGAACAAGCCCAGTAGGACGGTGATGATGGTGTGCATCAGTGAATGCTGCTTGGCAGCGTGATGTGCATGCATGCGTCTCCTCGAAGAGGTCGTATCGGCCTGGACGGCTCAGCACTGTTCGGCATGGTGCCGCTGTGTACTCGCCGGATCCCGTACCGGTTGGGTTGGTCCGTGATGCCTGACCGGGTGGAAAGGCGATCGCGGTGGCCCGAGCGGTGGATTTCCGCAGCGGACAAACGTCATTGGTTGTGACCTGCCTTACATTGAACCTACTGTCCGGTAGCATTTCAAGAGGTGAGTGGAAAAATTTACGGTTCAGTAACAAAATTCTTCTTCGCGAACAGGACCGAGCCCCTCCCTGCCGGCGATGCGCGCCTACACTGGTGACCATGCCCGGTATCACTCCGTCCGCAGACGGCGCCCTCGCCGATCGCCACGACCTGATCAAGATCCGCGGCGCCCGGGAAAACAACTTGAAGGACCTCTGCCTCGACCTGTCGAAACGACGGATCACCGTCTTCACGGGGGTTTCGGGTTCGGGGAAGAGCTCCTTGGTCTTCGGGACCATTGCCGCCGAATCCCAGCGGATGATCAACGAAACCTATAGCGCGTTCGTCCAGGGCTTCATGCCCACGCTGGCCCGCCCCGACGCCGACGTCCTGGAGGGGCTGACCACGGCGATCATCGTCGACCAGGAGCGCATGGGCTCGAACCCGCGCTCTACGGTGGGCACCGCAACGGACGCCAATGCCTTGCTGCGCATCATCTTCAGCCGGCTCGGGGAACCGCATATCGGTTCCCCGCAGGCCTACTCCTTCAACGTCGCCTCGATCAGTGGTGCCGGGGCGGTGACCATGGAACGCGGTGGCAGGAAGATCAAGGAACGCCGCGAATTCTCCATCACCGGAGGAATGTGCCAACGCTGCGAAGGCAGTGGCACCGTCTCGGACTTCGATCTGACCCAGTTGTACGACGCCGGAAAATCCCTTAACGAGGGGGCACTGACGATTCCGGGCTACTCGATGGAGGGCTGGTACGGGCGCATCCTCCGTGGCTGTGGGTGGTTCGACCCGGATCAACCGATCGGTGAATTCACTGAGCAGGAGCTCGACGACCTGCTCCATAAGGAAGCGACCAAGATCAAGGTCGAGGGCATCAACCTCACCTATCTGGGCCTCATCCCGCAGATCCGCAAATCCATGCTCTCCAAGAGCGTGGACGCCATGCAGCCGCATATCCGTGCCTTCGTGGAGCGTGCGGTCACGCTGACCGCCTGCCCGGACTGCGGTGGTACCCGGCTCAGCGAGGGGGCCCGCTCCTCGCGCATCGCCGGCCTGAGCATCGCCGACGCCTGCGCGATGCAGATCAGCGATCTCGCCGAATGGGCCCGGAATCTGGACGAACCCTCCGTGGCACCGCTGCTGGATTCACTGGTCGGACTGCTGGCCTCGTTCGTGGAGATCGGTCTGGGCTACCTCTCCCTCGAGCGGCCCAGCGGAACCCTCTCGGGAGGCGAAGCCCAACGCACGAAGATGATCCGCCACCTGGGCTCCGCGCTGACCGACGTCACCTATGTCTTCGATGAGCCCACCGTGGGGTTGCATCCCCACGACATCGTCCGCATGAACCGGTTGCTCGTGCGCCTGCGGGATAAGGGCAACACCGTCCTGGTGGTCGAACACAAGCCGGAGACGATCGCCATCGCCGACCACGTGGTTGATCTCGGCCCGGGGGCAGGGGCAGGTGGTGGAACGCTGTGCTACGAGGGGAGCCTCGAGGGTCTGCGCAACAGCGGCACCCCCACCGGTCGGCACCTCGGCTATGTGGCCGCCCTGAAGGAGACGCCGCGTCGGAGTTCGGGAACGCTGGAAATCCGTGGAGCGGACCACCACAACCTCCGCGACGTCGACGTCGATATCCCCCTCGGGGTCCTCTGTGTGGTCACCGGAGTGGCCGGCTCCGGGAAGAGCTCGTTGATCCACGGCTCGATCGCCGGCCGGGAAGGTGTCGTCACCGTCGATCAGGGGGCCATCAAGGGCTCGCGGCGCAGCAACCCGGCCACCTACACGGGGTTGTTGGAGCCGGTCCGCAAGGCGTTCGCGAAAGCCAACGGGGTCAAACCCGCGCTGTTCAGTTCCAATTCGGAAGGTGCCTGCCCGGCGTGCAACGGAGCCGGGATCATCTTCACCGAGCTGGGCGTCATGGCGACGGTGTCCACCGTCTGCGAGGAATGCGAGGGCAAACGCTTCCAGGCAGCGGTGCTTGAATACCAGCTCGGTGGCCGCAACATCAGCGAGGTCCTGGCGATGCCCGTCGACGAGGCCCTGGGCTTCTTCGCCGCCGGCGGGGCCAAGGTCCCGGCCGCAGTGAGGATCCTCGAACGGCTAAGCGACGTGGGACTGGGCTACCTGGCCCTGGGCCAACCGCTCACCACCCTCTCCGGCGGTGAACGGCAACGTCTGAAACTGGCCACGCGCATGGGGGAAGAAGGTGGGATCTATGTTCTGGACGAGCCCACCTCGGGGCTGCACCTGGCCGATGTCGAGCAGTTGCTGAGCCTTCTGGACCGCCTGGTCGATGCGGGCAAGACGGTCATCGTGATCGAACACCACCAGGCCGTCATGGCCCACGCCGACTGGATCATCGATCTCGGGCCCGGGGCGGGGCACGACGGCGGGACCCTGGTCTTCGAGGGGACCCCGGCTGAGCTGGTGGCGGGGAAGACGACGATCACCGGCGAACACCTGGCGGCCTACGTCCGTTCCTGAGGCCTGCTTCGTCAGGGCAGCTGCCACTCGGCAATGTCGGTGTCGACATCGGCCAGCGTGAGCGAGCCTTCCGCCTCGGGGATGTCCAGGACGAGTGTCCCGTGGACCGAAGCCCCTGGCTTGAGTTCGGCGGGCAACGCCGTGCCGGCGTTTTGGCAGGAGGTGGCCGGGGTGGTGCCCAGTTCGCCGTCGTACCGGGCATCATCGGTGGAGTAGAAGGACCACATCCGCGGGGAGAGGCGCAGCGGGCGCTGCGCCGCGTCCTCGGATGCTTCGAAGGAGGCATCGATCTGCAGCACGGCGAACTGGCCATTGTCGGGCTTCCCGCCGTCGATCGGGCAGGTCTCCTCGACCGACAACGACGTGACCGTCAACGTGATCTGCGGGTCGGCGTCGGAACCCTGCAGCGTCAGTTCATCCCCCGGGGCATAGAGGGGCAGCCCGCGTTCGCTGGTGATCCGCACCGGGGACTCGTGGGCGGGGATGCTCGCCTCGGGTGCCGGGGATGAGGTGGGGGGAGTGCCGGCAGGGGTCCGCGTGTCAGTCGCCGTGGCCTCGTCGGAGGCTGCGGCATCGACGATGTTTCCGGCGGAGCAGCCGACGAGGAGCGCGGCCATCGCCGCGATGCCGACCAGCCCCGTCAAGCGTGCGGCGGACCGTCCCAAATGCTCCAACATGCCCATCATTGTCCATGACCGGGCGTTGTTGTGTCGACATGAGGGCATGACGAGTAAGCTCGGGCCCATGGTGCGTTTCTTTCTTATGACCTTATTCGTCGTCTTGGCGGCGGCGGCGGTCGTGGCCGCCTCGTTCGGCACCCCCGGCTGGATCGTACTGGGGGTACTGGTGTTGCTGCTGGTCGGGTTGGGCCTCCATGACCTCTTCCAGACCAAACATGCCATCCTGCGCAACTACCCCGTTCTGGGCCGCATGCGCTACCTGCTGGAGTCGATCCGACCGGAAATCCAGCAGTACTTCATCGAGCGCAACACCGACGGGCGACCCTTCGACCGCGACACCCGCTCGTTGATCTATACACGGGCCAAGGGCGCCGATAGTCACAAGGCCTTCGGCACCGAACGTGATGTCAACGCCCAGGGCTACGAGTTCCTGCTGCACTCCAGCGCGCCGGTGGCACCCCCGGAACGAGCGCATCGGGTGCGCATCGGAGGACCGGATTGCCGACACCCCTATGAGATCTCCTTGATGAACATCTCCTCCATGAGCTTCGGGGCACTGTCCAAGAACGCGGTGCTGGCGATGAACAAGGGTGCCGCCTTGGGCGGTTTCGTCCAGGAAACCGGGGAAGGCGGGCTCAGCAAATACCACCTCGAGCACGGTGCGGATCTTTTCTGGGAGATCGGATCGGGCTACTTCGGCTGCCGTGACGAAAACGGCAAGTTCGCTCCGGAGACCTTCCGGACCAAGGCCGCCACCGAACAGGTCAAGGGAATCACCCTGAAGCTGAGCCAGGGGGCGAAGCCGGGCATCGGCGGCGTCCTGCCGATGGAGAAGCTCACCCCGGAGATCGCCGAAGCGCGAGGGGTCTCGATGGACGAGGATTGCGTCTCACCGGCCTCGCATTCGGCGTTCCATACCCCCCGTGAGCTGATGGAGTTCGTGGGGAGAATGCGTGAGTTCGCCGACGGAAAGCCGATCGGCTACAAGTTCTGCGTCGGATCGCGTACCGATGTGTTGGCCATGTGCAAGGCGATGCTCGAGACAGGCATCACCCCCGACTACATCATCATCGACGGTTCCGAAGGTGGCACCGGGGCCGCCCCGTTGGAATACGAAGACCATGTGGGGACCCCGCTGACCGAGGGCCTGATGCTGGTGCACAACGCCCTGGTGGGCACCGGTCTGCGTGATCGGATTCGGCTGGGCGCGGCCGGGAAGGTCGCCACTGGCAGCGACATCGTCAAGCGGCTCATCCAGGGCGCCGACTTCACCATGAGCGCCCGTTCGATGATGATGGCCACCGGCTGCATCCAGGCCCAGATCTGTCACACCAACCGTTGCCCGGTCGGCGTGACAACGCAGAACCCGCGACTCATGCGTGCCGTTGACGTCGATGACAAGGGAAACCGCGTCCACAACTACCACAAGCTCACCGTCGCCGAGGCCGGACAGATCATGGCCTCGATGGGGGTTTCCAACCCCGAGCAACTGAACCAGCGGATGCTGCGCCGGCGAGTGGACCACCTGACCACCAGCAGCTATGCGGCCATCTTCAACTGGCTGCGCCCCGGGGAACTGCTGCAGGACCCGCCGCGCGGCTGGGCAGTGGATTGGAAGGAAGCAGACGCCGACCACTTCGGCGAATTCGCACCGATTCCTTGGCTGGAGCCGGTCACGGGCCAGGGCGCGGGTGAGCATACCGTTGGCGGGGAACGATCCGCCGGTGGAGAGGCCGGAGGCGACCGCCCGGACATGGGGCGGTGGGACGAAACGGGTCTCATGGCACAAGTCAAGCAACACTCGAATCGGGAGACAGTGGATGACACCGATACGGGCACCACGAGCCTCGTTGAATCCTCGGGAAACCGGCCCGAATCACGGCCCGGAGGATAACCGGGCGGTGCCGGGTCAGTCGACGTCGATGGTCGCGGCGATTTCCTGCTGGTCGATCTCTGCCGGGTTAGTGGGGGACCACCGCGGAGTGCGGTCCTTGTCGATGATCTGGGCGCGGATCCCCTCCGGCAGGTCGGGATGCTTCATCAGGTAGTCGGCCACCCGTAGCTCACGGGCCAGGGCCGAGGGCAGGTGGGCCTCATCGCGGGCAGCGCGTACCGCCTGCAGGGCCGTCTGTGTGGATAGCGGCGAATTGGCGCGCACTGCGGCGGCCGCTTCGGCTGCCCCCGGGTAGGGAATGGAATCGAGTCGTTCCAGGATGGCCGAGACGTCCTCGGCGGCGTAGGCCTCGTCGATCCAGACGGCTTCGGCGACCAGTTGCGCCGCAGGCGCCGGGGTGCCGTGGAGGATCTCCAAGGCGACGGCTACCTCGTCGGCAGGCAATCCGATCAGATCGGGCAGGGCCGCCAGGACGTCCTCGAAGGAGTCCTCTGAAATGCAGAAGTCGGCGAAGCCGGCATGGATGGCGTCCCCTGCGCCCATGGTCGAGGCGGTCAGGGCCAGATGTTCACCGAGCCGTCCGGGAGCCAGCCCCAAAAGGTGGGTCCCGCCCACGTCGGGGGAGTAACCGATGCGTGTCTCGGGCATGGCAATGGCCGAACGCGGGGTGACGATGCGGATCCCGGCATGTCCGCCCAGCCCGACCCCACCACCCATGCAGACCCCGTCCATATAGGCGAGGACCGGTTTCGGATAGGCGGCGATGAGCCCGTCGAGCCGGAACTCCTCGGCGAGGAACGACAGGAACTCATGCTGCTTGCCCGTGGTGATCGCGGTGTGGAAGGCCAGGATGTCGCCGCCGGCGCAGAAGCCGCGTTTGCCGGCCCCGCGTAGGACGACGATGCCGACCTCGGGGTCCTCACGCCACAGCTCGAGTTGGTCGGTGAGGGTCTTGACCATCCCCCGGGTGAGGGCATTGATCTGTCGGGGCCGGTTCAACGTCAGCAGCCCGATGCCGTCCATGACATCGATCAGAACGTGATCATCGTCCGCCGCGTTCGTTCCGTTGCCCAGTGTCATCGAAGCCCGTCCCCTTGCTACATCCGGCGTTTGTCCCATTCATTGAAGCTACCGCTCCCGGCGGATGGAAGCCCGAAGGTGGGCCATCGTGCCGGGCTGTGTCCTGCGGCTCCGTACCGTGGAATACCCGGGCGGCGTCAGGGGACGATGCTGATCTTGCGCAGTTCTGCGGCCAGCTTGTCCATGAAGACATCGACCTTCGGGCTTCTGGAGTTGCCCAGCTGCAGGGCGAAGATGCTGCGGGCCAATCGGATCTCGGGAACATCGAGGACCACGAGACCGGGGGGACGCTGCTGCATCGCCAACGCGGGGACCAGGGCCGCGCCGAGACCGGTGCCGGCCAGGTGCAACGACGCGTTGAAATCGTCGCAGTAGGCAACCACCCGCGGATGCAGGTCGCAGGAGGCGAATAGGCGGGAAATCACGGTGGCGTCCGAGGTGCCGGCATGGTGCATGATCCAGGGCATATCGGCCAGCTGGGCGGCGGAGACCTGCGCCCCTTCGTCGATCTTCCACGAGGCCGGGACGACCACGCGGAAGTCGTCATCGCCCAGCCACTGCCGGTCCATCGTTCCGGGCCAGCCCAGTCCCGCCTGGCCGACCTGGAAGACCAAGGCCAGGTCCAGCTCGTTTCCGCTTTGCAGGCTGGCGATCGTCTGGTGCGGCTCGCCCACGCTGATGCGCAGATTGATCCCCAGATCGTTCCATCCGGGCGACCCCAGCAGCCGGGGCAGGGCAAAGGTGGCCAGCGAAGGGAAGATCCCCAGCCGCAGTGACTCGGTGGGGTGCGCTCCGGGCCTTCCGGCCGCCGTCGTGCTCGCCGCCAGGAGTGCATCGATGTCGATCAGGACCTTGCGGGCGTGCCGCGCCATGGTCGTTGCCGCTTCGGTCGGCTCGATGGCCCGGGCCGAACGCCGGAAGAGTGCGACGCCGGTATCGCGTTCCAGGGCCGTCATCTGTTGGGAAACGGCGGATGCCGTATAGCCGAGGGGGACGGCGGCAGCGGCAAAGGAGCCGTGCGCGATGACTTCCAGCAAGGTGTGCAGATGCACCGGGTTGACCAATAGCACTCCTGGGTGTCGAAGCGGAAAACAGCAAGCAATGTTATGCCATGCTAGTCCTCGTCATCCTCCCGGTCGGCTTCCTGCTCATCATCTCGTTCCCATTGCGAGGCCATCGTCTCGTCCTCGGAGTCGCTCTCCTCGGACTCCCCGCTGTCCTCCAGGTCCTCCACGACGAGGTAGCTGTGTCGGCGCAGTGGGTCGATGCGGTCCATGGTCTCCGGATTATCAGAGGAGCCGTCCTCGGGGGTGCCGTAGCGTCCGTCTTCGGGCTCATCGAGATCATCATCGGGAAGTTCGTCGAACACCGTCTCGTCGTAGATTCCACTCATGGCCGTTGCCCTTCTGGTCCGCGTGCCGGGCCTGATGCCTTGAGGCACGGCTGATTCCTCCAGCGTAGGACGTGGGGGCCGCAATGGGAACGGGCCGTCAGTCGGTCAGGCCCATGGCCTGGGCGGTGAGCTTGATCGAGGTGAGCCGCTCAGCCGCTCCGGGGGCGTTGTGGACGGTGATGAGTTCATCGGCATGGGCGCTTTGGGCAAAGCCTTCGAGGTAGTCCTTGACGGCTTCCGGGGTGCCGACGGCCGTGTACGCCATCATCTTCAGGATCTGCTCGCCTGCGGTGGACTCCATCAGCATGTCGATCTCGGGTTCGGTGAACGGAACCTCTCGGCCGCGACCGAGGAACATGGCGACCCGAGAGCGCCTGGACTGCTCCATCTGGGCCTGTGCCTGCTGGTTGGTTTCGGCTGCCACGACCCCCACCCCGGCGATGACATGGGGTTCCGAAAGCTGCTCGGAGGGCTGGAAATTGTCGCGGTAGGCGGCGACGGCTGCGTGCAGGGCATCGGGGGCGAAATGCGAGGCGAAGGAATAGGGCAGACCGAGCTGGGCGGCCAGCTGGGCTCCGAACAGGCTCGAACCCAGGATGTACAGCGGCACATTGGTTCCGGCGCCCGGAATGGCGGACACCGTGGGGATCCGTGAGTTCCCGGTGAGGTAGCCCTGCAATTCGAGGACATCGTGCGGGAAGGCATCCGCTGCCGCCGGATCACGCCGCAGCGCACGGAACGTGGCCTGGTCGGTACCCGGAGCACGGCCCAGTCCGAGGTCGATGCGTCCGGGGAACAGGGTCTCGAGGGTCCCGAACTGTTCGGCGATGACCAGCGGGGAGTGGTTGGGCAGCATCACACCGCCGGAACCCAGCCGGATGGTCGACGTCTGCTGGGCGATATGCCCGATCAGGACCGAGGTGGCGCTGGAGGCGATGGTGGACATGTTGTGGTGCTCGGCATACCAAATGCGCGTATATCCTGCGGCTTCGGCGGTTTGCGCCAGTTCGACGGACCCCCGGAAGGTGTCGGCGATGGTGCTTCCAGCGGAAACGGAAGCAAGGTCAAGAAGGGAAAGGGGAATACTCACACAGGAGACAACCCGTGCTCGTCCCCGAACATTCCCCGGGTGTCGCCGCCCTTAGGCCCCGGCCTGGAAGTCCTCCGCCCAACGGGCCGTGGCCTCCAGTCCCCCGAAGGTATAGAAATGCAGTCTGACCTCACCGTGGGACCGTTGGTCCAGACCGGCGGCCAGATCCTTGACGAACCGGTCTGGTCCTGCGGTTCCGAGCAGGTTGGCCAGCGAGAAGCCGTACTGTTGGGCGATGCCTGTCGAGGAGGAGATCCCGAAGCGACGGGCGTAGGTGAGTAGGCGCTTGATGCCAGCCGGGCCGGGGACGCCGATTCTGACGGGCAGGTCGATCCCGCGACTGCGCAGTTCGGCCAGCCAGGAGAGCACCGGGCGCGTATCGAAGCCGAACTGGGTGATGATGGATCCGCAGAGCCCAGCCTCTTGTACCGCTGCCGCCTTGTCCTCCAGTGCCGCCCACAACGAGGCGTCGTCGATGTCCGGATGGCCTTCGGGGTAGCCGGAGATGGCGGCCCCGGTCACGCCGTGGGCCTGCAGGCGTCCGGACGTGATCAGGGACAGTGCATCGGGGAACGGACCAAGAGGTTCCACTGGATCCCCGCCGACGACGAAGACTTCGGTGACCCGCCCCTGCCCGACGAGCAGATCGAGGAATCCGTCGAGCTCGCCCATGGTGGCCAGCCGACGGGCAGATACATGGGGGACCGGCTCGAGTCCCGCAGCGCGGACCGCGGCTGCGGCAGCGACGCGCAGGTCCGTATCCTCATTACCCAGGAACGTGACGTTGACACGTGTTCCGGCGGGGATGATTCTGGCGGCTTCGGCCAAGGATCGTCGGTCCTTCCCCGTCATCTCCAAGGAGAATCCGCGCACCAGATCGGTGCCTGAGGGGTGTGGCGAATCCTCTGGGGATGGCATGGGCGGTCCTTCGTCTCGGATCCCCAACGTATCCATGACCCGGGGTGTTCGTCCAGAGTCCGTCCGGGGAAAAAGAAATGATGGCATCCCCGAAGGGATACCACCATTTCCAGGTGTTCACATCGGCCCGTTAGGGCCTAATGGAAGACTTAGACAGTGCGGATGTCCGTGGCCTGCAGGCCCTTCTGGCCCTGAGTCACCTCGAACTCAACGCGCTGGCCCTCTTCGAGGGAGCGGAAGCCGTTCGACTGGATCGCGGAGTAGTGTGCGAACACGTCGTCCGAGTTGTCGTCGGGAGCGATGAAGCCGAAGCCTTTTTCAGCGTTGAACCATTTTACGGTACCAATTGCCATGATATATGTGTCCTTTCGAGACTGTCCGCAGGGGACGTAGGGGTTGTCACCGTCGGACTTGACGGTGCCATGCAGCTACGAGTATTTACCGCGAGTCAAAAAGAGACACTCCCCGCGAACGGGGCCTTGACACTGAAATTACTGCGAGAAAACTACGACTACATCCACCACGATACGCGAGATCGGGCCAAGAACCTATTGCGTGGTCAAATTCCTTGGAATTTCGCCGGTTGGCGGACCGGCATTGGTCTCCAT
>RCNJ01000711.1_pt1 | contig 11113 bp, 7 predicted proteins | sample 2041171 | NCBI WGS metagenome assembly RCNJ01 (sample SAMN09708213, study PRJNA481090) | feces metagenome | biome: feces | host: Pygoscelis adeliae | place: Antarctica: Rookery Lake | collected 2010-03-01 | reverse complement strand
TCTTTATCTTTCTTATCTTTATCTTTCTTGTCTTTATCTTTCTTGTCTTTATCTTTCTCGTCTTTATCTTTATCTTCTTTGTCCTCTTTCTTTTTGTCCTTGTCTTTATCATCTTTTTTCACAGAAATTTTAATATCACTTGAAGGATCTGATTCTCGACCAAAGTAATCGACAGCTTTTACATTATAAGTTCCATCACTTTTAGGTAGAGTGAAAGAGGTTGAAGTTGTAGAATTAATCTTACTTAAACCTTTATAAATTCGGTATCCAACAACATTACCACTTGATGCTCCCCAAGTTATTTTGGAATCATTAGCTTTAATATTACCTGGTCTAGCTGGTGATTTTTTATTATCTTCAATTGAACTAGAAGCAGCTCCACTTTTACCTGATAGAGAAATCTTTTCCCAAGCATCACGGTTAGTCCGAGGGAATAAAACAGATAAATTATTTAACTTATCATAGCCTTCTTTTTTTAGAAATTCTGGATTAAAGGCATATCTAGATGAACCTCCTGTAAATGTGAATTCACTAGGTGTTTTATCACCTGCAGCAACTTCTTTGTTATTAACAAGTACGAGTTTTGTATTTCCACTTTGTCCGACTAGACTATCATCTTTCTTAGAAGGGACATGTTTAGCATCATAAATATCTGAACTAACTAAACCAACATCACTACAAAGTTTTGATGGTGCAAGTCCTGAGATTGCACAATAATCACGTTTAACTATTCCTTTAGGCTCTTTAAATTTTTCTTTAGGAGCCATCAAATCAGGATTAATTTCAGTCGCTTCATTAATTAAATTAGTCCATAACTTTTGGTTTCTTTGGCTGTAACTATAAGTACAATTATTGCACGAAATTGATGCTTGCGTTTCATAACCAATCCAAGTACCTAATGTAACATTTGGATTCGTACCAATAAACCAAGCGTCATGATAATTATCTGAAGTACCAGTTTTACCGGCCCAGTCTATCTCAGGGTTGTTTAATTGACCAGGAACAAAAGTACCTGTTCCTTTTGTTAACACATCACGCATCATATCAATTGTTAAGTAAGCTGCCTGAGGTGAGAAGACATCTACTGGATCTAGTCCATGTTCATAAATTTCATCACCATCATTCGTTGTTATTTTATCAATCATATAAGAGTCAGCGTATTGGCCCTCGTTGCCTAAAGTAGAAAAGGCACTTGTATTTTGTTCAACAGATACATCATTGGTTCCAAGTGCTAAAGATGGATTTGTTTTATCGTCATTTGTTAGATCGAGATTCATTTTTTCTAAATAATTTTCTGCTGGATTTTCATTAATAATTTTCTTATAAGCTTCAACCGTAGAAGTATTATGAGATTTTGTTAAAGCTTCTCTTGCTGTGACGAGTCCATAATGAGTTTGAGCATAGTTAGCTGGACTATATCCTGGTCGATCTGGTATATCAGCAAGTACTGTACTAGGCTGTAAGGTACCCAAATCCATTCCAGGCGCATAAACAGCTAAAGGTTTAAATGTACTACCTGGTTGACGCTTCGCGTTCATTGCATAGTTAAAATGATCATCTACTGTTGCATTACGATTTCCCACAAAGCTTATTATTTTACCAGAGTCATTTTCAATTAAAACAGCACCTGCCTGAATTGGTTGTGTTACAGATTCTGATTCACCTGTGTTAGGGTCTTGTTCAGTAAATGTTCTATCTGGTCCATAATATTCATAATCTTTTGCGACACCCTGCATTGACTCATATAAATCTTTATCAATTGTTGTATGAATTTCATAACCATTCATTCTAAGCGCGCGATCAGCAAGGTTTGAATATTCTTCTCTAAGATCCTCCTGATCTTCTAAATCACTTAAACTATAACCATCTTCATTAGCTTTTTCTTTCATTAAAATCTTTTTCGCTCTTTTTTCAATTTCAAAGACAAGTACAGGATATTTATCTCTAGGTGAAGCTTTTTTCTCTGTAAAATCTTCTTGAATATTATAATTAAGTGCTTCATCATATTCTTCTTTTGTAATTACTTCAGCTGTATACATTCTCTGTAAAACGACTTTCATTCTTTTAAAACCTGGAGCAAGACCTTCTTCATCCTTTAATTCACCTTTATTCGTAAAAGGTGTATAAGTATAAGGATTTTGTGGCAGACCTGCTAAATATGCTGCTTGAGCAATATTTATTTCATTTGCATCAACATCGAATATTCCCTGACTTGCTTTTAGGATACCAGCAATGTTTTGACCTGAAGCTTCACGCCCATAAGGAATAATATTGAGATAAGCTTCTAAAATTTCATCTTTTTCAAAATTATTTTCTAAACGTATAGCTAAAAGAATTTCTTTTGCTTTACGGTCAAAAGAAACTTCATTTGTTAGCATCTGATTTTTAATTAATTGCTGGGTCAATGTACTACCACCTGTTTGTACTTCGGCTCCAGAAGCTACTTGTAAAGCCGCACGTCCAATTGCTTTAGGAACAACACCATTATGCTCATAAAAATATTTATCTTCAGTAGCTAATACTGCATTAATCAGTGTTGGAGAAATGTTCTTTAATTTAACTTCTTCTCTTTGCAAAGGAGCTGTAACATCACCAATATATTTATTATCCGCAAAGTAAATTTCGGAGGTTTTTTCATAATTATATATATCACGTTTCATTTCATCATAGCTTGCGATTGGTTCATCTTTAATAAGTGATGCAAAATAACCTGCACCTGCACCAGAGGCAAATGTACCAAAAAGAACACCTACGACAATGAAAAATAGGGCAACCTTTAGAAAGACTTTCGCAGAAATGCGTAGCCAACTTTTAGATTTATTTTGTGAATCACGATTATTATCTTTAGTTTCCATAATTTTATCCCTCCGAATACATTTATAAATTATATCATATACGCTCTTAAACGTGTAGTTGTATTGATTAATCTTCACAAAAAGCTTGTTAAATTTGCATTATTTTTGAAACAAGTTAAAATTAGGTTTAGAATAATAAAAGCAAAGAAAGATTGCAGTAAATTATAAATCCCTATTGTAGAGAGCTAACGGTGCTGGAAGTTAGTATACATTTATAATTGAATTACGTTCTGGAGCTTATCTTTTTATTAGAAGTAAAAAAGACGGTAAGTGCCGTTATAACTTAGAGTAGGTGCAAAGTAGATGCACAATTTGGGTGGTACCGCGATAATTATAAATCATAACCTCGTCCCTTATATTTAATATGAATATAAGTGGCGAGGTTTTTTAATTTTAAAATTACATAGGAGAGTGAATAAAGTGGATATTTTACAAGATTTACAAAAACGTGGATTAATTCAACAAATGACGAACGAAGAAGGACTTAAAAAGCATTTAAAAGATAAGCAAGTTAAGTTATATTGTGGATTTGACCCAACAGGAGATAGTTTACACATCGGTCACTTATTACCGGTAACAATTTTAAAGAGGTTCCAAGATGCAGGACATAAACCAATTGCTTTAATTGGTGGAGGAACAGGCATGATTGGCGACCCTAGTGGTCGTTCAAGTGAACGTTCATTGAATACTGCGGAAACAGTAAAAGGGTATGCTGATGCTTTAACGAATCAATTAAGTAATCTACTGAAATTTGATGAGTCATCTAATAGTGTGCTTGCACGTAATAACCACGACTGGTTATCAGAGATGACAATCATCGACTTTTTACGAGACGCTGGAAAACACTTTACGGTAAACTATATGTTAGCAAAAGATTCGGTCGCATCCCGCATTGAAGATGGTATTTCATATACAGAATTTAGTTATATGCTCCTACAATCTGTTGACTACTTAAATTTATATAAAGAAGAAGGCGTGTCATTACAAATTGGTGGAAGTGATCAGTGGGGTAATATTACTGCAGGACTCGAATTCATTCGACGCTCATTAGATGACGAAGATATTGAAGCATATGGTTTAACAGTGCCTTTAATTACAAAAGCAGACGGTAGTAAATTCGGTAAAACAGCAGGAGGTGCAATCTGGCTTGATCCAGAAAAAACGTCACCATATGAATTTTATCAGTTCTGGTACAATACAGATGACCGTGATGTGCTTAAGTTCTTACATTACTTCACATTCTTAAGCTATGAAGAGCTAGATGAATTAACTAAACAAACAGAAGCAGATCCAGGTGCTCGTCTTGCTCAGAAGCGTTTAGCAGAAGAAGTAACGACGTTCGTTCATGGCACAGACGCATTAAATCGTGCAATGAAAATTTCAGAAGCATTATTTAAAGGTGAAATTAAAGAGCTATCCGTCGAAGAGATCAAAGAAGGATTTAAAGATGTTCCTAGTTATGAGACAGGAAATAAAGAGTTAGGATTAGTAGATCTATTAGTCGAAGCAAAAATTTCACCATCAAGACGTCAAGCTCGTGAAGATATCAAGAATGGTGCTATTTATTTAAATGGCGAACGTAATCAAGAAATTGATCATGTCATTAATGATTCAGATCGCCTAGAAGATATATTTACAGTTATACGTCGTGGACGTAAAAAATATTCATTAATTCATTACAAATAAAACCTAATTTAATAGTAGCCGCTTTGAATTAATCGTAAAGATTGATTTAAAGCGGCTTTTTTATTCGAATAATATAAGAACACAAAACAGAACGTTTGTTCTTGACAGTGAACTCTAAAATGTTATGATAAGAACAGATGTTCTAACTAAACGAAAATATCAAATTTGGAGGAATTAATCATGAAAACAAGTCAAAAAAATGCAATGAAGTGGGTCTCACTAATGTTACCGGAGGAAAGAAAGTTAGCCAACACAACATTTATTAATGAAGCGGAAAAACCTGTAATTGATGAAGTACAATTAAAAGAGTTTGATCGTAAATTAAAAAAAGCAGTCATGAAAGGTCTCGATGTTGAAATAACTTACTATGTTGATCAAAGTTTTCAAACTGTCCAAACTCAGGTGAAAAGTATTAATACAGAAAAAGGATTTATTTATATCATCCATGGCGATCAAACGAAAATGCCAATCACAAATATTATTTCGATTGAACTACAACGTAAGTTAGCTAAAGATTCAACGACAATATACCGTGGGGCAATGTAGAAAGATGTTATCAAACTAAAAAAGCCAATTTTGTGTATATACACAAAATTGGCTTTTAGTATTTATAATTAATCTTCTTTATCATCTTTATTAAACTTGTCTTTCATATCTCCAAGTTTTTCTTTCGCTTCACCTTTAGCTTTATCTGCTTTACCTTCTGCTTGTTTCTTTTTATCGTCAGTGACTTTTCCAGCTGCGTCTTTTGCGCCACCTTTTACTTTATCCTTCATACCATCGACTTTATCTTCGTATTTATCACTCATGATATCTTCTCCTTTAATATATATTTGTTATTAACTATATACCACTAAAAAAAACTCTTAAACATATAAAAAAAACTGTCTGTTTATTTTACAATGAATACTGAACACTCTGCGTGGTTGGTTACTTTATCGCTGACACTACCTGTAACAAATTTTTCAATTGCCCCGATACCGCGGTTTCCAATAACGATTAAATCCATATCATTAGAAATAGCATAATTCACAATTTCTTCTGCCGCTTTACCTGTTAGTTTCTCATATGTTACATTTTGAATATTTGCCAATTTTGATTTTGCTAAAGTGATAACTTGATTTGGTAAATCTTCTTCGACGATAATAATCTCTTCTTCAACTGGCTCAATGGGAGCATTATTTATTAACGGTCCAGGATCCATGTATAAGAAACCATCCCCTGTCGTTGTTGTACTTAAATTTATCGGATGCTCCAGTGGCGCATCATGGACATAAGCAACAGTAAGTTGTGCATTATTATCTATTGTTAGTTTTTCGGCAGCGTCAAGTGCTTTTAAGCCATTTTCAGATCCGTCAAAAGCCACAAGTATTTTGTTAAGTTGTACCATTGGATTCAACTCCTTATTTTTATCAAGATACTCTTTGTATAGTCTTATATACACTTAATAAGGTAAATTTAAACGTTGCATTAACTAAAAAAATAAGATAGTAATAATATTTAATAGAGAAAGGTCATATGACCACCTTTAAGATATAATGTTTCAACAATAAAACATATCTATAGATAAATCATATAACCCTTTTTTATATTAAGCTAGATTTTCTTTTATTAAATTAATCATACCACCGTGAATAATCATATTAACCTGTGATTTGGATAAGTTATGTTTAACTTCTATCACTTGATTACTATCTTCGACCTGAAGTTCAAAAGTATTACCTTCTTTTAATTTACTATGGATATCTTTTACAACAAGAACATCTCCTTGTTGTAAAGTTTCAAGATCTTCTGGTTTCACAAAAGTGAGTGGAAGGACTCCAAAGTTAATTAAGTTTTGTAAATGAATTCGTGCAAAGCCTTTCGTAAGAGCAATACGTAAACCTAGATATCTAGGGGCCAGTACTGCGTGCTCTCGACTTGACCCTTGGCCATAATTTGAACCGGCAACAATCATATGTCCGCCCGTTTTAACGCTCTCTTTACCGCGCTCATAATAAGTTGGATCAACATCTTCAAAAGCAAATTTACTTATTTCTGGTAAATTGCTTCGGAAAGGTAAGACGCGAGAACCGCCTGCTAAGATTTCGTCAGTTGAAATGTCATCACCCATACTGAGTAAAATCGGTAAGCGTAAATCATTTGGTAATTCATCCATCTCTGGAATAGATGCAACGTTAGGTCCTTTTACTAAAGAAACTTCTTTAGCTTCTTCATATGGAAGTGGCGCATCAAAAAAGTCTACATCTTTTAGCGATTTTTCTGGCTCTTTAATTTTTGGTGGAGCACCTTCAGTTGTTCGTGGATCTGTAATAACACCTGTTAAAGCAGAAGCTGCTGCTGTTTCTGGTGAGCTTAAATAAACACTATCTTCTTTTGTACCAGAACGTCCTGGAAAGTTTCTTGGTGTAGTTCGCAAACTATTTTTTCCTGATGCGGGTGCTTGTCCCATTCCGATACAACCATTACATCCAGCTTGGTGTAGTCGAGCTCCAGATTGGACAAAACTACCAATATGACCTTCTTCGACCAGTTCTGTTAGCATCTGTCTCGATGTTGGGTTAATATCAAACGAAAGGCCGTCAGCAATCTTTTTACCCTTCACCATTTCGGCTGCTATTGCAAAATCATGAAAACCTGGGTTTGCTGAAGAACCGATATATGATTGATAAATTGGCGTACCTGCTACTTCACTTACAGGGACAACATTTCCTGGACTTGAGGGCTTAGCAACCATTGGTTCAACATCAGATAAATTAATTGTTTCGTCAATATCATATGTCGCACCTTCATCTGCTATTAATTCTATCCAATCATCAACTCTACCTTGTTTATCTAAATAGCGTTTAATTTCTGAATCAGAAGGAAAAACAGTTCCAGTTGCACCTAACTCTGCACCCATATTAGCTATCACATGACGATCCATAGCACTTAATTGGTCTAAACCTGGGCCGTAATATTCAATGACTTTACCAACACCACCTTCGACATCGTGGCGGCGTAATAATTCTAAGATGACATCTTTAGCGCTGACCCAATCTGGTAATTCCCCTGTTAATTTTATTCCCCAAATTTCAGGCATGTTTAAAGAAAATGGTTCGCCTGAAATAGCCATAGCAACATCTAAACCACCTGCACCCATTGCTAACATACCCATACTTCCATTTGAACATGTGTGACTATCTGAACCAAGTAATGTTTTTCCGGGTTTAGCAAGGTTTTGCATATGAACAGGATGACTTACCCCATTACCTGGTCGGCTATAATAAAGTCCAAAACGTTCTGCTGCACTTCGTAAAAACAAGTGGTCATCTGGATTTTTATTGTCAGATTGAATTAAGTTATGATCGACATATTGTGCCGAAGCCTCTGTCTTCGCACGATCTAATCCCATTGCTTCCAGTTCAAGCATAACCATTGTTCCTGTAGCATCTTGTGTTAAGGTTTGATCGATTTTCAAAGCAATTTCTTCTCCGGCAATCATCTCGCCTGAGACAAGATGATCCTTAATTAGTTTTTCAGTTACATTTAGTGCCATGATAATATCTCCCTTTAATATATTTAGGTTTATACCTATAATTGAGTAGATTCTAAACGTTTTTATTTTTTCATTAAATATTATTGGTAATTAATTGACTGATTATGAAAAAGGTATAATAATGGGACTATTCAATTAACTATAACATAACTAATAAATGTAACAAATGAGTTTTATTGGCTTAATACTAGAGTTCAGTCATATTACACTATTTTTAAGTCCCATGAAAATGAAATTTAAAAATTAAATCACTTATTGAAAGGATGATTGATAATGAATAATACGCAGATTGTTGAAAATTTAATCAACGCAGAGAAGATAAAAAAGCAAATAGATTTTATAAGTGAAACTAATAAATTAACGGAAAGTAAGAGTTATGAATTACAAAAAAAGTTGGTTAATGAAAAGGAATATGAGTTTAACAGTAAACTAGCTGGTTACAAAATAAGTATGACAAGTCCGGAAACTCAAGCGATTGCTAATACGCATGAGCCAGCATTTGGAACTCTTCTCGATTATAACATTCAAAAAGAAACACAAAGTATAAAAATAAATGAATTATTTGAACCACTTCTTGAACCAGAACTAGTTTTTAAATTGAATGAGGATTTATCTAATGAAGCAGATCACGCTGAAATAATCCAGAAATCAAGTATCTACATGGGAGCTGAAATTCCAGATTCTCGTTATTATAATTGGTTTCCGAATTTTAATTTAACAGATTTAATCTGTGATAACGCATTTGTAGGTAAGCTTGTACATTCTGAAGATATGTTCCCTGCAACGGAAGTAAATTTTAAAGATATAACTTTAAAGTTATATCATGATAATGAACTTATAAAAGAAGGATCTTCAAATGATGTTTTAGGTAACCCATTAAATTCAATCATTTGGCTCAATGAAAAACTAATTAGCCAAGGTGATAATTTAAAAAAAGGCTTACTCATATCATCCGGAACATTTACTGCGCCTATAAAATTATCACCAGGTCAATACAGACTGGAATTCAGTGGATTAGGTTCTATGGTGGTTAAGTGTGTGTAATAGGTTAATAAGCAACTAAGATTATTGTAGGTTTTTGAATCTTATATGTTTAATTGGGTTAATAAAAAAAATATGGTATTATTAAATTTACTACAAAAATTAATTTATGAACGGATAATTTTATTTGAAAAATAGAAAATGTCACATGAGAATTATAATATTCGTCATGTGACATTTTTTTTATTATATAACTGATTATCTATTAATAAGGATTATAAAATTATCCGAATCAATCTTAAATTCATTATGTAGTTATCTAATAATTTCAATTTTAAAATGGAGATTAATAAAGGAGAAGGATGGATGTGTTGAAAGATTTAAAATCCAGGATAAATATTCCTGTATTAGCACTAAGTGGAGGAGCTTTAACTTTATTTGTTTTGTTTTCGATTATATTCCCTGAAAGCATAGCACAGTTGGTAGATCAAGGGTTTAATTTATCAATTACTTATTTTGGAGCTTATTGGCAGCTATTATTATTAGCAACCTTCATTGTAGGCTTAGTTTTATCGCTATCTAAATATGGTAAAGTTCGTTTAGGTAATGTAGATAAACCACAATTAAGTTTTTTTCAGTGGGCATCAATTATTACAGCTTCAGGTTTAGGAGCAGGCGCTATATTTTGGGCAGCAGCTGAACCAATGTATTACTTTTTAGAAACACCTCCAATGTATAAAGGTGTAGATTCAGCAACGGCTGATGCTATACAACCTGCATTAGCTCAGAGCTTTATGGATTGGGGTTTTACATCTTGGGCTGCATACGGCTCGATAAGTGCGATAATAATCATGTATGCACATCATAATAAAGGTCTCTCTTTAAGACCTCGAACATTAGTTTATCCTATCTTTGGTGAAAAGCATAGTAAATGGGGTATTGCTGTAGACGTCTTCTGTATTTTAGGAGCTGCAGCTGGTGCCATAGGAACGATTGGATTTTTCGGTTTCCAGTTTAGTTACTGGTTGCATGATTTATTAGGAACACCTGACTCATTTATAATGCAATTATCAGCCGTTGCTGTATTGATAATCATTGTTGTTATCTCTGCGGTGACAGGTCTCGAAAAAGGGATTCAATTTTTCAGTAAATTTAATGTATGGCTCGCCGTATTATTAGGTGCATTTATCCTTTTAGCAGGTCCAGGTGGTTTTATAGTTGACCAATTTATTGCATCTTATGGTACATTTGCCGACAACTTCTTAAATATGTCGACCTTTAGAGGCGATAATGAATGGCTGGGCGCTTGGATGTTATTCTTCTTTGGATGGTTTATAGGTTTTGGACCACTGATGGCTATTTTAGTCGCTAGAGTTTCGCGAGGTCGAACAATTCGAGAGATATTCTTTGTTGTTTCAATCGTTGCAGCAGTATCTTCTCATGTATGGTTTACGATAGTAGGTGGAAGCGGCTTATTCTTTGAAATGGCTAGCACTGGAAGCGTTAGTGAACCTTTGCTGGAATTTGGTTTACCTGCGGCTATCATCGCAACAGCAGGTCAATTACCACTAGGTACTATAGTCGTAACAGCATTTCTATTAATAACGATTACCTTTGTAGTAACTACAGCGGACTCGATGTCATATTCACTTTCGATGGCTGTTACTGGAGAAGGTGATCCACCAAAAATAATGCGTGCTTTTTGGGCGATTATAATGGGTACGATAGCAATTATCTTAATAAATATTGGTGAAGGAAGCGTTGGTGCACTACAATCCTTTATCATTATAACAGCTGTTCCTATTTCGATTATCATGTTACCTTCTTTATGGGGTGCGCCACAAATAGCAAGGATATTGGCAATAGAACAAGGTATTATTACTAAAAAAGAATAATTGACTATTTATACTAAAAAAAGTTTAGTTCTCATTTTTAAGGGTATATATATCTATAGAGAAATTTATTATTTAATTTAAATTTGGAGGCGGATTATATATGGCAATTGAAATTAGTAAACAAAAAGTAGCAACAAAATTAAATGAATTAGTAGCAA
>RCNJ01003654.1_pt1 | contig 11129 bp, 22 predicted proteins | sample 2041171 | NCBI WGS metagenome assembly RCNJ01 (sample SAMN09708213, study PRJNA481090) | feces metagenome | biome: feces | host: Pygoscelis adeliae | place: Antarctica: Rookery Lake | collected 2010-03-01 | reverse complement strand
AGCATGATAAATGCAGGGTTAAAAGATTCTTACGTTGTTTTAAGACCGAATGAGTTACTTATAATGGATAATAAAGACTTAACAAAAGCGGTCAACGTTACCCGTTATAATAAAAACGGGTTAGGATTTTCAACAACTGGCTATTATGGAAAATATGAGTATGGTTTCACTATAGACGGGAAAATAAATGCTAGCTTAATAACCTTTGGAGCCATGAGTGGTCAATACATCAAGGCAGGTAGCATTGAAGCGGACAGGTTAACAGTTTCAGCTATAAATGAAATAAAAGATTCGATAAAAGGGGATTTTGTAACAAAAACAGATTTTAGTGTTGAAGTTGGAAAAATAAACGCTAGTATAGAAGAAAAAACTAGAGATAAAGTAACAGAAACACAATTAAATCTAAAAGTTGGAGAATTGACTGCGAAAGTAAGTGAAACAAGTCCGAGAAACTTAGTGGACAATAGTAGTTTTGAAAGTGGTAACGTAGATTGGAATATTCACAAACTTAATTGGAACAGTGGAACAGCAGAAGTGTTTTTAGATGAAACCGATAATTATATGCTTAACGGTGCTACTGGAGCTCGTTTACAAAGTTATGACCCAGTAAATGGTGGTGAATATGGAATTTATCAAACCATCAAAGTTAACCAAAACACGAATTACAGAGTTAGCTGTTTAATAGCACAAGAGAGAATTAACAAATCGGTTGTATTATTAGCTGATTCAGTTAATGGACAATGGGTAACAAGCAAAGTTATTAAAGGTAATCACTCACCTTCTAAAGATCCCAACACTTGGGTTAGAGTAGAATTAGAATTCTTTTCTTACAATTACACTAAAATAGATTTCAGAGTACAAATGTCAGAAGGTGCTGATACTAACGGTTTTCTTTGGATTACTAAAGTAATGTTTAACGAAGGTGAAATCGCTTTACCTTGGACACCTAGAGCGTTTGATTCTACTTTTGTAGAACAAAAATTAACCCCAACCTCAATTATAAACTCTGTTAACAAAGGACTTACAGAAGGTGGGGCTATATCGGTTGCTAGTACAATTTTGGACGAAAACGGCTTTTCTCAATTAAACAATAACAAATTATCAGTTAGATTGAATAATAACGGGATTCATATATACTCATTTTTAAATGAAGGATTAATAAATGGTTCTCTACAAGCATTAAAAAATATATCTACAGGTGAAAACTCAGCAACTTTTTCACATGAATCTCATTCTTTTTCATCAATAGATTACAAAAAACAATCTAATGATAATTATGTGAGTTATGTAATGTATGATAAATTTTCAAAGGTGAATTTAGAACCTATTACTTATTACGAAAATCAGGATTTAAACGGAACTACTTTGTATTTAGGTAAAAAAGCTGGGAACGGAAGCTACTTGTTTGGGTGGAGAGATTCGCAAGGGAGAGGCTCGTCAGCTTGGTACACAAGAAGTTTTTACTTAATGGATTCAGGAAGTAACAATTCTTTGTTCACGATAGATCCTGACAACGCTTACTTTGGGACTAATTCAGCAAGTTTTAAGAGGAATCTTACAGTTTTAGGTGATTTGAATGTAAGCGGAAATAAAAACTGTATCCAACAAACTAAATTTGGAAATATACCGTTTTATGCCAATGAAGACATTAATTCTCTGTTAACGGAAACAGACACAGATACCGTTTATACAACTGAATTGGTAGAAGATAAGTACATTTGTAGAATTGAAATTGACGAACTGATACAAGAGTGCATTAATACTGAGTTGCCTTATAATGTTTATATAGATAAATTAGGTTGGGGTGATTATAAAGTAGAAGTTAGAAAAAAAGATTACTTTATAGTCGAGTCAGACAGAGTTTTAAAGTTTAAATATAAATTAGAAGGAAGAAGAAAAGGGTTTGAATCTGAAAATAAATATGACAATTTTATGTCAAAGAATGATATTCCTTTGCCACCCATAGATATAAATGAGGTAAACCCTCAACCTGAAAATCCAGACTTTCCTATTTCTTTTAAAAAGATTTAAAACACCATTTGATTCTAAATATGTTAAGGTGGTAAAATATAGATAATAACAATAAAAGGAGTTGATTATATGAAAATAGGATTGAGAGCTGGACATAGTCCTAATTGTTTAGGGGCTATAGGATTAAGGGACGAATGGTCTTGCATGAATGCATTATATGGTTATGTCGCTGATGTGTTAGAGAGTTATGGACACACAGTTATTAATTGTAATAGTATTGCATCAACCGCTAACAAGGAATTAAGTGATGGAGCAAGAAGTGCAAACAATGCTAATGTTGATATTTTTATTAGTTTACACATGAATAGCTTTAACGGACAAGCTCACGGAACAGAAGCATTAGTCGCACCGGGGGCTAGAAAGAGTATAAGAGATATAGCTAGTAAAATGTGTTCTAATTACGCAACTTTAGGATTAACAAACAGAGGAGTAAAAGAGAATAATCTTTATGAAATGAGAAATGTTAATGCTCCGAATATTATTTTTGAAACTTTATTCTGTGATAACGAGCATGATGTTAACATATGGGCTTCCACTTCATGGGATAAGTTAGCAAGATTAATTGCTAACGCTATTGACTCAAAGATACCACTAGAAAAGGAACAAGAATATTATAGAGTGTGCGTACAAAGATTTAAGTCAGAAGAAGACGCGAACAAAGCACAAGAAAGAATAAGTAACGAATTAGGTTATTATTGCTTCACTGAAAAGATATAAAGGAGTGATTTTATGTTTAATAAAGTAATAACTAGCGAATATTGGCAAAGATTCAGAAATCCAGCGACTATTATAGCTTTAGTAGGTGCTATAGGTTTATTATTAAATCAATTCGGGTTAGGTGTAGATTTAGAATGGTTAGATACTACAACAAAGATTTTCTGTACGTTGCCAATAACCCAGAAACTAAAGGAATAGATCTACCAAAGAAAGAGGGGTAGTATAAATGGAGGAATTAATTCGCAAGGAGGAGATAATTCATTTAAGAGATAAATGCGAAAAACACGAGTCGAGAATTGCGGAGTTGGAGAAAAATCATTCTCTCCAGCAATTTCAATACAATAGTATAATGGAAACTTTAAAAGAAATGAAACAAGACATTACAGAGATTAAAGCAACGCCAACCAAACGTTGGGACTTAATTATTACAACTGGGTTAACTGCTTTAATTACTTATATCTTTACTAAAATTGCAAGGTAGACAAAATGGGAGGGAAAAGAGATTGAACGACAAAGAAAAGGAATTTTTGGAAATAATGAAGCACCAAAGAGAGCAAGTAAATAATTTTAAAAAGGTTTGTATAGCATGTTTAGTTACACTTTGTATAATAGCAATAACGTTGTGTGGGTCTATAATATACTTCTTTTCTACTTATGAAGTAGAAGTTTTAGACACAACAACAACGACTTATGAGCAAAGTTCAGATGGCGAAAGTCAAATAATAAATGGTAACAATTATAATGATAATTCAATCCATAATGACGATAAGGAGGAATAATGAATGGCGGTTAGACAAAGAAGGGTTACAAGAAGAAGGAAAACAATAAGAGCTAAGAGGAAGAGAAGATAAATGAATAAAGAAGATATAAAGAGGGTGCTTAACTGCCCCTCTAAACCTCTTTTAATGTTAGCACTAGAATTAGTTAATCTAAAAGATAAAGAACGCTTAGCGGTTGAATTAGTGGATATAAGAGGTATGACACAAGAGAAAGCATCTATAAAAATAGATTGCAGTATAAAAAGTGTAACCAATTATAGGACTAAAGCATATAAAAAGATGGCTAAAGCGTGGCAAAATAACGAACTTATAAATAAGATTTTGAGAGAGGAATAAAAAACTCTCTTTTTTTTAAAAAAAATATTGACATAAATAATATACCATGTATAATAATAAGTGTAGGAGATATTTAGGAGGTATTAACATGAAAAGAGAAACTTTAAATAATTTAAGAAAACTACAAAAACAATATAGAGAGGAAGAGGAAAGGATGCTTTCGGTGAAAGATTTTAAACAAGCGTACTTTTATATGGGAGCGCAACAATCAATAAGTATGGTTATTTTTCAAATATTAGAAAATGAAGGAGTTGAAGAGTAATGAACATTGAATTAGATAGAAACATCATTTATAACAGTGAAACTGGTGAGAATATTTGCAAGATAGAAGATTTAAAAGATAGAGAAAAAGCGTTATTTATTATAAGAGAACTTATAGATGAAAGAAGAAACTTCGAGGATGCTTTAGACTCTGCTATAGATAGAATCGAAGAGCTTGAGGATGAATTAAGAATGTATGAAGATAATTTCGATTTAGATTTTGGAGTTGAATACTAATGAAAGAGAATTACTTAGCATTATTAATGTGTATCTTAACTGATGCAAACCCAACAGAAGCTATTGAGTTTATGCAAGGAACAAGAAAGTCAATAAAATGTCATTTAGTTGATTTTGATAATTATCAAATCGACATTGACGAGATATTAGGAGGTTTTTATTATGGAAAATAATTATTTTGAGGTTGGGGCTATATATGAATGTGAGGGTGTATCATACACCCTTAATAAAAATAATGTTGCTGATATGGAATTATATTTTGATTTATTAGAAGAGGGAACAAAGCCACTAGAAGCTTTAAAAATAGCATGTGACAACCTTATGTATTACTTATGGAACAACGACGAAAAAGAGATAACATTTGAAGGTACAAAAGAGGAAGTATTAAGAGAAATGAAGTTTTTAGGAATGGGGAAGGTGTTTTAATATGAAAGTAAGCGTTTGTATAAAAAGTGGTACAGGAAATCATTTTGATTATGACGGTTGTGATTTGGGAATTGCTGATATAGAAATGAGTGTTATACCTCAAATCAATACTGTTATAAGTATATTTGAAAAAAGTAAAACTGTTAAGCAATATTTAGTTAGAGAAATTAAATATCATTACAATTTACCACAAACAGAAAAAAATAAGAATGAGTTTATAACAATTTATGTTATACCATATTAAGAAAGAGGTATTTTGAGATGCTAAAATTTATAACTAAAGTTTGGGTAGCTGGAGAAGTAAACGACTTTAGAATAAACAGAAAGAAAAGAAAACAAGAGCAAAAACAATTAAAAGAGTTTGAAAAACAACAAAGGGTTGCCGAACTTGGTATAATAGAAGAAAAAATAAAAGGCAATGAGGTTTTAGAAAGTGAATATAGAAAAGTGGGTAATCGTTTTTCTATAACAGCTTTAATACTTTTATTAAGTATAGTATTAACTTTATTTTTCCCTTTTATAATCCTTATAGGGGTTTTAGATGCACCAATAGGACTTTATTATGCTATTAAATTAAGTTGTTTGAAAAAGAAGATATTAAGTAAATAAATAAAAGGAGAAATAAAATGATGATATCTGAGCGTGAAATAACCGAAGAGGATTTAGAAGTTTTAAGAGAGAAATTAAGAAAAATAGAAGAAGAAAATAAAAAGCTTGGTATAGATGAGGATATAATTAGAAAAATACCACCACCATCTATAAATAAATAGTTGAAGCATCCGAAAGGGTGCTTTTTTACGTTATTTTTACTTAAAACTTGCTTATTATTTTTATTCCGTCAACTGTATTAACTATTGTAAAATAAACTCATAAGGAAGGAGGTAATAAGATGAACCCTTATTATAATTCATTTAGTCAAAATCTTAATAATAGGTTAGTTGAATATCAGCAGTATCAACCGCAACAATTTCAACAATTTCAACCACAACAACAGACCGGTTACTTCACTAGAAGAAGTCAGAGGGGTAACTCCTAACTTTGACGGCAGCAAAATGTATTTTGAAGATACAGTAAATAAGAAAATTTATTCTAAATATATAGATATGAACGGTTTACCTCATATAGACGTTTATTCAGTGTCTAATGAAGAGAATAAACCTCAAGAAGCTTATTGTACTAAAGAAGAATACAACGCTTTAAAAATGGAATTAGACCAACACAGAGCGGTATTACAAGACTTAATAAATAAATTAGGAGGGGTACAAAATGAACCAAGTAATGAACAATAACCCACTTTTTAACCAAGCTAGAAAAATGATAGACGGTAAAAATGAAGAAGAAATAAAAACAACTATTTTCAATGTAGCAAAACAAAAAGGAATACAAGAGGAACAATTAAAGCGGTTCGCTCAGCTATAAGCTTTAATATAAATAAATAAATTAAAAGGAGGTAGTCATATATGGCTATGAACGACAACGCATCAGGAGGAATAACTCCAACTTTCGACCTAAATAGAAACTATAACAACGGTCTATTCGGGGCTAATGATGGGGGATCTTGGTTAATGTTATTATTTATGCTTTTAGCATGGGGTAATAACGGTAATAACTTTGGAGGTTTTGGAAACTTTGGAGGAAACTTTGGAGGTTATGCACCTTCATTCGGTAGTTACCCTTATAGCCACATTCCAAACGATTTTGTTTATACTAACTTAGATAAATCTTTAGGAAGAATTCAAGACCAAAACACTTATAACGCTAATACATTACAACAAGGAATGTGTTCTTTAGGCTATGATAACTTATCACAATTTAAAGACTTATCAGCTCAAATGCTAAAGTCTGATTGTGATACAAACAGAAACATTGACGCTATAAGGTATGAAAATGCTAAGAATACAAGCGACATAATAAACGCTGGTCATGCTGACACTCAAAGAATAATAGATACTTTAACTCAAATTGAAGTGCAAGATTTAAGAGATAAGTTAAGAGCTTGCGAATTAGGTTTAAGCCAAAAATCACAAACTTCTGATTTAATAGAAGCATTAAGACCATCACCAAAACCAAGCTATATTACTTATAGCCCATTTACTTCTGTTTTCCCACAACCTAACTATAGCGTACCATATGCTACTAATAATAGCGGTTATGTAGGTTTTGGCTATAACGGATACGGACAATTTGTATAATATAATTCCCTCAGAAGAGGTTGATTTTAAGGAGGGGATCAATTCCCCTCTTTTATTTTAAGGAGGAAAAAATAATGTATAGAAATAGATATTGTTATTGCGAGAGGAGATTAATAACTCAATCATCAGAAATAGAAGGCAAAGGAGAAGATGCTAAATTAATACTACATGTTAGCGAACAAGGTTTTACCAACTTAACAAGAAGAAGTTTAATAATAGCTCATGCACTACCAAAAGGTGCTAACTCTCTACCAGTTTTCATAATGTCTGGAAAAGAATTAATTCCTATTCTAGTTAAAACGGGAAACTTTTTAAGGGCGGACCAATTAAAAACTAGAAGAAGATACCCTATTATATTCGGAGATGATCCAATCCACTTTAGTTTAGAAATATATGTACCTAGAACTTGCCACTCTTCTACAGAAGAGGAAGAAATGTCAATTCCAACTGAATATTATGTTGACGAACAATAATAATGTACCTTCAAGTGCATCAATTTTAAGCAATTATTTAACTGTTCTAGGGTATATAAAAAAGAGTAACCAATACAACAACAACGAACTTATGCAGTGTTTAAAAGCCATTATAGAGCAAAATAACACTATAATAGAATTATTAAAGGAGGATAAGTAAATGGATATAGCAAAATTAAAAGAACTAAACGGTAAAGTTATTGAAAAAGCTATACCAAAGTTAGAAAAAGCATTAGCAAACTCAGAATGGGATACTGAGGTAATGGATGCTTTAACGGATGCAATTACAAACTGTAAAAACCTTAGTAAAATGGAATACAAGGACAGAATGAACAACGATCAAACAATGATGTATTCTGAAAAGAAAAAAGTTTTTGAAATGAAAAAAGGTTATGAAGATACTGATTTTATGAGTTTAGTTTCTGATATAATGGAGCATCATGGAGATGTTGAGGGTGCAAAAGCTATCGTAACAGTAATGAACGAACTTATGGAAGATCTAAAAATCTTAAACAATAGAATATATAATACTACAATGATGAAATTAAGAGATATAGCTCATTAATTTTTAAAAAATAGTAATCTTTTTCCCTCTTATAGCATATAATAAAATATAAAGCTTTAGGAGGGATTTTTTATGAAAAATATTGACAAAATAGCAAACGAATTATTAAAAACTGGGGTATGCAAGACTACTAAAGAAGCTTATGAGTATGCAAAATATTTAAAGAATTATACTATAATGCTTTACAAGAATAGTAATAAAATGCTATAATATATATGTAAAGCAAATACTTTCATACGACCTCCCTGATTTTATTTTCAGAACTGCCGATTGGTGGTTCTTTTTTTATTTTTTTAGATTCAGGGTTACACTTTGAGTTGCAAATTCTTATTGAGAATAGTTAGTACTTGAGATGAAAATTTTAGCGTTCTTAATTGAGAACTATTACCGTTATATCCTTCTAAGCCGCATTCTACCGTTCGAAAAGGTTACACGGTTACAAAAAGTTACAAAAAAATGTAACCGAGCAAAGCTAGTAATACCAACGGTTTGAAGGGTCTGGTTACAAAGTTACACTTTTTTATATATATTTATATTATTTTATATAAAATATAGTATATAGAGCTATAAATAACACGTATATAGAGAAAAGAATGTATTTTTGTAACCTAGAGGGTTCTGGCCCTTGATATAACTGAGTTCTAGCGGTTACATTTAGGTGTAACCTTTTGTAACTTGTGTAACTTTTGTAACTCACCAACAATAATAAAATATTTTTTTAAAAAAGTGTTGACATTAAATATTTAACATGTATAATAATAAGTGTAAGAAACGTTTGGAGGTATTAAAATGATTAAAAGGATTAGTAAAAAACAAGAGTGGTATTTAAACATAATTATAAATCAATTAGGGTTAATAATGGAAGAACCTTACAGTTATGAGAATGCGTATAGCTTTATAAGCGAAAACATAAAACATATTGATATAAAAAAAGGGTATACGGAATATAAGAGTTATAGAAAATATTATAATTTCCCAACTGAAAAGCAATGGTATTTAATCCAACAAATAGAAAATAAAACTGAAGTTAAGTTTGAGGGGAATAATTTTGAAGAAGCCAATAAATACATTAAAAAGTATAAAGATTGTAAAAGACATGACTTTGAGGAAAAAAGAAGAAGTTTAGAAGTTGAAAGATATGAAGGAGCATACAGTGCAAGCGGGATAAGTTATTCGAATAGTGGCGATTTTGAAGGAAATTATAATCAATATACTGGGATAATGTCTAATGATTCAATGTATATTGAAGATATGTTAAACAAAGCTATATTCTGGAGTGGAGGTGTTGGTGTTTTAAGCGATGATGGAAGAAGTTATTTATAAAAATATAGTATATAGAGCTATAAATAACACGTATATAGAGAAAAGAATGTATTTTTGTAACCTAAAGGGCTTCAGCCTTTGATATAACTGAGTTCTAGCGGTTACATTTAATTGTAACTTTCTATAACTTGTGTAACTTTTGTAACTCATCAATTTTAAAGAAAAGTGTTGACATTAATTAAATGACATGGTATTATTAAAGTAAGCTAAGTGATGTCGCTTAGAAAGAACGGAACTACCTTGTACGGAATCACCTTATTAAAATATTAAGGAGGTTCTTTTTTTTATGAAAGAATTAATAAAGGTAACAACAAATGAACAAGGACAACAATTAGTAAGTGCTAGAGAATTGCACAAAGGATTAGAGGTTACAGACAGATTTAGCAGATGGTTTGATAGGATGTTGCAATACGGATTTGAAAAAGATATTGATTTTACAAGTGTGAAAAGTTCCACAGTTGTAAACAATGGAGCGATAAAAGAATTGCAAGATTATGTAATCACTTTAGATATGGCTAAAGAAATATCTATGATACAAAGGAATGAATTAGGTAAGAAGTTCAGACAATACTTCATAGAATGCGAAAAGAAACTAAAAGAAGTTTATAAACCTCAATTACCACAAGACTATTTAAGTGCCTTAAAGGCTTTGGTAGCAAGTGAAGAGGAGAAAGCTAGATTACTACAAGAACAAAAAGAAAACGCTCCAAAGGTGCTATTTGCTAATTCTGTAAGTACAAGCAAGACAACGATATTAGTAAGAGAAATGGCAAAGATATTAAAACAAAATGGAGTAGATACTGGAGAAAAGAAGTTCTATAAATGGTTAAGAGAGAACGGGTATCTAGTTAAAGCTAAATGTGTTGACTACAACATGCCAACTCAAAGATCTATGAATTTAGGATTATTTGAAATAAAAGAAACTACTATAAATCATTCTAACGGAACTATAAGTATTTCAAGAACTCCGAAGATTACTGGAATAGGACAACAATATTTTATAAATAAGTTTTTAAACAAATAATATTAAGCACTTGAAAAAGTGCTTTTTATTTTATTAAAAAAGTATTGACATTAAAGATTTAATTTGTATAATAATAAGTGTAAAGAATATTTTGAGAGGTGATAATATGAAGATCTATAAAAGTGAAATTAGAAGAGCTTTGGAAGTGTGGAAAGTAGCGGAAAAAAGAGCTAACACTAGATATGAATGTGAATATGAAAGCCCAGCATTAAGTGCTAGTTTTGTTAGAAAAATAGCTAAAATGTTAGGATTACCAACATCAGCAAAGTATGTAGCTTTGGTAAGACCTTATATAAGAGAGATGAAAGAGGAAGGTGTAATTTAATGAAAATAGATTTAGTAACTGGCAATATGCAAGAATGTGAAATAGAAGAGTTTACTCTTAGACTGTTAGAATTAATAAAAGAATGTGATATAAAAACGTTTGAAATTAAATTGAGTGATAAAAGAAAAGAAATAACTGGAGTAGTTGTAGCAAATAAGAAAGGAGAATAAAAAAATGAAACTATACGAACTATCACAAAACTTTAGAAATTTAGAAGAAGTCTTAAACAACACAGAGGACGATAATATAAGAGAGTTAATTATAAACTCAATGAATGAGGTAGAGGGTGATTTATCTACAAAGGTAGAAAACATAGTAAAACTAATAAGAAACCTACAAGCTGATGCTGAAGCAATAAAAACAGAAGAGCAAAGACTTAATAAACTTAGAAAACAAAAAGAGAAACAAGTTGAGGGGTTGCAAAGATACTTATTTGATTG
>RCNJ01000637.1_pt1 | contig 11129 bp, 10 predicted proteins | sample 2041171 | NCBI WGS metagenome assembly RCNJ01 (sample SAMN09708213, study PRJNA481090) | feces metagenome | biome: feces | host: Pygoscelis adeliae | place: Antarctica: Rookery Lake | collected 2010-03-01 | reverse complement strand
GGCTGTCCACCCGGCCGTGCCGAGGGTGGTGGCATACGCCGCGAACGCGACGGGTGCGATCCGCCTGGCGTGATCTGCCTGTCGAGCGGCCATCCCGTGTGCCGGCCCCTCGAAGAGCTGCGGGTAGACGACGGAGGTGACGATGGACTGGAAACCGAGGTGGATCGCGGAGGTGGTGAGCAACGCGAGACGGCCCGCTCGCAGTGCGGTGTCTGGCCCGGGGGACGTGGGCTGTCGGCGGAACATGCCCGTCACGCTACGCCTCGCCCGACCGTCTCAGCAGGTCCCGGCCTTCGCCGTCGTCCGTGATCGCGCGTGCCGTTCGGAGCACCACGCTCCAGCCCCGGTCGTCTGCCTCGACCGGACCCCGGCGCTCGAGTTCCCACCTGTTCGCCGTGAGTCGCACGACGGTGTAGCGACCCGGTCTCGACGACCGTACGACGAGCTGTGTGTACCCCGTGGCCACGGCACGCTCGCCGTGGATCGATACCGTCGGAAGGCTCGGCACGTGGCCACACCCGTGAGCGATGAGCCCCTGGTGGCCGTCACTCCGCACCATCTCCTCGATGCCAGCCCGCCCGTCGAGGACGCCGGTGTCGACGTCGTAGACGCCGTCCTCTGTCCACAACCCGGCGACCCCCCCGGCGTCGCCGGAGTCCACACGCGGCGAGTAGGAGCCGAGAATCCTCATCACCGCGAGTTCGTCGGCGGCCCGGGCCAGTCCGGCCTCAGCGGCGGAGAGGCGAGTTTCCAGAGCAGAGAGCCTGTCATCGTCCATGCTGTCGACACTAACGTGACGACGACCGCGCGGGCACAGTAGTCTGCAACCCATGACGGACACGAGTACGGACACCCGTCCAGCACAAATCACCGCGGATGTGATCGTGGTGGGTATGGGCATCGCGGGCGCGTGCGCGGCGATCGAGGCCGCGGAGGCCGGTGCCTCGGTGCTGGCGCTCGAAGGTGCCTCGGGCCCCGGGGGTTCGTCGGCACAGTCGGGTGGTGAGGTCTACCTCGGCGGCGGGACCGTTACCCAGCAGGCGCTCGGGATCCACGACTCGGTGGAGGACATGCGCGCCTTCCTCACCGCCGCGTTGGGCCCGAACGCAGACGAGGCCAAGATCGCCGACTACTGCGACGGAGCGGTCGAGCACCACGACTGGCTGGTGGCTCACGGTGCGGTGTTCAACCACAAGCTATGGGACTCTCCCACGTGGATGCCGGGCGATGACTCGGGACTCATGTGGATGGGCGAGCGTGGGCAGCCGTACGCCTCCCTCGCCGAGCCCGCAGCGCGTGGCCACCGGCCCCCCGAACCCAACTTCGCCGGGGGCCATCTGATGAACGCGTTGATCACGACCGCCGAGAAGGCCGGCGTCCAGACACATACCGATGTCAAGGCCCGTTCGCTCATCGTCGAGGACGATCGCATCGTGGGAGTCCGCGCCACCGAGTTCGGTGAGGAGCGCGAGTACCGCGCCTCCCGTGGCGTCGTTCTCGCGACCGGTGGGTTCGTGGACAACGACCGGATGGTCGAGCAATGGGCCCCGCAGCAGTTGGGCAAGGACAAGATCTCTGCCGGCCGCGACGACGGCTCGGGTATCGAGATGGGGATGCAGATCGGCGCCGCGGTGCGCCGCATGCACCAGACCGAGACGGCGATGCTCATCATCCCGCGTCTGGTGGTCGGGGGGATGCTGGTCGACGGCGACGGCCAGCGCTTCATCAACGAGGACGTCTATCCGGGTCTGTACTGTCACGCGGCCGTGCACCACCGCCCGGGACCGGTCTGGGTGATTGTGGACGAACAGGGCATCGACGAGGTCCCCGAGGGAGAGCTGTGGGGAATGCGACCGATGCACGCGGCCGAGACCATCGAGGAACTCGCGGCCGACTGCGGACTGCCCGCCGAGGCGCTCGCTGAGACGCTGCGTCGCTACAACTCCGGTGCGGAGAAGGGCGAGGATCCGCAGTGTGGCAAGAACGCGACCTGGTTGCGGCCGCTCACGGCCCCGTTCGGTGCGTACCCGACCGGCGCGGGCGGCCCCGACACCTTCAACGGGTTGCCGCTCAAGGCGCAGGGCTTCACGCTCGGTGGCCTGCACACGGACCTTCGCTCCCGCGTCCTCGATCGTTCTGGTGAGCCCATCCCGGGCCTCTTCGCCGCGGGTCGCTGTACTCACGGGTTGCACGGTGAGGGCTACATCTCCGGCACGTCTCTCGGTGACGGTTCCTTCTTCGGCCGTCGGGCCGGGAACGGGGCCGCGGAGGCGACGGGCGCATGAGCGGCCCCGGTCCGACGCCCGCGCGCCGCGAACGACCCCACGTCGATCTCGAACACCTCCAGCCCTCGCTCGGGGGCGGGGTGCCGATCGACCGTCTGGACGACGACGAGGCCGGGGTATTCGCGCTGGTCGATCAGGTGCGGAGGATCCGCGCACTGACCACCGGTGGCGTCTTCGACACCGATCTCGGGCCGATCACTGATCGCCTACGCGTCGTGGCGGACGAGTTGGAGGCCGCGTCTGCGGGTCCGGAGCGCCGTCAGGCGGTCACCTGGTCGACGGGCGATTACATCGACAACTGCCCGGTCGTGGGCCGGGGGAACCTGATCGCACCGCCGATGGAGTTGGAGCTACTGCCCGACGGCACGCTCCGTGGAGAGATAACGCTCGGGCTCGAGTACCAGGGGCCGCCCGCCTGCGTGCACGGCGGTGTCGTGTCCCTGCTCTTCGACGTGGTGCTCGGACGGGCCAACTTCTACACCGGCCACACCGGTATGACCGTCTACCTCGACATCGACTACCGGACTCCGACACCGATCCTGGAGCCGATCGTGGTGACGGGTCGGCAGGTGCACGTGGACGGCCGCAAAATCTGGGCGCAGGGCGCCATCCATTCGGGGGAGCGACTGTGCGCCACGGCCGAAGGGTTCTTCGTGACGCCCGGTGATCTGCTCACCGAGAACAGACGGCGCCTGATCGGTGGCTGATCCCGTCGCGCGTCGGCCGGCCCGCGACGGACCCGGTCGAGACCGAATGGCCGGAGGGTAACGTCACATCCCGTGACCACTGAAGAAGCCACCACCGGCACGAAGTTCCTCGACATCCCCGACCACCCGTCCGGGGCCACCGAACTCACCCGTCAACTGCGCCGCCTGCGCGGGCTCGTCGCGGGTTCGCGGTTCGACGACGTCCACGGCGAGGCCGAGGCCGTCCGCGAGCTCGCCGACCGACTGGAGGCCTCGGGCACCCGGGTCGATCCGTCGGAGTACGAGAGCTGGGGGTCACTCGAGCACATCGCGTCCAACCCGGTGACGGGCAACCGTAGCGCGGTGGCTCCACCGATCGATGCTGTGATGTTCCCGGACGGACTGGTGCGGGCGGATCTGGTCCTGGGCGTCGAGTACCAGGGCCCCCCCGAATGCGTGCACGGTGGCATCGTCGCGATGATCTTCGACGAGATGCTCGGGCTGGCCAACGCCGCGGCGAAGAGCATCGCCATGACGGTCGACCTGCAGATCACCTACAAGTCGCCCACGCCGCTCAACACACCGATCCGGTTCGAGGCCCGGCAGGACCGTATCGACGGCCGGAAGATATGGGCGAGCGGGACCGTGTCCGCCGGCGACACCGTCTGTGCGGTGGCCGAGGGCATCTTTGTGATCCCGAGGGTGATCTTCGACGCGGCGCATGACCGGCCGGTCGACGGCTGACCGCCTGACCTCTCCATGCGGACGCCTGTCCTGGTGTAGCCACGCCTATGCACGTACACAGGCGTGGCTACACCAGGACAGGCGTCCGCGGGATGTGCGGGTCGTCTGTGGCGGTGGGGGTCAGTTGTCCCCGCGTAGAGCCTTCATCCGCTTCGCGGCACTCGCGACGATCCGGCCGCGGTCGATTCCGGAGGACCACTCGATCTGCTTGAGGTTCTGCTCTCCACCACAGACGTGCACCGGGCCGCGGTCGATCGTGCCCAGCGTCTCGCGGGCGACGTCCACCGGCTCGCTGACGTTCATGCCGGGGATGTCCATATCGAGCCCGGCGCGGATCATGGCCGGGGTGCGGGTGACGCCGAGGATGACCTCGCACACGTCCACGCCGTGCTCGCGCATCTCCAGCCACAGGCCCTCGACGAAGACCCGGCTGAACGCCTTGGCCGCCGAGTAAGCGCTCATGTCGGCGTGGCCGAGGTAGCCGGCCATGGAACCCATGACGACGATCCCGCCGCGTCCGCGGTCGCGGAGTTGCGGGGCGAAGTGCCGGATGATCTCCATGGGCGAGGTGATGTTCAGGTCCATGACCTTGCGCACCTCGGCCATGTCGGAGTCCGCGACGGGGGCGCCGTAGGTGTTGGCACCGGCGTTGAGGATGACCAGACCCACCTCCAGTCCTTCGGTGGCGGTGGCGATGGCCTCGGTGGACCCGGCTTCGGTGAGGTCCACGGAGACGGTGCGGCATTCGACGCCGCGCGAGCGTACGGCCTCGGCGGTCTCCTCGAGCGGGCCCGGCTTGCGGGCGACGAGGACCGAGGAGACGCCGGCGTCGGCGAGGAGGAACGCGATCTCTGCACCGACGCCCTCACTGCCGCCCACGACTACGGCCCACGGGCCGTAGGTGGTGGCGTCGAAATTCGCGGGATCAAAGGACGCGGGATCGAAAAGCTTCGGATTGACGGGTGTCGACATATCCTCAGGATATGGCTAAAGAGAACGACGCGCCGGGGATCAGTCGCGGGCCCCTCCCACACCTCAAGGGCGGGGACAGTTTCCAGCTGCACGCGATGCGCGAGAAACTGGGTGAGCGGTTCGACCCGATCCCCGTGGTCGAGCCGCCCACGCCGGATCCGGAGCTGGACCGGGCGGTGGCCGAGTTGCGGCGGATCCGCGACGCGGTCTCTGGCCTCGCACACTCGCAGGTGGAGCTCGGGGACGTGGTGGATCGCCTCGCCGAGGTGGCGGACCTGCTGGTGGAGCGCGTGCCGGACGAGCAGACCAGGCTCGAGACCATGTGGACCGGAGCGGGGTCACGGCGCGCGAACCCGGTGAGCGGGACGGAGAATCCGCTCGCCCCACCGGTCAGGTTCTACGGTTGCGACGATGGCTCGATCCGTGCCGAGACCACGCTGGGGCTCGCCTATCAGGGCCCGCCAGGGTGCCTGCACGGCGGGATCAGCGCGCTCATCATCGACCACATGATGGGGGTGGCCAACCACTGGGGGAACCGGTTCGGGATGACCGCGCACTACGAGATCGACTACCGGGCGCCCACCCCGCTGCTGCAGCCACTCGTCTTCCGTTCGTGGGTGGCGGAGAGCGAAGGTCGCAAGACGTGGACCCATGCGACCATCCACGCGGGCGACCGTCTGTGCGTCGAGGCACGCGGGTTGTTCCTCGAGGCGAGCGTGGCGGTGCCGGGTCGACCGGGCACGCGCTCGACTATCGGGGACGGGGCCTGAGCCGGCGTCAGGGATCGATCCGCGCGACGTTCCTGAGGTAGGGGCCGATCACCTCGGTGAGCCCCGCCGCGAGGACGTGTGGGTCCTCCGGCGGGAGCGAGATGAAGCTGATGCCGATCCGCGCGATGATCGTGGCCGCGAGCCGCGCGGGCCGCTCCTCCAGGTTCATCCAGCTGTCCGCGAGTGCGGGGGTGAGCACCTCGGTGGCGCGTTCGATGAGCGGGCCGGCCTCGGTGGTGATCAGGCGCAGTAGATCCGGCTTCATCTCCCCCGTGAGGAGGGCCCGGATGAGCGGGTCCCGGGAGCTGGCCTCGAGGAAGCCGTCGATGCCCTCGGTGAGCGCGGTGTCGATGTCCCCGGGATGCCGTTCGATGGCATCGCGGATCGCCCCGGCGAATTTCTCCGCCAACTGCAACGCGTACGCCTGGGCCAGGCCCTGTCGGTTGCCGAACGTACTGTAGAGCGTCTGCCGACTGACCCCGGCGGCTCTGGCCACGTCAGTCATGGTGACAGCCGACCAGTCACGCGAGACGAGCAGTTCGTGCATGGCGTCCAGGGCGGTCCCGCGTGGGGACCGCCGCGCCGACTGATGCGCACGGCTCGATCGATTGGGCGTGGCCATGGTCTCCAGTGTTCCCGATCGACACCGACCCGGTGGGACGGGCCCCGCCGGACCCGGGCCGGCGGGGTTCAGACTTGAGCCCGAGGGGTCAGGAGACCGGCAGGAAGTCGATCTTGTCCCGCACGCCGCAGTCCGGGCAGCGCCAGTCGGCGGGGATCTCCGACCATGGGGTGCCGGGCGCGAAGCCCTCGCGCGGTTCGCCGGCGTCCTCGCGGTAGTGGCGCCCGCAGTTGGGGCAGGCGTACTCGCCGATCGCGGAGTGCTGCGGGGGGGCCGCGTCGGTGTCGGCGGTCGTGGTCGCAGCGGGACCCGACTGGGCGGCCCCGTGCTTGGCGAGCAGCTTCTCCCGCTTGGACGGCTGGATGTTGGCCTGCGTGAGGTCGCCGTCGTAGTGGGCGAGGACCCGCTTGTCCATGATCTTGCGCCACACCGGCGGGAGGTACGCCGCGACGATCATGGACGCGTAACCCGAAGGCAGCTGCGGGGCCTCGTCGAAGGTCCGCAGCGTCTGGTAACGACGCATCGGGTTGGCGTGATGGTCGGAGTGCCGCTGCAGGTGGTAGAGGAAGATGTTCGTGACCAGGTGGTCCGAGTTCCACGAATGCTCCGGGCGGCACCGTTGGTAGCGGCCGAGGTCGGTCTTCTTACGGCGCAGTCCGTAGTGCTCCAGGTAGTTGACGACCTCGAGCAGGCTGAACCCGTAGACGGCCTGGAGGAGCAGCCACGGCGCGACACCCCAGCCGAACACGGCGATGAGCCCGCCGAACAGCACGACCGACATGAGCCAGGCGTTGATGTTGTCGTTGCGGATCGTCCACGGGCCCTTGCCCTGGCGGGACAACCGCTCCTTCTCCAGGTGCCAGGCAGACCTTGCCGAACCGACGACGCTGCGCGGCAGGAACGCCCAGAACGACTCGCCGAACCGCGCGCTGGCCGGGTCCTCCGGGGTGGCGACGCGGGCGTGGTGGCCGCGGTTGTGCTCGATGAAGAAGTGGCCATAGCACGTCGTGGCCAGCGCGACCTTGGACAGCCACTTCTCGCTGCCGGCCACCTTGTGTCCGAGCTCGTGTGCGGTGTTGATGCCGATGCCGCCGGTGATGCCGACCGTCCACGCCACGCCGATCGAGCCGACCAGGCCGAGGCCGCCGTCGTATCCCAGCCAGGACAGGTCGTCCGCCGACCACAGGTAGGCGGCGAGGATCAGCGCACCGTACTGCATCGGGATGTAGAGGTATGTGCACCAGCGGTAGTACGGGTCCGCGTCGAGGCGGTCCATGACCTCGTCCGGCGGATTCTCGCCGTCCGGCCCGACGGAGAGGTCGCCGAGTGGGACGGCGACGTAGACGAGCACCGGCAGCAAGAACCAGGCCGCGGTGGCGACGGCCCCCCAGCCGAGGGCGTTGAAGCCGGCGACGAACGGCAGGGACAGGAACAGGCCCACCGCCGGGATGAGACCGAGAAGCCATAGATAGCGCTTCGCGTCGGTCCACGCGTAGGGCTCCGTGACCGTGCCGGTGGTCACGCCGCTAGCGGGGCCGGTAGCCGTGCTGGCAGTGGCGTCGGCGGCGGCGGACTGTCTGGAGAACTCGGTGCTCGACATCTGACTGACCTCCGTGCTGCGACGGGTGTGGTGCACACCACACGAACACCATCCAGGTTAGACAAACCAAAGGCGTATGTCTAGACATCAATCAGAAATTTGTCCAACGCGCGGCCCCGATGGCGAGGAGTCACGGGTGGGTAGTAATCCGCGCGCGGAATAGAGGAGCACCTGTGGCCGTTGTACTGTCCGGTCGTCGGGATTCCTCTACCGGTTCGACCGGGAGGAGCGTCGCACGTGACCATGCAACAGGCCGCCATGCGCGCGGTGATGCGTGCCGACGGCACCGAAGCGAAGCTCGACCGTAGCGTTTTCACGGGCGAGAACATGAGGCGCATCGGGATCTTCGCCCGCCCGCACTCGCGACGGATCACCCTGTTCCTCGTCCTGTCGGTGGTCGGGGCCGTCCTCGCCGTCGCCACCCCGCTGTTGGCGGGTCGTGTCGTGTCGGCGATCGTGGACGGGTCCGGTATCCGGGTCATCGTCATGCTCGCGGTGGCCATCGGTGTGATCGGTATCGCCGAGTCGGTGAACTCGGTCGTCACCCGGTTCTGGTCGGCCCGGATCGGTGAAGGCCTCATCCTGGACCTGCGCCGTGCGGTCTTCGACCACGTCCAGAAGATGCCGATCGCGTTCTTCACGCGTACCCGTACCGGTGCGCTGGTGAGCCGGCTCAACAACGATGTCCTCGGCGCCCAGCGGGCCTTCTCCGACACCCTGTCCGGGGTCGTCTCCAACCTCGTCCAACTGGCGCTCACGCTCGTGGTGATGGCCGGGCTCAACTGGCAGCTCACGGTGCTGTCCGTGCTGCTCTTGCCCATCTTCCTCATGCCCGCGCGGTACGTCGGCCGACGGCTCGCCCGGCTACGGCGCGAGGCCTCCGACCTCAACGCGTCGATGAACGACCAGATGACAGAGCGCTTCAACGCCGGGGGTGCCACGCTGGTCAAACTGTTCGGCCGCCCGGAGACGGAGTCGAAGGAATTCGCCGACCGCGCCTCCCGGGTACGCGACATCGGCGTACGGACCTCGCTGCTCATGAGCGTGTTCATCAACTCGCTCACCCTCGTCTCCACGCTGGCGCTGGCGCTGGTCTACGGACTCGGTGGCTGGTTCGCGCTCAACGGTTCCATGGACGCCGGCTCCGTCGTCGCACTCGCGCTTCTGCTCACCCGCCTGTACGGGCCGCTCACCGCGCTCGCCAACGCGCCCGTCGACGTGGTGTCGGCGATCGTCAGCTTCGAGCGAGTCTTCGAGGTTCTCGATCTGGAGCCGCTCCTGACGGACGCCCCTGACGCCGTTGACGTACCGGGCGGCCCCGCGTCCATCGAGTTCGACGACGTCCGGTTCTCCTACCCGTCGGCCGACAAGGTCTCCCTGGCCTCACTCGAGGAGGTCGCGGTCCTGGACACGCGGGGAGGCGAGGAGATCCTGCACGGGATCAGCTTCCGCGCTGAACCCGGGCAGATGATCGCGCTCGTGGGCTCGTCGGGCGCGGGCAAGTCCACCATCGCGTCCCTGCTGCCACGGCTGTATGACGTCGACGCCGGCGCCGTGCGCGTGGCAGGGCTCGATGTTCGGGGCGTGACCGCGGACTCTCTACGGCGGACGGTCGGTGTGGTCACCCAGGACGGGCACCTCTTCCACGACTCGGTGCGCTCCAACCTGGCATTCGCCCGCCCGGGTGTGAGCGACGAGGCGGTGTGGGATGCGCTGCGCCGGGCCCGCCTGGAGCCGATGGTCCGTTCGCTGCCCGACGGCCTCGACACCGTGATCGGCGACCGTGGTTACCGGCTCTCCGGGGGAGAGCGCCAACGGCTCACGATCGCGCGGCTGCTGCTCGCGGCACCGTCGGTGGTGGTGCTCGACGAGGCCACGAGCGCGCTGGACTCGACCAACGAGGCGGCCGTGCAGGCCGCGCTGGCCGAGGCGATGGCGGACCGCACCTCGCTGGTGATCGCTCACCGGCTGTCGACGGTCCGCGCGGCCGACCGGATCCTCGTGCTGGAGGCGGGCGTCGTGGTGGAGTCCGGCACCCACCCCGAACTCCTCGCCGCGGACGGCAGATACGCCGAGTTCTACGAGACCCAGTTCGCCGACCAGGAGTGACGCGCGCCGTCTACGCCACGACTCAGCTCTCGAGGTAGAGGCCCAGCTCCCGGGCGGCCAGTGCGGCGTACTTGGAGGTCTGCTCGAATGCGGACTCCAGCGGCGTGGCGTCGTTCATGTCGGAGATCTCGTCCCAGCGCTCGGCGACGACCTCCGGGGTGCGGGCGTCCTCCGGCAGGAACACACCGCGGCTCTCGACCATCTGGGAGACGGCGAAGACCCCTGCACCGGCGCCGAGGATGGTCTTGGTGGGGGCGTGGTCACTGACCATGAAGAGGGCGCCCGGCGCGATGGTCTCCGGGCCCATGATGTCGAGCACCTGCTGGGGGAGGAGGTCCTCGGTCATGCGGGTGGCGGCCGTGGGGGCGATGGCGTTGACCCGGATGTCCTTCCTCTCGCCCTCGACGGCGAGGACGTTCATGAGCCCGACCAGCCCGGACTTGGCGGCACCGTAGTTGGACTGGCCGAAGTTGCCGTAGATGCCCGAGGTGGACGTGGTCATGAGGATGCGGCCGTACCCGGCCCCGGCCATGTACGGCCACACGGCCCTGGTGCAGTGGACCGAGCCCATCAGGTGTACCTCGAGGACCTTGCGGAAGTCGTCCGTCTCCATCTTGGCGAAGGATTTGTCGCGTAGGATCCCGGCGTTGTTGATGAGGATGTCGATCCGGCCCCACTTCTCGACGACGCCCGCGACCAGCGCGTCGACCGCCGGCTCGTCGGTGATGTCGTGCCCGTCGACCATCGCCTCACCTCCCGCGGCGACGATCTCGTCCACGACCTGCTGGGCGGGGGACGCGGCGGCGCCGGCGGCGTCCGGGCCGCCGTGGACGTCTCCACCCAGATCGTTGACGACGACCCTGGCGCCCCGCTCCGCCAGCGCGATGGCGTAGGCGCGGCCCAGGCCGCCCCCGGCGCCCGTGACGATCGCGACGCGGTCGGTGAAGTCGATTCGGTTGGTCAAGAGGGGCTCCTGGGATCGGGCTGTGCAGGTCGTGGTTCCGATGATAGGCCGACCGTGCGGCTCGTGGACCTGAGCTGGGTGTTACCGTCGTGCCCGGAGCCGACCGCATCCAGCGCGCCACCCGTGGTGATGCGAGGGGTGCTGGGGAACCCGGTGTGATTCCGGGACTGGCGCGCAGCGGTGAGGGGTACGGAACCGGCAGCAGGCCACTGGGAGCACATCCCGGGAAGGCGCCGGGAACGATCGATCCCGAGTCCGAAGACCTGTCGACTACGCGGTATCCGAGCCGACCTCGCGCACAGGTCTCCTGACGACAAGGCAACACGTGCACCCCACTTCCGGCGCCCCCGTCGGGCGCATCGGCCCGTCCCTGGACC
>RCNJ01000636.1_pt1 | contig 11131 bp, 6 predicted proteins | sample 2041171 | NCBI WGS metagenome assembly RCNJ01 (sample SAMN09708213, study PRJNA481090) | feces metagenome | biome: feces | host: Pygoscelis adeliae | place: Antarctica: Rookery Lake | collected 2010-03-01 | reverse complement strand
TATTCGAGCTCCAGGGGGTCCCCTGCCCGTAGTCCCCGAACGGCCCACGTACAGGCTTCGGCGAATCTCCCGTCCGCCCGACCCGCGGCTTCTTCGAGAAACCCCAAGGCAGATTCATGGCCCCATTGCAGGGCGGCTGAAAGCGACATCAGCTCCTGAGAGGTATTGCCCAAATCGCGGTCCCGAGCAGCCAAAGCCATCAACCAGTCGATGGCTTCCTCGGTCCGGCCCACCTGCGCCATGGCATGGGCCCAGAAGAAACCGCCGGTCCAGCGGATCCTCCAGATACCGCCGCCGGCATCGATGGGAGGGTGTTCCACAGCGGCCAGCGCACTCAGGGCATCGAGGCGGTTGCCTGTTTTGGCCCGAGCGAAAGCCCGGATCGAATACGCCAGGGGGAGGAGATCGAAGCGTTCCAGGGCCTTGAGCTGCGGGATTTCGCGTTGTAGATGGTCCAGGCAAGCTTCGAAACGACCAGCGATCACCTCGGCGACGGCTGTATAGAGGGAGCCTCTCCCTTCCTGGCCCAGACCAATGGAAGAGGAGTCCCATCCACTGGCCAGCGTATGGACCGCCCGATCCCATTCCCCCGTCATCAATTCCAGGTCGAAGAGGCCCAAGCGGCAACGTTGGACCAGGAAGGGCGCGCTGTCCGTCTGTTCCAGCAATCGCAGGAGTTCCCGACAGGCCCGCAGGCCATTGCCCACGTCCCCCGTGATCACGCGCGCCTCATGGGTCAATTCCTGCCACAGCCAGCTGACGCGTTCGGGTAATTTCGGCTGGTCCCCGTGAGCCAGCAGCCCCTGGAAATCTCCATCCCATGTGGCCCTGATCAGGTGCATGGCCGCCGCTGTTTCCGCTGAAACTCCACGCACGGCTGCTCCCGGAGTGCCCGTCGGGGCCTCTTGCCCCAGCAGTCCGGCCCGAGATCCGGTGTCCATGAAGTACCCTGCAGCCAAGATCACCCCGATGCGGATGCCAGTGGTGCGTTCGGACTCTTCATCCGGGCCACTCATCTTCAACAGATCGACGGCCAGCATGGGCGTGAAGGAGTGCAGCCGATGCTCGGCGCCCTCCACGAACCGAGTAGGGTGCACCGGCAATCCGCACCGTAGCCTCCAGGGGATGAGACCGACGGGCCGCATGATTCCCAGTCCGTCAACGTGTTCAGTCACGCGGTCCAGCAGTTCTCGGCTGCGCCCCGGTGGAACCTGGACGGCAATAGCAGCTGAGTTGATGATCCCCCGCAGACTCGCGTCGCGCCCGGCGGAATCGCTCAGACGCAAGTAGCCCAGTTCGTGGACAGTATCCACTGCGTCGCCACCGAGCTCCAGTACGACGTTCAGCGGCAAGTCATGAGCCAATGCCAGAAGTTCGAAGACCAATCGGACTGGGGGATCCAAACGGGCAAGCCGTTGCTTCCAATGCCTCACCAGCCGCGGGCCGGCCGGAAAGTCGTGACTCCGGATGACCCAGATGCCCTCCTCCTGGACCAGGTACTTCATTTCGATCCAGTCCGCGGCAATCATGCGCATCATCGACCGGTTGCCGGCGCCACTATTCCAGATGGCGTAGCCTGCGGGTTCACTCAACGGTCCGCCGAGTCCCCTCTGGAGGTACTCAGTCGCGTTGGTCAGGGACAGGTCGAGGACGCGAATCCGGTCGAGACTCAGGTATCGGGACAGTGGCGCGTCCTGGGCACCTTGCGGGTTCGCGCTGACTGCCACGACGACGGCCCCGTAGCGCACGACCAGGCGGGAGACGTGTTCGAGATCCCGACCGTCGAAGGATGAGATATCCGGGATGAACAGCACACGTCCTGGAGCAGGCGGATCGTCGACGAGTCGCTCCAGTTGCTGGGTCGTTTCTGCGTCGGGAGGGCACGCGAGCTCGAGCAACCCGTTCCTGACACCCAGACGTTGGACGATCTTCCCCGCAAACTCATCCTGCCCGGCCCCGGGTTCTCCGTAGAGAAGCACACCGTTGCCTGTTGCCGCCCTGCGTGCCACGTTGGTAATCCACCGGGCATCGGATTCCAGCCACCAAGAGTGCTCGTTCGGCCCGAGGGTGTGCCACTGTGTGAGCACTCCAGTCCGCCTTTCCCCCATGAGAGACTAACGGCCCTCGGCTAGGGGCCGTCGGGATCATCCTAGTCCTCTGAATACGGGGACCGGCAGGTCAGCGCCAAGGGCGCTGTTTCTCATATGGCTTCCGGGGGGTTCCGCCCATAGGATTCGAACCTATACTCCACAGCTCCAAAGGCTGGGGTGCTGCCATTACACCAGGGCGGATCATGTCCCGCAGGGGGAACACGGTTAACTATTCTGCCATAAACCCGCGTAGCTACTGTCCGGCAGCTTCAGCTGCTTCCAGCCAGGCCTCTTCGAGCGCCTCGTGCTCGGACTGCAGCTCCTTGAGCTCGGCATTCAGCGCCGAAAGGCCATCGACGTCCATACCCTCGGAAGCCGTCGCCATCTTCGCGTGGAGGCGTTCCTCCTGGGCCGAGAGTTTGGCCATCTTCCTGTCGATCCGGTTGATTTCCTTGCGCGCCTCACGCTTGTCGGCCTCGCTGGTCTCGCTGCCGGACGCCGCCGCACCGTTTCCCGCAGCCTCCGGGGCTGCCGGCCCGGTGGTGGCTCCACCGGTCCCGGCCCCGGAACGCAACTGCAGGTACTGTTCGACGCCGCCGGGCAGGTCGCGGATCTGTCCGTCGCCCAGCAGCGCCACCTGGTGGTCGGTCACGCGCTCGAGCAGGTAGCGGTCGTGGCTGACGACCACGAGGGTTCCGGGCCAGGAGTCCAGCAGGTCCTCGACGGCGGCGAGCGTATCGGTGTCCAGATCGTTGGTCGGCTCGTCGAGCATCAGCACGTTGGGTTCGCCGACCAACAGCCTCAGTAGTTGGAGTCGCCGTCGTTCACCACCTGAGAGGTCCCGGACCGGGGTCCACTGCTTTTCCTGGGTGAATCCGAGTTGCTCGATCAGCTGTCCGGCAGAGACTTCCCTGCCTCCGACGCTAAAGACGTTCTTCTCGTCCTGGATGACCTCGATGACGCGTCGGTCCGAGAGTTCATCGAGCTCGGTGACTTCCTGGGTCAGCATGGCCGTCTGGACGGTCTTGCCGCGTTTGATCCGCCCCTCGTTGGGTTCGACCTGGCCATTGAGCAGACGCAGCAGCGTTGATTTGCCCGACCCGTTGACCCCCACGATCCCCAGCCGCTCCCCGGGCGCCAACCGCAGGGTGACGTTCTTGAACAAGGAGGCACCGCCGTCGTACGCGAGGGAGACATGCTCCAGATCCAGCACGTCCTTGCCCTGGCGGGCCGTGGCCATTTTCGACAGGGCGACGGTGTCACGCGGTTGCGGGACGTCGGCGATGATGTCGTTGGCCGCATCGATCCTGAACTTCGGCTTCGCCGTACGTGCCGGGGCGCCCCGGCGCAGCCAGGCCAATTCCTTCTTGACCAGTTGCTGGCGTTTGCCTTCCGTGACCGCGTCCGACCTGTCGCGTTCGGCACGGGCGAGCACATAGGCGGCATATCCGCCGTCGAACGCCTCCACGATGCCGTCGTGCACCTCCCAGGTGCGGGTGCTGATCTCGTCGAGGAACCAACGGTCGTGGGTGATCACCAGCAGTGCCCCTTGGTTGGCACGCCAGCGACGCTTCAGGTGGTCGGCCAGCCAGGCGACGCCTTCGACGTCGAGGTGGTTGGTGGGTTCGTCGAGCATGATGACGTCGTCGTCGCCGATGAGCAGCTTCGCCAGGGCGACGCGACGGCGCTGTCCGCCGGAAAGGTCCGAGACCCGGGCATTCCAGTCGACCTCCCCGACCAGGCCTCCCATGATTTGACGGATCTTCGGGTTCGAGGCCCATTCGTAGGCGGCGGCGTCACCGACGATGGCCTGACCGACTTCGAGGTCGCCATCGAGGACATCCTGCTGGTCGAGGTACCCGACCTGGACATCGCTGCGCTTGGTCACCCGCCCGGAGTCGGGATCCTGGCGTCGGGCCAGCAGGCGCATGAGCGTTGATTTGCCGTCACCATTGCGACCGACCATGCCGATGCGGTCGCCTTGTTCCAGGCCGAGAGTGACCTCGTCCAGAATGGTGCGGGTGGCGAAGGCGACGGAGACGTTCTCCGCGCCGAGCAGATGTGCCAAAGTATTGTGTTCCTTCGTCGGTGGTGTTCAGAGGTAGCCGGTAGGCCTGGTGGATGGCCCGGCGCGTCGGCGTCAGATGATCTGGGCTCCGTGCACCGGGCCGTGCACGGTGTGCGTGTCGATTCCTGCCTCGTCGATCAGCACGGTGGCCAGTTCGCCGGCATGTGAGGAGTCCTCGGCCAGCAGCGCGATCGTGGGTCCGGATCCGGAGACCAGTGCCGTCAGCGCCCCGGCATTCCGGCCCATCTCCAGCACCGCCGTCAGCTCGGGCGCCAGCTGGATCGCGGCACTGGTGAGGTCGTTGCCCAACAAGCCGGGCAACAACACCAGATCGTGGGCCACGAGCGCCTGGACCACTTGTGGGTCCACGGCCCGGGGCTCTTCGATGGCCTCGTCCCCGCGCAGGATATCCAGTTGTTGGTAGACCGCAGGGGTGGACAATCCGTAGCTGGCCAACGCCAGGACCCAGTCGGTGCGGCTGCGCAATAACAGGGGTGAGAGTTCATCGCCGACGCCGAGTCCGACGGCGGCACCGCCGGAGAGCGCGAAGGGCACGTCGGCACCGAGCCGGGCGCCCAACCGTCCGAGTTCCTCACGGGTCAGGCCGGTTCCCCACAGGCCGTTGCACGCCACCAGGGCCGCAGCGGCATCGGCCGATCCCCCGCCCATGCCACCGGCGATCGGCACGCGCTTGGTGATCTCGAGGTGGACTCCAGCCTCATGGCCGGTGTGTTCGGCCAGCAGGCGGGCTGCCCGGACGACGAGGTTGTCCTCGCCCAGCGGGAAGGACTCGGGGTCCTCCACAGCGGTGGAGGCCTCGCTGAGCGCGACGGTGATCCGTCCGTCCATCCGTGCCGTGGCGGCCACATCCTCGAAAAGGGAGACGGCCAGATACAAGCTGGCGACCGGGTGGTAGCCGTCCTCCCGGGGGGCACCGACCCGGAAGTAGATGTTGATCTTCCCGGGGGCGCGGGCCACGACGGTCTGGTTCATGCCCCGACCCCGTTGTCCTGCCCGGCCAGGTTCCGCGCCTCGGCGATGCGGGCGAAATCCTCGATGACCAGCCGCTCGCCGCGGGCCTGCGGGTCCACGCCCGCGGCACGGAGCGCCCGTTCCGCGGCGTCGGCTCCCCCGGCCCAACCAGCCAGGGCGGCACGCAGGGTCTTGCGGCGTTGGGCGAAGGCCGCGTCGATGGCGGCGAACACCTCGGAACGGCTGGCAGTGGTCTGCGGTGGCTCGTGGCGTTGGAAGGAGACCAGTCCCGACTGGATCTTCGGGGCCGGCCAGAACACGTTCATCCCGATGACTCCCGCCTTGCGCATCCTGCCGTACCAGGCGGCCTTGAGGCTGGGGATGCCGTAGGTCTTGTTTCCGGGGCCGGCGCAGAGACGGTCAGCCACTTCGTCCTGGACCATGACCAGTCCGTGCCGCAGGCTCGGAAAATGTTCGAGCAGGTGCAGGACCACGGGGACGGCGACGTTATACGGCAGGTTGGCCACCAGTGACGTGGGCGGGTACGGCAGCTCGGTGACCCGCATCGCGTCCCCGAGGACGACGTCGAGGTTCGACGTCAGGGCGGGACGGAATTCGTCGACGGTTTGCGGGAGTCGTTCGGCCAGTTTGGGGTCGATCTCCACGGCGACGACCCGTTGGGCGGCATCCAGCAGACCCAAGGTGAGCGAACCGAGTCCGGGACCGACCTCCAGGACGGTTTCCTCCGGGTCGATCCGGGCTGCGGCGACGATGCGTCGGATGGTGTTGCCGTCGATGACGAAGTTCTGGCCCAACGTCTTGGTCGGACGGACTTCCAGCTCCGCGGCGAGCCGGCGGATCTCGGTGGCTCCGAGTAGTCGCGGTGTCTCCGGATTCCCCCGTGGGGTCTGCTCGGGGTCCGGCCCGGAGGCGGAGTGGGAGGTCTGGGAGTCGTCAGTCACGGGTTCAATCCTAGTTGAGGTCGGAGGGCCTGCGGTTTCGTCTCCACATCGGTTCAGGGAAGCACTGAAGGGCCCCGCAGTGCGGGGCCCTTCAGCAACGTTCGATCCATGGCGGATCAGCTGTTCGTTCTAGCGCAGGCCGAGCTTGGAGGAGCAGGCCGGCCAGTGGCCCCAGCCACCGTTGGCGCGCAGCTTCTCTGCCACGGCGACCTGCTGGCCCGGGGTGGCCTGGTGCGGCAGGGAAGCGTATTTGCCCCCGCCGGCGCCGATCCAGCTGCTCTGGCTGAACTGCAGGCCACCGTAGTAGCCGTTGCCGCTGTTGATCGACCAGTTTCCGCCGGACTCGCATTTGGCCAGTGACTTCCAGTTGGAGGAAACCCCGCCGGCCGAGGCCGTGGTTCCTCCCGTGGAAGCCTTCTTGGCTGGCTTATCGTCCTGCTTGGCCGGCTCGGCCTCCTTCTCCGGCTCGGCCTTCTTCTCCGGTTCGGCCTTCTTCTCCGGCGCTTCCTTCTTCTCGGGCTTCTTGGTGCCCAGGGCGACTTCGGCGTCCACCGGCTTGGTGGTGACCTTGTCGCTGGTCAGCTTGCGGGATTCTTCCTTGCCGTCGCGGGTGGTGACGGCATAGGTCAGGGTCCGCTCGCCATTCTTTCCGGGGGTGACGGTCTTGGTCTTGCCGAGGGCAAGGTCGCCATCCTTGTTCTTCTCCACGCCGTGGGCCACGGACCGGGTGTCGGTATCGGTCGTGGTCTTCACCCGAACGAGCTTCACCTTCAGGCCGTCCTTGAGTTCGGTGGCTGCGGCAACGGAGAGTTCGTCGTCGGCCCCGATCTTCACGCCGTCGCTCTTCAGTGCGTCACCAACCGTGCCCTCGGTGGTCTTGATGCTCCGGGTCTTGCCGTCGGCGTCCAGCTTGAGGCTCTTCACCGTACTGATCTGCAGCGGGGTGCTCAGCGAGGCGAGCTCGAGCTGGGGTCCGTTGGAGACATCGGCGGCATCGCCGACATTGAGCTGGTCGAGTACATCGGCGACGGTCAGGCCGGTGGTATGCACCACGCGGTCCACTCCGTCGATGGACACATCCACTGATTTGTTCCGGTTCACCGTGATGGCGTCGCCATCGGCCACGGCGGTGTCGACACCCGGAGAGACCTCGTCATCGGCGTCGACCTTGATTTCGGCGGAGGACAGCATCGCGCCGACGGTGCCACCGTAGGCCTGGACGCTCTGGGTCTCGCCGTCGACGGTCACGGCAACCGTCTTATTGGCTCCGACGAAGGAGACGAGGCCGAGGATCAACGCGGTCAAGGCAACCGCCTGGGCGCCGGTCTTGACCCAGCGGTTCTTGAAGGCTTTCTGCACGGATTTCCAGTCTTTGTGTTCTTCTTCCGGGCACGGGGCGAGCGCCGGGACGGGTTGTCCCTTGGAGGTGATCCAAGGGGCGGGCCCCGGGCTTTCTTGCAGTGGTTCATGCACCGGCAGGAACCGTTTGGGCGTACGAACGGAACGTCCAATCGATCATCGTTGCTGGTGCTTGAGCCCCGAAGACCTTCCCCGATCCCGGCTACTCTGTTGACTACCGTAACCGGTTCGTTATCATGTGACAACCTCGGTGCCATCGAACGGCTGGATCCCGCGGATTTTTTCGGTTTTCGCTTCCACTTCGTGATCAAACCCGTCCGACGGTGACCGGCTCGTGACTTATGTCGGCGCCCTCGGGCCATGGCTAGAAGCTGCCGTAGGCCGCCGTCGTGTTCTGTGCGATCCTCTGGCAGAGTCCATCGACGTCGGTCTGCAGCGTGTCCGCCATGGAGCGCACAGTGTAGGGGATCAGGTAACTGGCATTGGGTCGACCGCGGAAGGGGTGCGGGGTCAGGAATGGGGCATCGGTTTCCACCAGGACCAATGCCGGGTCGGCGATCGCCAGGGCCTCGCGCAGGTCGCGGGAGTTCTTGAAGGTCACGGTCCCGGAGAAGGACATGTACCAGCCGTGCGCGTTGCAGATCCGCGCCAGCTCGGCATCACCCGAGAAGCAGTGGAAGACGACGGTGTCGGGGATCGGCACCTGCCCCAGGATCTCCACGATGTCCGCATGCGCCTCACGGTCATGGATCTGTACTGCCTGGTCGTGACGGACGGCCATCTCCAGGTGGGCCCTGAAGGATTCCTGCTGCGCCGGACGCCCCTCCTCCCCGGTACGGAAATAATCCAACCCGGTCTCTCCCACGACACGCACCCGCGGGTCCCCGGCCAGTCGGTCGATTTCGGCGAGCGCGGACTCCAGTTCCCCGCGTTCGGCCAGCCGGGATGCGTCGTTGGGGTGGATGGCCACGGCCGCCAGCACGCGGGGGTCGGCATGGGCTGCTTCGACCGCGAAGCGGGAGGACTCCACATCGCAACCGACCTGGATGATCCCGGAGACCCCGACGGCGTTGGCGGTATCGAGCGCCTGGGCCACCGCCACCGTCACCTCGCCGTCGCCGAAGTCCAGGTGGGTGTGGTTGTCCACCACGGGAACGGCCAGCGGTTCGGGTGCCGGAGGATAGGAGACATCGCGTTTACTGCCGTTGGCCGCTTTCGCGTCGCGGCGGGGACCGCCGGCCGGCTCACGGGCCGCCGGGTCCTCACCGTTGGCGCGGTAGGCCGGCGGGGTGTCTCCGGGTAGGACGACGCCGTCGATCCCTGCCTCGTCAGAGGAGGCATCCGGTCGAGGGAAAAGGCACATGGAGGGACTCCTGGAACGGGGACGGAAATTTTCCGGCGGGCGGGCCGGACATCTAGGCTACCGCCGCAAACGAACCCCCACCGAGGCCGCCGGAACCCGGATCCATCCCTCGTGACCCGCGTCACCTCTTTGGTGGGTAGGCTGAAGGGGCACGGCCCCCATCACGTCAATAGAACACAGGGAGTAGAAGCAGTGTCGACAACCACGGAACTCCCGTTGCCCTCCTCGGACGAGTTCGGCGTCGTCACGACCCGCATCCTGGAGTCCATCGGTACGGTGATCGATGGGAAACCCGAGGTCGCCCGCACGGCGTTGCGTGTGCTGCTGGCCCAGGGGCACCTGCTGCTGGAGGATGTCCCCGGTGTCGGCAAGACCCTGCTGGCCAAGACCCTGGCCCGCTCCGTGGCCGCCACGGTGAACCGCATCCAGTTCACCCCTGACCTGTTGCCTTCCGACGTCACCGGTGTCTCCATCTACAACCAGGACTCCCACGGATTCGAATTCCGCAGGGGCCCGGTCTTCGCGAACCTCGTGATCGGGGACGAAATCAACCGGGCGTCGGCCAAAACGCAGTCAGCGCTGCTGGAATGCATGGAGGAACACCAGGTCACCGTCGACGGGACGACCTATCCGCTGGCCGCCCCCTTCATGGTCATCGCCACGCAGAACCCCATCGAGCTCGAAGGCACGTTCCCGCTCCCCGAAGCCCAACGCGACCGGTTCATGGCCCGGGTATCCATGGGGTACCCGGATACGGAGGCCGAACTGTCCATGTTGCGCAACCACCAGTCCGATTCGCCCCTGCAACGGGTCACCCCCGTCGTGGACAAAGCCACCTTGCTCTCGCTGATCGACATCGTCAAGGCGGTCCACGTGGCGGACGCAGTGCAGGAATACATCGTGGCCCTGGGACAGGGGACCCGCACCCACCCGGATATCCGCCTCGGGGCCAGCCCGCGGGCCCTGCTCCAGCTCCTGCGTGCTTCCAAGGCCGAGGCGGCACTGAACGGCCGCGACTTCGTGCTGCCCGACGACGTGGTGGCCAACTGCCCCTCGGTGCTCGGGCACCGGCTCGTGCTCCATCGCAAGGCGGAGATCGGCGGGACCACCGTGCAGGACCTCGTCGAATCGCTGCTGGCACAGGTTCCTGTCCGGACCGCAGCGCGTAGCTGAGCCGGACGGCACAGGGTGGACAGCGGAACGGGGCATGGGCGCACAGGCCGTGAACCGTTGCGGGTCCGCCTGCGGCTCTGGTTCCTCACCCCGCGCGGCTGGGCCCTCTTCGTCTGTGGCGCCGTGGCCCTCCTCCTGGCCTGGTTTCTGGGCCGGCGCGAACTGGTCAACATCTCGATCTTCCTGCTGGCCGTCCCGCTGCTCTCGGCAGCTGCCGTCGCCTTGGGGCGAACGCGGTTGAAGGTCCGCCGCAGCTTCGGCCCCGACCCGGTCACCACGGGCGCCTCCACCACGGTGACGTTGTCACTGGGCCACGCCTCCCCCTTGCCGGCGGGGACGGCCATGAACGAACAGCTCCCGCGGGACTTCGGCAACACGCCGTCGTTCTCCGCCGACGATCCCGGCCAGGCCGGGCCGGGGGGGAAGACCACCGCCTACCGATATCGGCTGCGGCCCACCCATCGGGGTGTCTATGCGATCGGTCCGCTGCGCGTGCAGCTCTCGGACCCCTTCGGACTGGCCATGCGGCCCATCTCCGTGGACCGTCCCACCCCGCTGACCGTGGTGCCCCCGGTGCTCCCCCTGCCCGTCACCGGGGTCCTGGGCAGCACCGGCACCCGCGGAACGGCCACCTCACATCACCAGGCCACCCCCGAGAACGACGACGTCATGACCCGCGAATACCGGGATGGCGATTCGCTGCGGCGGGTGCATTGGCCGGCGACCGCCCGGCACAACACGTTGATGGTTCGTCAGGAACAATTCCAACGCACCCCCCGCGCCACACTCGTCGTGGACACCGCGCCGCTGCCCTACCAGGGCAGCTACATCGGCTCCGATGCCCCGACCCCGATCCCGAACTTCCAGGACGCCCCCGGCACCACGACCCCCTGCTTCGACTGGAACATCGGGGCGGTGATCTCCATGGGGGCGCATCTTGCAGAACAGGGTTACGACCTCGAGGTCCTCGACGAGGCCGGCCACCCACTCACCGATGCGGTCCCGGGGGTAGCCGGCCCCGGAACCGGGATGTTCGCCGGCCCGCACGCTGCCGAGGATCTGCAGCTGTCCTTGGCCTCGGTGGGTTTGAGGCCGGCACCACCCCGCGGCCGGGAAGCAGCGGCCGATGCCGTGGACTTCTCCC
>RCNJ01000635.1_pt1 | contig 11140 bp, 9 predicted proteins | sample 2041171 | NCBI WGS metagenome assembly RCNJ01 (sample SAMN09708213, study PRJNA481090) | feces metagenome | biome: feces | host: Pygoscelis adeliae | place: Antarctica: Rookery Lake | collected 2010-03-01 | reverse complement strand
GGTGAATCAAGGGTTGAGTAGATGGCAGACCATGCCGCCTGAAACGCCGTGACAGTGAACCCATTGGGCGTGAAACGGGAGGGGTCAACGGTCTCGGCATCGTCAATCACCCCTGCCCAAAAAGGCCTACGTTCCTCAGGCAGCAGGTCGAGACCGGCTCGCACATCCAACCGCCCTTCGACCACAGCCAACCGGACCGCCTCCGACCAGAGCACCGACGAGTCCACGCACCGATCGTCGGCATGGGTCAGTTCAGCGATCGCCGCAGCCGATCGCGCGGTGGCATCGCGGTCATCAAGCCGGGTGAGCCCGACGATGCCGGTGCGCATCAGCGCCCCGTTCCCGGCACCCCTTCCAGATGCTGCTTGCCGCTTGGAAGCTGCCCACATCCGTTCGACGAGCGGACCGCCGCCAGTCTCGGACTCAACGAGCACTGTGCGCGTCCCGATGCCGATGTCCGAAGCGCCATTGCGCCGCCACCCAAGGAAACCTGTCGCGACCCGCTCCAGCGATTCCGGTGTCGTCAGGTCCGCTCCCTTGGACGAGACCAGACCGACGCACAGCGCCATTTGCGTATCGTCGGACCACTCCCCCGGTTCATATGGCCCCAGACCGCCACCGACCATCTCAGCGTCTCCGCTCGGCCCAGATGCGAATTCATAAGGAACACCGAGTGCGTCCCCGATCGCCTGTCCCAGCAGCACGCCGGCTGCTCTGTCGACCTGCATGGCTGTCAGCATCAGTCCCGCCTCTTTAAAACTGTCTGAGTGACACTAGTGCGACGCGCTCAACTTCAAGGCGTCAGAATGACATGCTTGCCCGCACGGCGAATCTCACCAGTCCTCTGGTGGCCCGCCGGTGCATCACGTCGCTAATATGAGCACCGTCACCCGGTGTCCCAGGGCCAGGGACTGACCACAAAGAGCTGCTCAGTCCGTGTCGTCGTCGGAAACCGTGCGCAGGAAGTTCTCGAACTCCGCTCCGAGCTGATCGGCAGATGGGATCTCCGAGTCCTCGGGGACCAGAAGATTCGGACCTTGCTGACCCTTGACGTACGCGTCGTACTGCTTCTCCAGGGCGGTCACGACTGCACGGACCTCGTCGTTGCCCTCCAACTCGGAAGCGATTGCGCGTTGGTTCTCCCCTGCCTTGGCCACAAGTCCGTCGTTGGGCAGGTTGAGGCCCGTCACGTCGACGATGGCGTTGAGCGCAGCCAGGGATCCCTCAGCGAACGACGAACCAGCGAGATAATGCGGCACGTGGATGGCGAAGCCGACTGCAGGGTGCCCAGACTCCCCCAGGCGCAGCTCAAGCAGACCGCCGATCGAACCGGGCACTTGAAGACGGCCGAACGGCGAATGCGCATCGCTGATGAGGCTGGCGTCCGTGGCGTGCGAGGTCATCCCGACAGGCCTGGTGTGCGGCACACCCATGGGGATGCCGTGCGCGGTCACCACCAGCGTCACTCCCAGTGCGACGACGAGTTCGCGAACCGCCTTGACCACACGCTCCCACTGGAAGTCGGGCTCCGGTCCGGCGAGGAGGTAGTAGGTGTGGCCGTCGCGGTCGGTGAGCCGCTGCAGAAGCATTGCCGGATCGTCGTACTCCGCATACCGGTTGGTGTCGAAGACCATCGCCGGCCGTCGGCCCCGGTAGTCAAGGAGCTGATCGACGTCGAAGGTCGCGACGACTTCAGGGACACCGGTCTCAACGAGGTGGTCACTGAGCATGCGCTGCACCTCTCCGGCGTCGACAAAGGCGCCCAGAGCGACCACGAGCACGCCGGGGCCGGCTTCGTTGAGGTCGAACTCGGTTTCGAAACGGTAGAGGTCGGACGGGTTCTGCACAGCACAAACCTTTCACAACAGTTGAATCGTCCTGGGTCAACGTCCGGGTGCTCCCGGACATCCCCCAGCGGTCACATCATCCACAAGGCGATGATGAACTGGTGCTCCTTGAGCCTACCGTGACGCCTATGGGATACCTCTCCTGACGTACCCAACAATGCACGCGAGGCAGCGTCTGTCGTTGTGGTCTTTGACGGGCTGGAGCCAATTGGCAGTTCAGCCGCGTGAAACGGCGTTTTCAGAGCGAGCGATGCAGTCGTGCCAATGCAGTGGATCTCGGCAGGGGTAGAGGCAGGCCCCGCTTGATAGGCCAAGGAGGCCGTGCGGCCTCAACCGTGCTGACTCGCCCCGGACCCAGGAGTCCAATTGCTGCCGGGTGATCGATGTGTCGTGGAATCTCCAGGTCTCCGCCTGGCCATCCATGACCACATCCACCTGGAAACCCCGACGCTCGAACAGGTGAACCTCGACTGGCTCCGGCTCTTCGGCGCGCGAGAGCCTCGCCTGGATCCAGTGGACGCGGTGCCCCGGGTTGTATGAGGCGCACTCACGGTTGTGATTGGACATGGCCGTTCTCCTTCGATCGCTCTTCCCCCGGATGGACGCCCAGGGGCGGATCTTCTTCCGGAGGCACCGTGCACGTCGCGCGGTTGCCTGGCGGCCAGCCGGAAGGCTTACGGCCACACATCTTGATCCACCACGGAATCTACCTGACTGGGCTGACAGGCTCTCGTCTCAGCCCACCCCCGGGTGTCCTTTCCGTCAACTGCCCCATGGCGAGCACTCGCTCTCCCGCGAGGAATACATCATCAATGCCTGTACTCAGTTGTTTGGGCTGGCGATAAGTGGCGCGATCGGTCACGGTTGCCGGGTCGACGACGATCAGATCAGCCACCCACCCCACCTCGATTTGCCCGCGCCTGCCGAGCGCATATCTGGACGCCGGGCCGGTGGAAAGATGCGCCACGGCCTGAGGCCAGGTCCAAACGTCCTCCTCCCGCACCAATTCGCGTAAGTACCGGGCGAATGTGCCATTGGCACGCGGGTGAGGATGCGTGCCGATGAAAATGCCGTCGGACCCGCCCAGGTGACCGGGGTGAGAGAATATTGGGCCGAGATCGCCCACGCCACGTTCGTAGCGAACGCCCATGACGGCGTTGACCTGCAACCGACAGGCGATGAGTAGATCCAGGGTGAAGTCAATGACGTCCACCTTGGCCCTGTCAGCAGCCTCGGAAAGGGTGTGTCCGGCGGACCACGCGTATTCGGGGGCAGGAACATGGCCGAGGGTGATCATGTTGCGCCAATCGGGCCCAAGGCTTGGCTTGTTGTCGATGTGTGGAAACCATTCGGTCCGGAAACGTTCGCGATCAGTGCGCAGCATGTCGACGGCATCGTCCACCGGCAGATTCACCACCTCTGCAGGGAGGATCGCCATCGACACGAGCGTGCAACCTCGCGTGTAGGGATAGGCATCGAAGCTGACGTCGATTCCCTCACGAGCGAGTTCTTCGAGCAGATCGAGCACGATGTGGGTCTCAGCGTGGAAGTGCGAGACGTTGATCGGCACTCCGGTCGCGCGGGCGATGTGCGCCATCTCCTCAATCCCTACCCGGGAGTTGGCCTCGTATCCGCCACGCATGTGGCTCACATAGACCCCACCGGTGGTGGCAAGCGGAGCAACGAGTTCTGTGAGTTCCGCCGTGGAGGCGAAAATACCCGGCACGTAGTCCAGCCCTGAAGAGACCCCCAATGCCCCCTGTGCCATTCCTTGACGAACATGCTGCTGCATGGCTTCGACCTGATCGGGCGTGCCAGCAGTCTCTTGACGGCCCATGACCTCATATCGGATGGTCGAGGCGGGGAGAAGATATCCTAAGTTGACTCGTACCCGCCCGTCGTAACTGGCGAGGAGGCTCGCAACTCCACCCCCTGTGTAGTTCGGGTGTGGCCCGTTGATGGCAGCGAAATACTCGGTGGCGTATGTTCCGTTTCCTGGCGCGTAGGAGACACCGTCCTGGCCGATGAGCGCGGTGGTGACGCCTTGTCGAAGCAAGGAGAGCTGGATGTCATCGTCAAAGATCGCACCATCAACGTGCGAGTGAGTGTCGATGAAACCGGGCAGGACATACCTTCCGGTGCAGTCCACCACCTCCTCCCCGGGTTCGGATTCGATCACCCCAACACCTGCAATGACCCCGTCGGCGATGCGTACGTCGGCACGGACAACAGCCTCAGCCGACACAACGTGTCCACCATGCAGGACGGTGGTCCGGGGTCGACGTGTTGCTGACTCGTTCATGATGTTCGGCACTCTTTCCTCGGTCCAAAAGTGGCTTTCGATCTAGTCAAGTCCGGGAGTCTGAGGTCCTTCGCAGCCCCGGCTGTATTTCAAGGAGCATTCGGTGGGACTCCTCCGGCGGCGAAGGCTGCGTGGGCCGCACGAATGTGGCGGCCAGCATCCGCAAGTGATACCGAATAGTGCCCCGGCAGCAACGCGTCGACGTCGAAAGACGCGAGCCGTGCGAGGGTGGCCGCGTATCGCGGGATGTTCACGTCGTGCAAGTTCTGCAGCGAGATCCGTCCGCGTGTGAACACACAATCGCCGGAGAACAGCACCGTCGCAGCATCCAGGAGATCATCTTCCAGCAGGAAGCAGATGTGGCCGTCCGCGTGACCAGGCGAAGCGATTGCTGTGAGGCGTCGACCGCCAAGCTCGACCACATCGTTGTCTCTGATCGACTGCACCGGAGCAGTACCGCGATACGTGTAGTCGAGTGGATACGCCCCGCTGGCCTTGCCACGATCCAGGCTCATGCCCACCAGGTCTCCGTTCGTCACCCATTCGGCTGCGGCTGTGCCAGCGCGTGCGGTGAGCGACGGGAAGGCGGCAAGGATGTCTGCGGTGCCACCGGAGTGATCTGCATGGGCATGGGTCAGGAGCAGGACTCCCGGTGCTGCCAGGTTCAGATCGCTCGCCTTCGCCACCGAGGTGATGTTCTCGATGATGCGTTGAGAGTCACCCCCACCGCCAGCGTCGATAACCGCCCAACTCGTCGTGCCTTCGACGAGGTAGACATGGCAGTCCAGTGGGTCGCTGAGATCAAACCCGGCAGAGCCGCTTCCAACCAGGTGCAAGCCGGGCAGCAACATCATCGAATTCACGTCGCCACACTCCCGTCATTCTCGGCAAGCGCTACTTGGATTCGGTCGAGCACCGGAAACGGAAACAGGCCGTAGTGGTAGAAGTCGACGGAATCCGCGCCGGCTGTACGAACCGCCACCACCTTGGCCACCAGGTTACTCGGCTCATCGCAATCTGGTCGTCCAGGGCGCAGGATCACACGCAGAGCCGGTGCATTCTGCTCCCGACCCCTCGGAGACATGCTCGATGAAGCAGCCCTCAGCGCCACAACCTCATCGATGACACTGCGATATTGCCGCACCTCGTCGGCCACGCGATCGGGTTCTCTGGCATAGGCAAGGACTGCCACTCCAGCGAAATTCGCGATGGTGCGGATGTCGATTCCGAGCCGCCACCCCTCATCAACTCCGGAGCTCGGCCCCGGCATCCCATCTCCATATCCCTGCACCGCTCCCATCAGGTCGATGAAACACAGCCGAACTTTAAGTGCGGAGAGTGCGTCAGCCACCGACTCCACGAGTCCGCTGACAACATTTACGCGAGCGAGCACGTAATCATGCAGCGCGTCCCCGCAGACGACTCGCAGCAATTCGAGAGTCAGGTCGCTCTCATCCGGAACGGCAGCCGCTCCTCCGTTGAGTTGCTGTTCGACGATTCGCCCGGCAGATTCGCAAGCGGCCAACACGTCGACGCCGCTACCTAGCATGGCTGCCAAGCAGTGTTCACAGAAACACAGTCCCAGAAGGAAACGCTCCAACACACCGAGTCCGACGAAGTCCCTCTCGTGGTGGTATCCATGCTCAAACGCGTCGTAGTGGAGAGACTCCGCCACCACCTCATGGACATCCTGTCCGGCGACGGCAACCGCGAGCTCCACACAGTAGCGACGCACGCGTGGATTCGCCGGGCACAGCGCTGCAGGCGCCGCACGGTCACCGAAGCAGTTCTCCTGTGTGACGTCAGGGTGCCGCGTCCCGAGATCCTCATTGTGCAGAAAGACCGCCCACCCCACGACGCTGATGTCGTGGGATCGGGCCGCTCGAGTGACGGTCTCACCGAATGCGGCGTCGTCATTCAGGACTGAGGGTACGAGCCCGCTTCCGTCGAATGCAGTCTGGCTGGGCGCAAAGTACACGCCATCACGACGCAGCGTGACCTTGTTGGGCCCGTGCGGTGTGACATCGCGCGCGGCGTGATAGGCGAACGAGACCGCTAATTCAGTGCACCCCCACTCGGCCGCGCGTGCCACGACACGCTCAGTGTCCTCGCCGATGAGGTCCTCAACAGAAACAAAAAGTGTAGTCATGCCGCTCCTAGAAGTAGGTCTTCAGGAGGTCGACGATGCGATCACTCTCGTCAAGCACCGGCACCACCCTCCATTTATCGAACGCTGTACATGGATGCGAGATACCGAAGCAGACCAGATCGCCCGGGCAGACCTTCAGCCCATCGTTCAATTGCAGATAGCCGTGCTGATCGTCCAAGTCCGAGATGATGGCGCGGCCGTCGATGTCCTCAAGTGCGGTTGAACCGACGCGACGCAGTCGTTTCGGAAGCGGCATCCCCGAGTCGTAGGGTGCATCGCGTTTGCCCATACCCACTATCGCCAAACCACGTTCGGGTGCCGATATGACCTGGGCCCACACTTCGATGGCCGAATCGAGGCGCCCCTGGTCTGGAATGCGGTTGAAAGCTGTTTTTCCGACATAGACGCCGTCATCATGACTGGCGTAGGCGCCGCTTCGCAACAAAACCATGAGTCCGTGATGCGCTGCCCACCCCCCGCCGAGCTCGACGGCGACACGGTCAAAGTACGCGCTGCCGCCAGCGGTCACGACAACGCGCCCACTCACGAGCTTCTCGCTGACGACAGCATCCGCGACCTCCCGGACTTGGCTCAAGTAGTTGTTGACGGCAGCGACCGTCGTGAGACCCCCCTCGTAGCTGGAGATTCCGCAGAGCCGGATGTTCGGCGTCGATGCCACGAGGCGTGCAAGGGCAACTGCGGCCTCCACACCGCGGACCCCAGTGCGTCCGCCCGCCCAACCGACATCTACGAGTACCGAGAATCCACCGGTCAGCTCAGGATGCCTCGCACCAGCCGCAGCCAGAATCCGAACGCCTTCGATTGAGTCGACGAGGCACATGAACTCACGCTGTGAATTTTCGACAAGTAGCCGGGCGATGGCGTCGAGGGCCTTCTCGTCAAGAAGTTCGTTAGCCAGCAGAACGCGTTGTATCCCGTGTCCAAATGCCACACGCACCTGGTGGGCCGTGGCCAAGGTGATGCCCCATGCACCCGCCTCAAGCTGACGGTGGAACAAAGCGGGTGCCATGCTGGTCTTGCCATGCGGCGCAAAATCCAGCTCATGACGCTGGCAAAAAGCGGCGAGGGCATCGAGGTTGGCAGTGAGTGCCCGCTCGCGCACGATCATCACCGGCCAACTGACACTACCGTCGAACAATGAGTGGCCAGCAGCGACGTACTCTGAAACCGGCACCTGGTCCAGATCGGGCCAGATGGCTTTCGCGTGCCAATCGATTCTCGGTCCTGATGTCATGGGTTCTCTCTTTCCAGCGATACTTTTTTAGGCGAGTGAGGCGATGGTGGCAGTCAATATTTTTACGGCGAGCCGAACTTCGGAGATATCAACCGACTCGTCGACTGTGTGCGCATGAGCGATGTCGCCCGGGCCGAAGACGACCGCTGCGATGTCTGCGCGTGAGATCTTGCTGGCGTCGGTGCCGAACGGCATGCCGCATGGAATACCGCTTCGACCAAAAGTCTGAAGCGCGCCACAAAGTGCCGCAACGACGAGTGTGTCCGGTGCAGTGTCGAGTGAATAGTCGATCGTGAACGGATCATCGATGCTGACTCTGCCCGGCAGTTCGTGCTCAAGTTCAAGGCGGAGGGCATGAAGTACATCCTCTGTTTCTTCACCGGGAACGGTCCGCCGGTCGAAGTCGATCTCGCATCGCCCCGGGACGACGTTCGGTCCCTCTCCCGCGCTGATGCGAGTGACAGTTCTGGTGCCGGTGCCGAGTAGGGGATGCCGGGGTTCACTGGGTTGCCGCTCCTCGATCGTCCGAACCACCGCCGCGGCGAGCGCGATGGCGTTGACTGCTTCATCGGGCCGCGAACTGTGGCCGGACACACCTCGTACACGGATTGTCGCGCGTACACATCCTGTGTGCGCGATGCCAGGAACGAGCTTCGTCGGCTCGCCAACGATCGCGCCAATGTAGGCATCATCTGGATCACGTGCCTCGACGCGCAGGAACGCGAGCACTCCTCGATACGCGTGTTCCTCATCCGCGACAGCAGCGAGGACAACCGTGACCGGTGGTGGGACGGGCGCTGATGCGAGTCGCGCCAGCGTGACCATGAAGACCGCCAAGGAGGCCTTTGCATCCGCAGACCCCCGCCCATGCAGTCGCCCATCAACGATGTGCGGTACGAACGGGTCGTGCATCCCTTCGACCTCAACCGTATCCAGATGAGTCTCCAGCAGTAGCGCACGACGGCTGGTTCCCGCGACGGACGCAACAACATTTGGACGCCCCGTCAGCGCATCCTGCAGTTCTGCTTTCACCCCACGAATGCGGAGCCACTCCACCACGTAATCGGCAACCAGTTTTTCTCCCGGCCGGTCCGGGCACGGCTCTGCATCGCGCGGCGTGACGCTGGAGATTGCGACAAGTTCCGACAGAAGAAGGACCACATCGGGATCGTCGCCACTGCGTTCCCCGGTACTTGGGATCCGCGCATCACCCAGCTCCGACATCATCGCTTAGATTCGCGGGAGTAGGAGAGCAGCAAAATCAGGATCAGAGCGCCCAGCGCCACACGTCGCCCGGCCTCAGAAACGTCCCATGTACCAAGGAGCGCTGTGAGCAAGGTCAGGAGCATGGCTCCGGAAACCGTGCCGAGCAGATGCCCGCGCCCACCGAGTATCGAAGTGCCTCCGAGCACAACAGCTGCGATCGAGAGCAACTGGTAAGGGTTGCCCATGGTGAGCGAACTCGTCCCTGTGAACCCGAGCAGCACTAGGCCTGACACGCCGGCCAGCAATGAACAGCCGATGTACATGGTGAGTGTCGTCGCCTGCAGCGGCACACCGGCAGCTCGTGATGCGGATTTGCTGCTGCCTGATGCAAACGCGTATCGCCCCATCCCTGAACCATGCAGCAACCACCAGGCGATGCAGGCGATCGTCAACCAGAGAACGAGGGCCAACGGGACGCCGAACGCCGAGTCGTTTGCCAAGGCTTTGAGTAGTGGGACGTTGGCGGAGCGTGGACTGCCATTGGTGTAGATCAACAGCACGCCGGTGAGGATGGTGCCGCTGGCCAATGTCATGACGATCGGCGGGATACCGAGGAAGAACACTCCGGCACCGTTGAAAAGTCCGACGACGGCGCATGCCAACAATGCCGCGACGATCGCGCCGGCGGGCCCCGCGGTTTCAGCGGTCTGCGCACATACGACGGCAGCGACGGCCACTACACCTGAGACGGAGAGGTCAATTCCGCCGGTGATGATCACAAGCGTCTGGCCAAGAGCGACGATCCCAAGGAACGCTGCGGTCTGCAGGAGGTACTGGGTGGTCGCCGGGGATCCGAACGAAGGCGAGACGAGCACTGCAACCAACCACAGACCAGCGAGTGCGACGAAGGAGAGGAGCGCTCGGTTGTTGAGGACCGCTCGCCCGGTCGATCTCAGCGTCGAATTGTGCACCGCGATACTCGTCGCGCGCGTCTCCAGCGGTGCATCCACGGCAGTCTCGTCCGCTGGAGCCGTGTGCGTGCGGGTTCTCGGGTCGGACATCAGAGCGCCTGCTTTCCGCGAGTGAGTAGGTACTTGGAAGCGAAGGCGACTATGAGGATTCCGCCCTGCGTCACGAGCTGATAGAACGGAGAGACGCCAATGAACAGCAACAGGATCGGCAGGATCGCCACGACGAGTGCCCCCATGACAACGCCACGCATGCGACCAATACCGCCCAGGAAACTGACTCCGCCGAGAATTGCAGCGGTGATGGTGTTGAGCGTGTAAGGAGTGCCGAGGTTAGCGTCACCGGTGCCGGTCTGGATGGTGAGCGCGATACCCGCGATGCCGGCGAACAGACCAGCCAGGCCGTAGGCCAACAGCTTGACCATCCGAACACGGATGCCACTGGCAAACGCGCCCTGTTCGTTCCCGCCGACCGCGTAGATCGAGAGCCCAAAGCGTGAGCGTGCGATGAATTTCCACAGTGCCAGCATCACCAGCAACGCGACGACACCGACCGCGACACCATTCCAGCCCTTGTTGTAGGCACTGATCAGGCCCTTGGGAATCAGCCCTCCCGGCTGAGGCAGGATCAGGAGCGTGGCGCCCGACCAGAGGAATGAGGCTGCAAGCGTCACGATGATCGGTGGTAACCGAGCGAAAGCGACAAATGCTCCGTTCACCAGGCCGACGAGCACCCCCACCGACAAGGCGATTGCCATCGCGCCCAAGACACCCGTCGGCGTCCCAGCGAGTACAGCAAAGACCGACATGACGAGAGAAACCACCGCACCGATCGAAAGGTCGATGCCCCCGGTCAGCATCACGATCGCCTGCGCCATCGAGGCAATGATCAACGGCAGGAACTGCGCTGACAGCACAACGACAGACCTGCCCGTGAAGAGACTCGGGTAGTAGTAGGTGTAGAGCCCAAGCAGCAACAGCAAAAGCAGACAAATACCGACGAGCTCGCTACTGCGTTGGAAGACGGCATCACCTATGTTGCGGATGACGGCCCGAGGGTCCGTTTTCCGCTCGATCCGAGGACGAAGTTCAAGCGACATGGGGTTCCTTCACGATGACGGATGCGTGCACAAGAGCTTCTTCGGTGATCTTGTCGCCACGGAGCGTCTCCACGATGCGACCTTCATACATAACAGCGATCTCGTCGCAGAGCCCGATGAGTTCCAGAGTGTCACCTGACGTCACGAGGATGGCCATGCCCTCAGCCGTGAACCCTCGGAGCAGGTGGTAAATTTCGCGCTTCGTTCCAACGTCGATTCCCCGCGTCGGTTCGGCAAGCAGCAATACGCGGGGCTTGGTCGGTAGCCACTTACTCAGCGCAACCTTCTGCTGATTGCCCCCCGAGAGTCGACG
>RCNJ01000634.1_pt1 | contig 11152 bp, 8 predicted proteins | sample 2041171 | NCBI WGS metagenome assembly RCNJ01 (sample SAMN09708213, study PRJNA481090) | feces metagenome | biome: feces | host: Pygoscelis adeliae | place: Antarctica: Rookery Lake | collected 2010-03-01 | reverse complement strand
GCGAGATCTACATTGTTGAGGGTGACTCCGCCGGCGGTTCGGCGGTTCGTGGCCGCAACCCTTACAACCAGGCGATTCTCCCGCTGCGAGGCAAGATCCTTAACGTTGAGCGGGCCCGGTTGGATCGCGCATTGGGTAACTTCGAAGTACAAGCTCTTATTACGGCCTTCGGAACCGGCATTGGTGAGGACTTCGATTTAGCCAAACTGCGCTACCACAAGATCGTGCTGATGGCTGACGCTGATGTCGACGGTAAACACATCCGTACGTTGCTGCTCACCTTGTTATTCCGCTACATGCGGCCGCTGATTGAGAATGGGCACGTATACCTGGCCCAACCGCCGCTGTACCGATTGAAGTGGTCCAACGCACCTCATGACTACGTCTACTCCGACCGGGAGCGGGACACATTCATGGAGGCTGGACTCGCCGCTGGAAAGCGGATTCCGAAAGATAACGGAATTCAGCGGTACAAGGGCTTGGGCGAGATGGACTATTCCGAGTTGTGGGACACCACAATGGACCCCGAGCACCGCACACTGCTCCAGATTACTCTGGCTGACGGAGCCGCAGCAGACGAGATGTTCTCAGTGCTCATGGGCGAAGACGTAGAATCACGACGCAATTTCATCCAGCGCAATGCCAAAGACGTGAGGTTCCTCGACATCTGATCGGTTGCACCGACAGACGGACCAGGAAAATTTGCGGCGAGAAACGGCGGCAGCGCCGAGTGAAGGATTAGACGGTGACGGAAGAAACTCCTGAAAACGAAGTAGAGGCTGGCGTAGTCAGGGCATATGACTATGTGAACCACGGAAATGTCACGGCAATTGACCTGCAGCAGGAAATGCAGCGGTCGTACCTCGATTACGCCATGAGTGTCATCGTTGGCCGCGCACTTCCGGACGTCCGCGACGGGCTGAAGCCCGTACACCGACGCATCCTTTATGCCATGTACGACGGCGGATACCGCCCCGATCGCGCGTTCTCCAAGTGCAGTCGCGTAGTCGGCGACGTTATGGGTAAGTTTCACCCACACGGCGATAGTGCAATTTACGACGCCATGGTTCGCCTGGTGCAGGACTGGTCGCTGCGATACCCACTAATCTCAGGTCAGGGAAACTTCGGCTCGCCGGGAAATGACCCAGCTGCAGCGCCGCGTTATACCGAATGCCGTATGGCACCTTTGGCCATGGAAATGGTTCGGGATATTGATAAGAACACGGTTGATTTTCAAGATAACTATGATGGTCGTACCCAAGAACCGGTAGTTCTCCCTGCTCGTTTTCCTAACTTGCTCGTTAACGGTAGCTCCGGAATTGCTGTCGGAATGGCAACAAACATTCCACCGCACAACCTCCGCGAAGTTGCCGAGGGCGTCAGGTGGCACCTCAGCCACCCAGAAGCGTCAAAAGAAGAGCTTCTCGAAGCGCTGATGCAGCGGATCAAGGGACCAGACTTCCCCACGGGCGCAACGATTCAGGGCATCCGTGGCATTGAAGACGCGTACCGAACGGGTCGTGGCTCAATCACGATGCGCGCCGTCGTGAACGTGGAAGAAATTCAGAACCGAATTTGCCTCGTCATCACTGAACTTCCTTATCAGGTAAACCCAGATAATCTTGCGGCAAAGATTGCTGATCTGGTTAAAGACAATAAGGTTTCCGGAATTGCTGACCTGAGAGATGAAACCTCTGGCCGAACTGGTCAACGCCTCGTTGTGGTGTTGAAGAGGGACGCCGTTGCGAAGGTTGTGCTCAATAACCTTTATAAGCACACTCAATTGCAAGAAAACTTCAGTGCCAATATGCTCGCGCTCGTCGACGGAGTTCCCCGGACGCTCAGCTTGGACGCATTCGTCCGACACTGGACCACACACCAGATGGACGTCATTGTGCGGCGCACCGCGTACCTGTTGCGCGAAGCCGAAGAGCGGGCGCACATTGTGCGCGGCTACCTCAAGGCCCTGGACATGCTCGACGAAGTTATTGCGCTCATCAGGGCATCAGCAACGGTGGACGCCGCCCGCGAAGGGCTGATGGAACTGCTCGACGTCGATGACGTCCAGTCCCGTGCAATTCTTTCGCTGCAATTACGCGCCCTGGCAGCGATGGAACGTCAAAAACTTATTGATGAGTTTGCGGAGCTTGAATCGCGGATCGCTGATTACAACGACATTCTCAACAGTCCACAGCGTCAGCGGGACATTGTCGGACAAGAGCTCGACGAACTCGTTCATCGCTACGGTGACGACCGACGCTCGATTATTCTTCCCTACGACGGTGAAGTCTCAATGGAAGACCTCATTGCCGAAGAAGACATGGTCGTCACGATCACTCGTGGCGGGTACGTGAAGCGCACCCGCGCCGATAACTACAGGTCACAGCGTCGAGGTGGCAAGGGCATTCGCGGTGCACAACTGCGTGAAGACGACCTAGTCGACCACTTCTTTGTCACCACCACGCACCATTGGCTGTTGTTCTTCACAAACTTTGGCCGCGTTTATCGCTCCAAGGCATATGAACTGCCCGAGGGCGGTCGCGATGCCAAGGGACAGCACGTCGCAAACCTCATGGCCTTCCAGCCGGAGGAAAAAATCGCGCAGGTCTTGGCAATACGTCACTACGACGACGCCGATTACTTGGTGCTGGCAACGCGAAATGGCCTAGTGAAGAAGACCCGTCTGGGTGAGTACGACTCGAACCGCACCGGTGGCGTCATCGCTATTAATCTTCGCCAAGACGAAGAAGGCGAATCTGATGAACTCGTGTCTGCGCGGCTAGTAAACGCGGTGGAAGACCTCATTCTGGTTTCTCGTAAGGGTCAGTCCATTCGATTTACCGCCTCCGATGAAGCTATTCGTCCCTTGGGCCGAGCAACTTCAGGTGTCACGGGAATGAAGTTCCGTGCCGGTGATGAACTTCTTGCGCTCGACGTCGTCAGAGAAGATGCTTCGCTGTTCACGGTGACCGAGGGCGGAATTGCGAAGCGGACCCCCATGACGACGGACCAGTACCGTGTCCAGGGTCGCAACGGCTTTGGGATTAAGGTAGCCAACCTCCCCGATGCCAACGGTGACCTTGTGGGGGCTTTAGTCGTTGACGACGACGACGAGGTGCTCGTTATTATGAAGCGCGGCAAGATTGTCCGGTCCGCGGTGAACGAAGTGAACAAAACTGGGCGCACGTCTCAGGGGGTCATCTTCGCGAAGCCAGATAAGAAAGACCGAATTATCGCCATCGCGCGCAACGTTGAAAAGGCTGTTGAAGAAGAAGTTAGTGCTGAAGATGGCGAAAACGAAGTAGCAACGGAAATTGGCGAAGAGCCAGTTGCTCAAGAGCAGACGGATGCTCAGACGAGCGACGGTAGCCAGGAGGAGACCGAGTGACCGACGATAAGTTCAACTCAGGAAAGTCGGCCGCTTCAGCCCCGCCAGCCATTGCGCCTCGCACTGCCATACCGCGCCCCCCGGGGCCGGTAGCGGCCGGCGAACGCATCCCCACTGTCGACGAGCCGTTTAATCAAGACACAGTGGCCGACGCTGATGGCGAACGCGATCTCAATACCGCAGCACAAAGTGCAACGCCAGCACCCACACCCGCTGATCCCGACGCCGATGCCCAAAGCGATGTTGAGGCGCACACCGATGCACACGTTGAGGTAGATAATGTGGCCGACAACGCCGATATCGATGCTCCCGAGGCAGCAGACGGCGCACCCAAGGCAAGGCCTAGCGGCGTGCCTGCGCCGCCGCCTGAGTTGAGTGGCAACGAGGGGGTCGACGCTTCTGAGGACGAAGAAGGCCCCATTGCTGCTGCGGGTGCGAAAATGAAAGGTTGGGCTGAATCCGCGTTGGAGTCAGTGAAAGCACTGGGCGGGCCCAAGGAGCAAGATCATGACGAGGAGCACCCTGCGCGCAGTGCGACAGCCACCCCCGCAGGCACATTCGGATCAACTGCACCAGGAGCGGGAACTCCTGGTGCATCGGGCGCACCGATTGCCGCCATGCTTGCCGGCGGCACCACTGCGCCCAGAGAAGCGGGTTCTGCCCGCGTAGAAAAACCCCGCTCACAGGCGGCCGTTGGCGCCCCGCGTAAGGTCAAGCTGGCGATTGCCCGGCTGGATCCATGGTCAGTAATGAAACTGTCGTTTTTAATGTCGGTTGCGTTAGGCATCATGGTTGTCGTTGCCGCTTGGGTCTTTTGGTATGCGCTTAACGACCTCGGTGTCTTCACCTCTATTGATGAGCTAATCAGTGGCATTGTTGGTCAAGAATCAGCGGATCTGGACATTCTGCAATACCTGTCCCGTGACAAAGTGATGTCCGTCGCTACGCTTATTGCTGTCGTCGATGTGGTTCTTCTCACAGCGCTGGCAACCATCGGTGCATTTTTGTACAACATCGTCGCAGCGCTCGTTGGCGGCATTCACATGACGATGTCGGACGACTGATCGAACGCTCTCGCGGTCAACGTTTACAACGATCTCCTAGCATTCGTGAGTGTTCTAACCCGTCAGTTTTGGTACTGGCGGATTCCTAGGGTAATCTCGTTTCGCTGCGTGTGACTGACACCAGTCGTCCACACGGCGGCATGGGGTTGCGAACCAAAGCAAGTGCGGGCCTATAGCTCAGACGGTTAGAGCGCTTCCCTGATAAGGAAGAGGTCGGAGGTTCAAGTCCCCCTAGGCCCACTGTCACAACCCTGAGGAGGGAAGCTATGAAGAAGTTGGTTATGCTCGTGCTGGTAGCAGCCGCGGGTTACGCCGTCTGGCGCAAGTTCTCCGAAGAATCCACAGAGCGAGATCTGTGGGCTGAAGTGACTGACACTTTCGCTTAGGCGAAGGTCGACGAACGTAAGTTCGTCAAAGCGGACGCAAGTCCGTGCGGGGCCATGGCGCAATTGGTAGCGCACCTGCTTTGCAAGCAGGGGGTTCGGGGTTCGAGTCCCCGTGGCTCCACCAGCGTGTGTTTGTCGCAGGAAACATAGACGCAGTAAACATAAAGGAAGCCCCAGCCAATGGCTGGGGCTTCCTTTATGTTTCAGTTCCGGTACGTTTCCGCAGGTGTAACTCAGCGGCTCATCCCCGCAGGGATGAGCCGCTGATCAAGCTACTTGTTGCCGTCGTTCTTCGCCTGCTTTTCGGCGGCGTCAGCAGCGTTGTGCACAGCCTTCTCAGCCTGATCCAACTTCTGAGTTGTTTCCTTGTGGCTCTCATCAGTTTTTGCTGCTGCTTTTTGCTTGGCCTTCGCCGCTGCCTGCTTTACGTGCTCAGCGGCGTCAATTGCCTTCTTGCGGGCGGCTTCTTCGGCTTTCGCTGCCGCATCCTTCACCGAATCAACGGCTGCAGCCGCCTTTTCAGCCTTCTCCGACTCCAAAGTGCCTGGCTCGCGGTCTGAGGCCACGGCGCCCCCAACGGCATCCTTAGCGTCGGCGGCCTTCTCTGCCACCTTGCCGGCCATTTCGCGGCCCTTGGCTACGGTGACACCGGCCGCCTCACCCACGGCCTCTGCAGCGTTGCCTACGGCGTCCTTGGCGTCGCCGACGACGTCGTCAAAGGGACTGGACTCCACCTTTTCCCATGGTTCGGCCCACGGGTCCACGTCAGGCTGCGACTTGCGCCACACCACGTAGGCCCCACCGGCTACCGCGGCGGTTCCAGCAACCCACCAGAAAACCTTGCCCTTGTTGCTCTTCGGCTGCTGTGCAGCAGCGGCCTTCGCAACTCGGTCCGGGACCTTTGCAGCCTTATTGGCTGCACGGGTTGTGGCGGCTGCGGCAACCTCGACGCCGTGAGACGCCTTATCGGATGCACCGCTCGCTGCCGCATTGAAAGTTTCGACCAGCTTGGGCAGGTAGTCCTGAACGAGCTTGTCGTGTGCTGCGCCAATAGCAGGCGTTGCCGCGTTGGCGGCTCGTTCGACATGGGGTGCGGCCACGCGCACGCCGTCGTCCCATGCGCGTTCAATGCGCGGGGTGAGCCAGTCACGGAAAGCCTCAACGTGAGGTGCGCTCCAGTCCTTTGCTTGGACTGCGACGTCTTTTGCCTGCGCTGCCAGCACAGCAGCTACCTGGCTTGCCTGGGCGCTGGCATCTGACATTGAAGCGGCAATGTGCGCCGCTTGCCCCTTCAGTTGCTCGGCGTCAAGGTTGTCTACCTTGTCTTTGGCTGAAGTACGGATGCCTTTTAACATGTTTGCTCCCGATCGCTTAGAAATCGCTTCCAACACCCACTCTGCCACCCTTGGCGCGTCTGCGCGACGCTACAGCGCCAAGTCCGTGGAACAATGGCCCCTATGTTTGCAACCCTGCACACCACTTCTGGTGACATCCGAATCGAATTGTTCCCCAACCACGCTCCGAAAACGGTCGAGAACTTCACGGGCCTCGCGAGCGGCAGCAAAACTTGGACTGACCCGAAGACGGGTGAGGAATCCAACAAACCCTTCTATGACGGTCTGGTTTTCCACCGCGTCATTGAAGGCTTCATGATCCAGGGTGGCTGCCCCCTCGGAACCGGAACCGGCGACCCCGGCTACAAATTCAACGACGAGATCCACCCCGAACTTGGGTTTACCGAGCCATACCTGCTGGCAATGGCCAACGCGGGAACTCGTCGCAATCCAGTCTCGGGCGAAGCTGAAGGCACTAACGGCTCGCAGTTCTTCATCTCCGTTGCCGCTACCCCGTGGCTCACTGGTAAGCACACCATCTTTGGTAAAATTGCCGACGACGCTTCCCGCGAGGTAGTTGACGCCATCGGCGCCACACGCGTCCGCCCGGGAGACCGTCCCGTTGAAGACATCTCCATCACCTCGGTCACAATCGAAAACTGACTTCATTCGGTCGACTTCTAGTCGCCGAGAACTCCTGAGTGGTGAAAATGAACGAGAATCCAGCCCAGGAGTCCTCGGCGACTCCTGTCTGCCCTCGGCATCCGGATCGCGTCTCCTACGTCCGCTGTCAGCGTTGTGGCCGGCCCACGTGTGTGGAGTGCCAGCGACCAGCAGCAGTCGGCGTGCAATGCGTTGACTGTGTAGCAGCGAGCACTAAAGCGGTCCGAAGCCCACGCACCGCCTTTGGTGGGCGGGTCAGCACCGGTAAACCGGTGGTGACAATCACCATGATTGCGTTGTGCGTTGCCAGTTTCCTTCTGCAAAATACTGTGGGCTGGTCCTGGACCGGCAGATGGATCTTCATCCCCTGGGTGGGCGAATATGAGCCCTACCGCTTCCTTAGCGCGGCTTTCTTGCACGCAAGCAACCCCACCCACCTGCTGTTCAATATGTATGCGCTGTGGATTACCGGGCAGGTGCTGGAGCCCGTTCTGGGTCGACTGAGATTCACTTCGTTATACCTGCTGAGCGCACTTGGCGGTTCAGTTGCGGTGCTCCTGCTTGCCTCCCCGGGGACAGATGCTTGGATTACCCCTGTTCTGGGGGCTTCCGGGGCAGTGTTCGGTCTCTTTGGTGCGCTGTTGGTGGTGCTCCGACGCTTTGATCAGAGCGCAACCCAGATCTTCATTCTGATCGGAATCAACATGGTGATTAGTTTTACCCTCCCCGGCATTTCTTGGCAGGGACACTTGGGCGGTTTGGTCGTAGGCGCCGTGATGAGCCTCGGGTACGCATACGTGCCCAGACCTCAACGGCAACTAGCAGCGGTCCTCATACCTGTTCTCACATTGCTTATTTTAGTCGCACTGACCGTGCTGAAATATGCGTTCGTGTAGACACCTGTTCGAGTGGCAGGAAGTTACACGCATGTAGTTATCCACAGGGTTGTCCACCGTTGGGGATAACTTTTGTCGACAACCAGCACAAAAAAGCGAAGCCCCACCCAAAGAGGGCGGAGCTTCGCAAATATCAGGTGCGGCGAGAAATTAACGCAAGCGAGTCGACATCATGAGGCCCGCGATAATGAAAGCAAAACCAGCCACGAGGTTCCAGCTACCCACGCCGGGGATTGGGCCGGCGAAACTCAACAGGTATGCGACCACAATCCAGATCAGGCCAAAAACGAGCAAACCGACGATGGTCGGGCCCAACCACACTGGATTACCCAACCGAGCTGTCTTCGGCTCCTGTGCGGCCTTGGAAACCCCTGTGGCCTTCTTACGCGACTTCGATTCGGGCACGTGAGCTGACTCCTGTCCTGCTCTGGAAGAATGAGATGAACTGCTCCGCAAACAGCGGAACATGGTGATGCACAACATAGCCTAATGGTCCGGCCACTAAAACGTGCCACGGCCTCCTCTGTGAGACCCTGCAGAAGACGAGCAGAAGGAAGATGATCATGGACCGCAACAGTCGCACTGCTCGATCTTCCGCCCGCGCCAGCGTGTCAATCATTCTTGTGCTGAGTCTGGCAGGCCTGCTTTTTACCGCGAACGCACGGTTGGCACGCAACAGTGCAGACCGCCACCCGGATAATTTGGCTGACCTGGTGCAGATCGAAGCCAATCGAGTCGAAGAACTTCAGACCACCGTTGATGACCTGCAAGACGCGGTTGAAAAACTTGCTGATCGGACAATTTCGAGTGCGTCAAAGGGTGACCCAGAACTGGCAGACCGCACCAGCCTTCACGCAGGAGCGGTTGGCGTAACAGGACCAGGGCTCATTGTGGAACTCAATGATGCTCCGGCCGGCCAAGCGAGTGCTGACACGAACCCGGATAACCTTGTTGTGCACCAGCAAGATCTGGAAGCGGTCATCAATGCCCTGTGGGCAGGCGGCGCTGAAGCAATGATGCTTCAAGATCAGCGGGTGCTATCAACAACTGCCTTCCGCTGCGTAGGCAACGTGCTCTCGCTTCACGGCCGCGTATACTCACCGCCGTATCGGGTGCAGGCGATTGGAGATCCAGCAGATCTCCAAAGAGCACTGAATGATTCCCCTCAGATCACGAACTACCGCGCCTGGGTGGAGGTCGTGGGGCTGGGATGGTCCGTCGAAGAAAAAAGTGAGCTTGAACTGCCCAGTGGCAGCCGAAAACTTACCTACGCAAACGTGCCTGAAGGTGTCTCAATTTTCTCTTAATGACCACCATCGGGGCACAGTCCGCTCATCGGGGCACAGTCCGCTGCGCGACGGCTTCCGATGTTTACTCATGGGTTGGCACGAACAGGAGCGCGGGACGCTGTTGAACTTTCGTCCAACCTCGCCCCGCGCACCCAGCACAGCTCAATCCAGCAGGAGATCCTAGTCGTCGGGATCGTCGGTCCACTGACCGTCATCGCCTGGATCTGGTCCTCCTTCTTGCGGACCAGGGCCGGTGGAAATGAGGAGGGTGACTTCACTGCCCTCTTTCACCGTAACTCCGGGGCCTGGGGCCACGGAAGCAACGATTCCGGCAACGTATTGATCGGATGTCCCATTTTTGATTTTGGGCACCAGACCCGCAGATTGCAACGCGTTTTCCGCCTCATTTTTGGTCATCCCGATTAAGTTTATCGGAATCGTAATGTCCTGTGGCGGTATCGGCTTTGCGATGATGAGGGGGACTTCACTGCCCTGAGGAATAGGCCCGGCGGCGGGTTTCTGCTTAATAACGGTGCCTTCGGGCTTGTCGCTCGCCTCTGCGTCGACTGTCAGTTCAATTTTTCCGCTTAGTTTTCGAATGGCTTCGCGGGCTTTCTTCTCTTCCATACCCTTCAGGTCAGGAACATCAACCAGACCATCGGAAACGAAGAGCTTAACCGCACTGCCTTCTGAGAGAGTTTCTCCAGGTTCGGGGTCTGAGCGGGTGACATGTTCCTTGGGTACTTCCCCACCGGTTTCGATGGTGAGGGAGCCTGCAACCTCGAGGCCAGCCTCCGTAATGAGTCGGCGTGCGTCCTCTTGATTCTTGCCCACGACATCTGGGACCACCGTGCTGTTTGGCCCGGTGGAGAACCAGACGTCAACTGTGCTTCCTGTCTCGACTTCCTCGCCCCGGATGGGGTCAGACTCGACAAAGAGGCCCTTCTCAGAGCGGTCCGCCTTCTCGTAGCCCTTCATTTTCAGGTCATATTTTGCCAGTGCTTGCTCTGCGTCGACCTTTGTCATTCCGGAGAGATCCGGCACCGAAGTGGTTGTGGTCGATGGCCCCGAGTTGTCATTGATCAGGTAAAGGAAAACCAACGCTCCCAGTGCCACCACAGCAATGGAGATCAGCACCCACATGAGTGTTTTTCGAGAACCATTCTCGGAGTCATCGGCTGGGGTTGGACCGGTGGGCTGTGAAAGACCAGTCGGCGCCCACGGGGCAGGAGTGGGTAACGCCTGAGTTGGAGCGTTAAAGACTTGGGTGGCATTCGGGTCGAATCCATCGGGTGTGCCCACTGCTGCTGCGGACACGACCGCCAGCGTTGGCGCGGCAATTTGCCCGCCATGGATTGCGGCCTCAAGGTCACTACGGAAGTCAGCTGCGTTGGAATAGCGTGCGTCACGTTCCTTTGCCAGAGCGCGCAAGGTAATGCGGTCCAGTGACTCCGGCACATCTCCCGCCAAGCTTGACGGTAGCGGCGGAGCTTCGCGAACGTGTTGATAAGCCACCGCAACGGGCGAATCACCCATAAATGGTGGCCGACCGGTAAGCAGCTCAAAAAGCAAGCAACCGGTGGAGTACAAGTCACTTCGGGTATCAACGGTTTCGCCCCGGGCCTGCTCGGGCGATAGGTACTGCGCTGTTCCGATGACGGCCTGCGTCTGGGTCATGGTGGCGGCGGAGTCGGCCATGGCACGGGCAATGCCGAAGTCCATCACCTTCACAGCACCCGTGGGCGTCAGCATGACGTTCGCAGGTTTGATGTCGCGGTGCACAATGCCCGCCTGGTGTGAGTACTCCAACGCGGAGAGCACACCGGAGACAATCTCCACGGCCTCATCGATGGGAACTGCATGGCCGTCGCGCACAATGTCCTGCACCGTGTGGCCTTCGACGTACTCCATCACGATGAATGGGACGTGGGCCACGGCACGGGTGTGCTGATCGGTGTATGTCTCCTCACCCGTGTCGTAGACCGCGACAATGGCCGGGTGGTTCAAGGAGGCGGCCGCCTGTGCTTCGCGGCGGAACCGTGCCTGGAAGGAGGGGTCCCGTGCCAGGTCTGAGCGCAAGATCTTAATCGCTACGGTTCGACCAAGTCGGGCGTCATGGCCGATGTGAACCT
>RCNJ01000633.1_pt1 | contig 11160 bp, 8 predicted proteins | sample 2041171 | NCBI WGS metagenome assembly RCNJ01 (sample SAMN09708213, study PRJNA481090) | feces metagenome | biome: feces | host: Pygoscelis adeliae | place: Antarctica: Rookery Lake | collected 2010-03-01 | reverse complement strand
CTCCATATATTTAGATTAAAATTCACCTTTCTCAAATTTCTCACACTTTACTTGGTAAAAGTATGTGAGAATAAATAAAGAAAGGCTTTTTTAATCTAAATATATGGAGAGGAGCGCTATCTTGAACAACATTAATGAACTTTGGAATGAAATATTAGATAAAATGAAAGAAAAAATTAGTAAACCTAGTTTCGAAACATGGTTAAAGCACACTGAAGCACGTGATCTACAAGATGACACATTCTTTGTATCTGTTCCTAATGAATTTACAAAAAACTGGTTAGATCAACGTTATACTCAAGTAATTAGTTCTTTGTTATATGAAGTAACTGGTGCTAAATTACAAGTAAAGTTTATTATTCCTGAAGATCAAGTTGACAATATAAAAGAGAATAATAATATTTCTCAAATAATAAAACCTAAAAATAACATTGCTAATATGTTAAATCCTAAATATACATTTGATACATTTGTAGTTGGAGCAGCTAACCGTTTTGCTCATGCCGCATCTCTAGCAGTAGCAGAAGCACCTGCAAAGTCATATAACCCTTTATTTATTTATGGCGGTGTTGGCTTAGGTAAAACACATCTCATGCATGCTATTGGTCATTATGTTTTAGAGCATCATCCTGATAAAAATGTCATGTACTTATCGTCAGAAAAATTTACTAATGAGTTTATAAATTCAATTATGGAAAATAAAGCTGAAAACTTCAGAAATAAATATCGAAATGTAGATATCTTACTTGTCGATGATATACAGTTCTTAGCTGGTAAGGAACAAACTCAAGAAGAATTTTTCCATACATTTAATACATTACATGAAGAGAATAAACAAATTATTATCTCCAGTGACCGTCCTCCTAAAGAAATTCCAACTTTAGAAGATCGTTTAAGGTCAAGGTTCGAATGGGGATTAATAACTGATATATCTCCTCCTGATCTAGAGACACGAGTAGCTATTCTTTCAAAGAAAGCTAGAGCTGAAGGTCTAACTGATATCTCAAATGATGTTATGCATTATATTGCTAATCAAATTGATACGAATATTCGTGAATTAGAAGGTGCATTAGTTAGAGTTGTTGCATATTCTTCGTTAATCAATGAAGATATCAATCTAGAACTTGCAACTGAAGCTTTAAAAGATATTATTCCAAATAATCAACCTAAAATAATTACACCTAAGATTATCCAAAATATTATTGCTGATAAATATGATTTAAAATTAACTGACTTTTTATCTAAGAGAAGAACACGAGCAATCGCTTATCCAAGGCAGATAGCAATGTATTTAACAAGAGAATTAACTGATTTATCATTACCTAAAATTGGTCAAGAATTTGGTGGTAGAGATCATACGACAGTTATCCACGCACATAATAAAATTATTAAAGAATTAGAAACTGACGAAGTATTAGCTAATGAAATTAAAAAAATGACTGAAGAAATTAAAAACTTTTAATTTTTGCTTGTGTGTAACTCTCTAAAATCACTTTTTCTATACACATGTTAGTAACATGGTTTAGCACTTATTGAATATAAACTTATTGTACTTATCAACATATTAACAAGTATTACTACTATTACTAATTACTTTAATACTAATATATATATAAGCATTATTTATTTAGGAGGATTATAAATGAAGTTCGTTATCAAAAAACAACATCTATTAAAAAACATTCAATCTGTTGTAACTGCAATTTCATCTAGAACAGTAATTCCAATTCTTACAGGAATGAAAATAGATGTTAAAAATAATCATGTTATTTTAACAGGTAGTAATTCTGATATAACTATTCAAGCGCATATACCGGCGAAATTAGGAGAAGAAGAAATAATTACTAATATGGAAGATGGTACTATTATTCTTCCAGTCCCACATTTCCCAGAAATAATTAAAAAATTACCTGAAGAACTTGTAGAAATAACCGTTGATAAAGATTTAAAAGCAACAATACGTTCAGGTCATGCTGTTTTCTCCTTGAATGGACAAAGTAGTGAAGAATATCCACAACTTCCGCCATTTCAATCGGATGAAACATTTAAAATATCTATCAATAATTTAAAGAAATTAACTAAACAAACAGTCTTTGCTGTTTCTACTATGGAAACAAGACCTATTTTAACTGGCGTAAATGTTAAGTTAGATAATAAAAAATTAGAATTCACAGCAACTGACAGTCATCGTTTAGCACTTAGAACGATTGACATAGAAGAAACTGAAATAGATAGTATGAATATTGTTATACCAGGTAAAAGTCTTCAAGAATTATCAAAAATCTTAGAAGATACTGATGAGGAAATAAACGTGAGTCTTATGAAAAACCAAATATTATTCTCTACTGAAAATTTATTTTTCTTATCACGTTTACTAAATGGAAATTATCCGGAAACATCGCGCTTAATTCCAGATCATAGTGAAACAACACTTCTTGTTGAACGAACTGAATTAATTCACACAATTGAAAGAGCAGCATTACTTGCTAATAGAGAACAAAATAATGTGATTCGTTTGGATACAAAGGAAGATAATACAATCGAGGTTTCTAGTCAGTCACCAGAAGTTGGTTATGTTACTGAAGATTTAAATGTAAAATCTTTTGAAGGTGATGAATTAAAAATATCATTTAGTTCTAAATATATGTTAGATACACTTAAAACAATTGAGAGTGACGAAGTACAAATTAATTTTACTGGGGCAATGAGACCATTTATTATAAAAACGCCTCAAGATGACTCAATTTTACAGTTAATTTTACCAGTCCGAACATTTTAAATAAAAACAGGCTAATTCTGTAGAAGAATTAGCCTGTTTTCATTTAAAATATAATAATAAACGCTTAAAACCCTTTAAATAATCATTTTTAAAGGGTTTTAAGCGTAATTGAGAGAAAATAAGGGGTAAGCCTTCCAAAATGGTTAAAACTTTAGTAGAATAGTGTATAAGAAGAATTTTATAAAATGATAAAAAAAAAGCTGGGTGAATCTACAAAATGGAAGAAATAAAAATTACAACGCCATTCATCACACTCGGACAACTCCTAAAATTAACAAATAAATTCGACTCTGGTGGTATGATTAAAGGTTATCTCGCTGAAGAGGGCGCATTTGTTAATGGTGAGTTAGACAATAGACGTGGAAAAAAAGTATATTTAAAAGATATTGTGAAATTGACGACAGGTGAAACATATATCGTTAAAGGAAAGTAATTGATTAACTTTAAATGAGGAAAAAATATGTATATAAAAGAATTAAAGTTAAAAGACTATCGCAATTATAATCAATTAGATATTAAATTTAATAATCAAGTCAACGTTATTATTGGTGAAAATGCTCAAGGTAAAACAAACTTATTAGAAGCTTTATATATTTTAGCATTCACAAAATCTTACCGAACAACAAATGACCGTGAATTAATTAAATGGGATGCTGAATTCGCTAAAGTTACAGGTGTTTTGCATAAAAAGAACCGATCACTACCACTTGAAATGATTTTTCATAAACAAGGTAAAAAAGCAAAAATAAATCATTTGGAACAAAGAAAGTTAAGTGAATACATTGGTGCGTTGAACCTTGTTATGTTTGCACCTGAAGACTTAACATTAGTTAAAGGTCCCCCACAAAATAGACGACGTTATATAGATATGGAAATCGGACAAATCCAACCGATGTATGTTTATCACCTGGGTGAATATCAAAAAGTGCTTAAACAAAGAAATCATTTGTTAAAACAACTACAAGTTCAAAAATCACCTGATTTAACTTTACTTGAAGTGGTTACTGAACAACTAATCAGTCATGCAGCAGAAGTATTATTAGGTAGATTTAACTTTTTAAAGTTACTTAGAAGTTGGGCAATTCCAATTCATTATAAAATTAGTCGTGAATTAGAAAACTTAAGAATTGACTATGAACCATCATTAAAATTGAGTGAAGAAGCAACTTTAGATGAAATTAAGGTTAGCTTAGTTACTCAATTTGAAAAAATAGAGAAGAATGAAATTTTTAGAGGGACGACATTAGTTGGACCACACCGAGATGATTTACTTTTTTATATAAATGATAAAGAAGTAAAAGTTTATGGGTCACAAGGACAGCAAAGAACAACTGCACTTGCACTTAAATTAGCTGAAATAGACTTAATTTATAATGAGGTAGGATCGTATCCTATTTTACTACTTGATGATGTTTTAAGTGAACTAGATGATTACAGACAATCTCACTTATTAAGTGCTATAGAGGGTAAAGTTCAAACGTTTGTTTCAACAACAAATATTGCTGGTATTAATCATGAAACAATCCAAAAAGCAACTTTATTTGAAGTTATTGAAGGTGTTGTAACAAAGAAGTAGAGGTGAATGTAAAATGTTTATTGAGATAGACGATGAGCATGTTATTCGTTCAGAAAAAGTAATTACCATATTAGATATTCAATTAACAAAAACGTCAATAAAACTAAAGAATCTACTTAAATATAAAAAAGAACATAATGAATTAATGGGTGAATCTGAGACAGGAAAATCAATCATTGTAACAGATAAATATATCTATTATAGTTCACAATCACCACTGACATTAAAGAAAAGATTTAATAGAAATGAAATTATAAAAAAAATAGATAATTATTAAAAAATTCTCGTTAAGAATTGAAGGTGCATTGATTAATGGAAGAAAAAAACATAAAAGAACAGTCATATGATGCAGAACAAATTCAAATATTAGAAGGTTTAGAAGCTGTTAGAAAACGTCCAAGTATGTATATTGGATCAACGAATGAAAAAGGGTTACATCATTTAGTTTGGGAAATTACCGATAACAGTATTGATGAAGCATTGGCAGGTTATTCTGATGAAATAAAAGTAGTTATCGAAGCAGATAATAGTATTACCGTTTCAGATAATGGACGTGGGATTCCAGTTGATGCATATGAAGATTCTGGTAAATCAGCACTTGAAATAATTATGACTGTTTTACACGCTGGTGGTAAATTCGGTGGTGGTGGTTATAAAGTTTCAGGTGGACTTCATGGTGTTGGATCTGCTGTCGTGAATGCTTTATCAAGTCATTTATCAGCACAAGTTCATCGCGATGGAAAAATATATGAAATTAATTTTGAACAAGGTATCGCAGTGGATAAGATTCACGTAATCGGTGAGTCAGATCATACGGGTACAATTATTAATTTTAAAGCAGATCCAGAAATATTTACTGAAACAATTTCATATGATTACGATGTTTTAAAGAGTCGTATACGTGAGTTAGCATTTTTAAATAAAAAGTTAACAATTATTTTAGAAGATAAACGTGAAGATAGTAAACGTGCACCTTTAGAGTTCTATTATGAAGGTGGAATTCGCTCTTATGTTGAATATATAAATCGTACACGTGATGTGCTACATGAACCAATTTACGCAATAGGCACAGATAATGATATTGAAGTAGAAGTTGCGATTCAATATAATGACGGCTTTGCAAGCCACTTGCTATCATTTGCAAACAATATAAACACCCATGAAGGTGGAACACATGAATCAGGTTTTAGAACTGCACTGACTCGTGCGATTAATGATTATGCTCGTAGAAGTAATTTATTTAGAGATGATGATGATAATTTAAGTGGTGATGATGTTCGCGAAGGGCTTACAGCCATTGTATCTATTAAACATACTGACCCACAATTTGAAGGACAAACTAAAACAAAGCTAGGTAACAGTGATGTGCGTACAGTAACAGATTCTGTTTTTAGTGAAGCATTTTCTAAATTCTTATTTGAAAATCCTGCAACTGGAAAAATAATTGTGGAAAAAGGACTTATGGCAGCAAGAGCACGTATGGCGGCTCGTAAAGCAAGAGAATTAACACGTCGTAAGAGTGCATTAGAAATTTCGAACTTACCTGGTAAACTATCAGATTGTTCTTCAAAAGATGCCGAAATAAGTGAATTGTACATCGTTGAGGGAGACTCAGCTGGTGGTTCAGCAAAACAAGGAAGAGATCGTCACTTCCAAGCTATCCTGCCACTACGAGGTAAAATTCTTAACGTTGAAAAAGCTCGTTTAGACCGAATTTTATCTAATAACGAAGTAAGAATGATGATTACAGCATTAGGTACGGGAATAGGCGAAGAATTTGATATTACAAAAGCAAGATATCATAAAATTATAATCATGACAGATGCTGACGTTGATGGAGCTCATATTAGAACGTTACTATTAACATTTTTCTATCGTTATATGAAACCGTTAGTTGAACATGGGTATGTTTATATTGCTCAACCTCCTTTATACCAAATTAAGCAAGGTAAAACACATAAGTATGCTTTTTCTGATCAAGGTCTTGAAGATATCTTAGAAGAACTACCAAAAACACCGAGACCTAATTTACAAAGATATAAAGGTTTAGGTGAAATGAACGCAGATCAATTATGGGAAACAACAATGAACCCTGAATCGCGAACATTATTGCAAGTTAGATCAAAAGATGCGATTGCAGCTGATGAAACATTAAGTATTTTAATGGGTGACAAAGTTGAACCACGTCGTGAATTCATAGAAGAAAATGCTCAATATGTTCAAAATTTAGATATTTAAGCTTAAAGTAAAAGGTTATTAGGAGGTAAATAGTAGTGGAAGAAAAATCAAATGTAGAACAAATAAATCTAAGTGATGAAATGCGTACGTCTTTTTTAGATTATGCAATGAGTGTTATTGTTTCACGAGCACTTCCAGATGTCAGAGATGGCTTAAAACCAGTTCATCGCCGTATTTTATATTCGATGAATGAGTCTGGTATGCACGCTGATAAAGCTTATAAAAAATCAGCACGTATTGTTGGGGATGTTATGGGTAGATATCACCCTCATGGTGACTCTTCTATTTATGAGGCAATGGTAAGAATGGCACAAGATTTCAGTCATCGTTATTTATTAGTTGATGGTCATGGTAACTTTGGATCAGTCGATGGCGACTCAGCTGCAGCTATGCGTTATACAGAAGCGCGCATGTCGAAGTTATCAATGGAATTAATAAGAGATATTAATAAAGATACAGTTGATTATCAAGATAACTATGATGGTAGTGAGAGAGAACCAGTCTTCTTACCAGCACGTTTCCCTAACCTTTTAGTTAATGGTTCATCAGGGATTGCTGTTGGAATGGCAACAAATATTCCACCACATAACTTAGGTGAAATAATTGATGGTGTTCTAGCTTTAAGTGAAAATCCTGAAATAAGTATCGAAGAATTGATGGAAGAACATATACCAGGACCAGATTTTCCAACTGCAGGTATTATTATGGGGAAAAGTGGTATTAAAAAAGCTTATGAAACAGGCAAAGGTTCAATTACGATTCGAGCGCGTTTAGAAACAGAAGAAAATGCAAATGGAACGACGACACTTATTGTTAAAGAATTACCTTATCAAGTTAATAAAGCAAAATTAATTGAAAAAATTGCTGAACTTGTGCGTGATAAGCGCATTGAAGGTATTACTGAATTAAATGATGAGTCTGACCGTAATGGTATGAGAGTCGTTATGCGCTTACGTCGTGAGATGAATGTTGATGTTGTTTTAAATAATCTTTATAAACATACTGCACTTCAAACAACATTTGGTATTAATACATTAGCACTTGTTAATGGACAGCCACGTGTTTTAACATTAAAACAAACGTTAGAATATTATTTAGAACACCAAATCGAAATTATTCGTCGTCGTACGCAATTTGATTTAAATAAAGCTGAAGCGCGTGCTCATATTTTAGAGGGACTTAGAATTGCGTTAGATCATTTAGATAAAGTAATTGCCTTAATCCGTGGATCCGACACAGCAGACATTGCCAGGAACGGATTAATGGAACAATTCGACTTATCAGAAAAACAAGCTCAAGCTATTCTAGATATGCGTCTACAACGCTTAACTGGTTTAGAAAGAGATAAGATTGAAGATGAATTTAATGAATTACTTGTAAAAATAGAAGAATATAAGGCTATTTTAGCTGATCAAGAAAAAGTACTCGAAATTATTCGTGAAGAGCTAATTGATATTAAAGCACGTTTTAATGATGAGCGTCGTTCAGAAATAACAGTGAGTAATCTTGATTTCTTTGAAGATGAAGACTTAATTCCAGAAGAAAATATCGTTGTTACCCTAACTCATAAAGGGTATATCAAACGTTTACCAGCTGATACTTATCGTACACAGAACCGTGGCGGTAGAGGTATACAAGGTATGGGTACAAACGAAAACGATTTTGTTGAACATCTTGTTTCTACGTCGACACATGATACAATTTTATTCTTTACAAATAAAGGAAAAGTTTATCGTGCACGAGGTTATGAGGTACCAGAATATAGTCGTACAGCTAAAGGGTTACCACTGATTAACTTGCTTAACATTGAACCAGATGAATGGGTCAATGCTGTAATTAGTGTTCATGAATTTGATCCAGATTCATTCCTTTTCTTTACAACGAAATTTGGCTTATCAAAGCGTACAACACTTCCACAGTTTGCTAATATTAGAAAAGGTGGCTTAATTGCAGTTGGATTAAATGATGGGGATGAATTAATTTCCGTTCGTTTAACAGATGGTAAAAAAGATATTGCAATTGCGACTAAGAATGGTTATATTATTCGTTTTGATGAAAATGGTGTGAGATCAATGGGACGTAATGCTGCAGGAGTAAGAGGCATTCGTTTACGAGATGATGATGAGGTTGTTTCAATGGAAATCATTGAAGAAAACTCACAAATACTTCATGTGACAAGTAGAGGTGTTGGAAAACGAACAGATGAATCCCAGTATCGTCGTACTAATCGTGGTGGTAAAGGTTACTTTGCTGCTAGATTAACTGAAGATACAGGTCATGTTGTTGCAGTTAAACCAGTTCTAGGTAATGAAGATATTATGTTAATTACAATTGCAGGTGTACTAATTCGTATACCAGTTGACAGTATCTCAGTAACCGGTAGAAATACGCAAGGTGTGCGTCTAATCCGTGTTCAAGGAGAAGAAGAAGTAGCAACTGTTGCTAAGGTAGCAGAAGAAATAGAAATAGAAGAAGAGATAGAAGAAGGTACAGAAGGCCTAGATGAATCAGTTGATCCTGAAATCGATTCAGAAAATGAAGAAGAGAATGAATAATTTCTAAAAGAACTAGTTATATAGCTAGTTCTTTTTCTTTTATTAAAATGGAGGACTCTTGCTTGAAAAACTTAATCCATTGAGGTATTGTAGGGAACAATAGAATATTATTAATGAGTAAAAAGATAAAAAATAGGAGGAATAGAAGTGGCAAAAGACAAATTTATTAAAGAAGGACTTACGTTTGATGATGTATTACTCATCCCGGCAAAATCTGAATTTTTACCACACGAGGTAACGATAGAAACAAGACTTTCTCCTAAAATCAAATTAAGCACACCATTTATAAGTGCTGGAATGGATACAGTAACAGAGTCAGAGATGGCTATCTCAATGGCGAGACAAGGTGGATTCGGTGTTGTCCATAAAAACATGTCAATTGAAGAACAAGCTGAACAAGTTGATCGTGTTAAACGCTCTGAAAGTGGTGTTATTACAAATCCATTTTTCTTAACTCCTGAACATCAAGTGTATGATGCAGAACATTTAATGGGGAAATTTAAGATATCAGGTGTCCCAATTGTAAATAATGTTGATGAACAAAAACTTGTTGGAATTTTAACGAACAGAGATCTTCGTTTTATTGAAGACTACTCAATTTTAATCTCAGAAGTAATGACAAGTGAAGATTTAATCACTAGTAAAGTAGGAACAACTTTAGAAGAAGCCCAAAGTGTTTTACAAAAATATAAAATTGAAAAATTACCACTTGTAGATGAGAATGATATTTTACGTGGATTAATTACAATTAAAGATATTGAAAAAGTAATTGAATTTCCTAACTCAGCTAAAGATGAACATGGTCGTTTAATTGTTGGTGCTGCAGTTGGAGTAACTGTTGATACAATGAAACGTATCGAAAAATTAGTCGATGCACATGTAGATGTCATTGTTATTGATACAGCTCATGGTCATTCACAAGGTGTATTAGACCAAGTTAAACATGTAAGAGAAACTTATCCTGAATTAGATATTGTTGCAGGAAATGTTGCCACAGCAGAAGCAACCCGTGATTTAATTGAAGCAGGTGCTAATATTATTAAAGTAGGTATTGGTCCTGGATCAATTTGTACAACACGCGTTATTGCAGGTATTGGTGTTCCACAAGTAACAGCTGTTCATGATTGTGCAATTGAAGCTGAAAAACATGGTATACCTATTATTGCAGACGGTGGAATTAAGTACTCTGGAGACATTGTAAAAGCATTAGCATCAGGTGCTCATGCGGTTATGTTAGGTAGTTTATTCGCAGGAGTCACAGAAAGCCCTGGTGAAATGGAAATATTCCAAGGAAGACAATATAAAGTTTACCGCGGAATGGGTTCAATAAGTGCGATGAAAGCTGGTTCAAAAGATCGTTACTTCCAAGATCTCGAAGACGATGCTAAGAAACTTGTTCCAGAAGGAATTGAAGGTCGTGTTGCTTACAAAGGTTCATTACTTAACACGGTTCAACAATTAACAGGTGGCGTTAGAGCAGGCATGGGATATTGTGGGACTAAAGATTTAGAATCACTTAGAAATGATGCTCAATTTATTAAAATAACGAATGCTGGTTTAATTGAAAGTCATCCACATGAGATTCAAATTACAAAAGAAGCTCCAAACTATTTTATGAAATAAATTTAAAATATAAATTTTAAACAAAGAGTTGTCTATTGGCAACTCTTTGTTCTTCTTTTGTTGTAAATTTTAAAATAACTATATAGTAGTAAAATTATATAATAAAATATGTTTTATGGTAAGATAGATATAGTTAAATCTATTACGGAGGTAAAGGGCTTGATTAATAAGTATAAAAATAAGTTTATCATTTCAGCAATTTTACTGAGTATATGTTTTCTAATTGTAGCTCCTAATGTAAAAAATGCTCAGGCAATAGATACAAAAGCAAAAACAGCCATTATTGTTGATATTGATACAGGATATATTTTATATTCAAAAGATGCAGACGAAGCATTACCTCCAGCTAGTATGACGAAAATGATGACGGAATATCTTGTATTAGAACA
>RCNJ01000631.1_pt1 | contig 11168 bp, 11 predicted proteins | sample 2041171 | NCBI WGS metagenome assembly RCNJ01 (sample SAMN09708213, study PRJNA481090) | feces metagenome | biome: feces | host: Pygoscelis adeliae | place: Antarctica: Rookery Lake | collected 2010-03-01 | reverse complement strand
ACCCTATTTAAAGTTTTAAAAACATTTATAAGCATATAAATTATCTTTAATTTACTTTAATTTATATGTTTATTTATTAAAGAACTCTGTAATAAATAAGATTGTTCATACTTCACTGCTAAGTTTGCTAACCAAACCCATAAAACGTCATCTTGTACATTACCTTTTTGAAACTCATCAAGTAAATTAAACGTTCTATTTTTTTCTTCCTCTGTTGCTCGTCTTTTAAAATATCCCCAGATATGTTGGTACGTATTCGTAACTGACCCAATTGTTCTAGAATTATTCTTAGCTTCTTCTATAAGCTTAGATAAATTAGATAAATTTATTTCCTTTAATACTTTTTTAATAAATCTGTATGAATTTTCTGAGTGTGACATCACTTCATATTTATTTTCTCTCCACAACACTTCTTTTTCTCGTAGGATTTTATTCACACCTTTATATTTTCATTTTAAATTCATTTACTTATTATAGCATACTCTAATCCAATTCTTAATGAATTTTCCTATTAAAAGGTTAATTAGCTCTGATTACTTACTGATTAGTTTATATTTAAGTTTTTTTAAGTTACACTTAATCATAATTATCTAGTATGAGGGGGACAATCATCTTGGCGTTTATTTTAAACAAACTCAAACAAATGAATAAACAGCAAATTATTGTTCTTTCAATTATGATCTTAGGCTTTATAGCTTCGATTATTTTTGTTAATAACAATCATTCCTTTTATTCAAACCCCATTGTCAAAGTAACTCATACTGAACTTATTGAACAAACAGAGACAATAGATAATTTTAATAATGAAGATCTGTTGTCTACACAAGAATTAACTGCTGAAATAATGAATGGCAAGCATATCGGTGAATCTGTTGAACTTATCAATGACTATTCTATTGCTGGTGCATACGATCAGGCTTACACACCAGGTAATGAACTTTTTGTTTCACTCAGTAAAAATGAAGAACCATTAACTGCCTATATTACCAACGTAAAGCGTGACAAGTATATTATTTATGTCGCTTGGATTTTCATTTTCACACTTGTCCTCATTGGTAAAAGACAAGGGCTCTTTGCTGTGATTAGTCTAGGAGTTAACGCACTTGTTTTATCTTTTGCCCTTGATATTTACATTAATAACAACAATGTGAATTTACTTTTTATCATTAGTATTTGTGTCATTTTCTTTACGGTAAGCTCTTTATTACTCGTGAATGGCTTAAATGAAAAAACTTACGCAGCAATTGTCGCTAGTTTAATCGGAACATTTATATCCATATTAATCGCATATTTAGTCTTAGTGCTGACAAACGAAGAAGGACTAAGATATGAAGCAATGGACTTTCTAACACGTCCGTATAAATTAGTCTTTATGGCTGGAGTTTTTGTTGGATCACTTGGAGCAGTTATGGACGTTGCGATTACAATGTCTGCTTCTATTTTTGAACTTTATGAAAAAGATAACAATATCTCAGTCAAAACACTCAAGAAGTCAGCGATGGATATTGGAAAAGACATTATGGGAACGATGACAAATATACTATTCTTTGCTTATTTAAGTGGAACAATTCCTATTATGATTTTATATTTAAAAAATGGTTCACCATTATTTTTTACAATATCAATGAACTTCTCTCTTGAAATTGCGCGCGCTCTTGCTGGGGGAATTGGGATTGTGCTAACTATTCCAATTGGTTTATATGTCTCTTTATTCTTCTTAAATAGAAAGAAGGCTAAATTATGAATGTTATATTTTTATTAACCGTCATCCTTGCAGTCTTAATGATTGTTATTGGTGGTAAAAAAGGCGCAAGATCGTTTTTTTCATTATTTTTAAATTTTTTCGTTATCATTATAACGATCCTTTTAATGACAGATGAAAGTGCTAATCCGATCATACTTACTTTAATTGCATCGGTAGCTATTAGTTCCATAAATTTATTATTCATTAATAAAGTGAATAGTAAAACAGTGATTGCTTTTATCGCAACAATGATTACTATTTCACTTTTATTAATTCTTATCCATTTCTTCACTAAAAAAACAATGATCCAAGGCTTCAGTGAAGAAGGTATTGATGAGTTAAGTGTTTTTTCTTTATTTATTGGTGTTGATTTAATCAAAGTAGCCACTTCTGTGATTATTATGAGTACAATCGGAGCGATAACGGATATGGCAATTTCAATCACATCACCTATGCGAGAGATTTTCCAGCATAACAAAAGTATTAGTCGGAAAGAATTATTCTCTTCAGGATTAACAATTGGACGGGATATTCTAGGTTCAAACGCGAATACTTTGTTCTTCGCCTTCTTTGGTGGATACATGGCTCTTTTACTATGGTTTAAAGATTTATCATACTCAATTGGACAAATAGCCAATTCAAAAGTTTTTGGTGCAGAGATGTTAATTATTTCTTTTGCAGGAATTGGTATTGCGTTAATTATTCCCATCGCATCTGGGATTAATGCTTATTATTTAATAAATCGTCGTGATAAAGAAAATTCAAGTTCAAATTAAAAAGCACAGAATTTTTTCTGTGCTTTAAATGTTGTAAATTACTGATTCTATTTGCAGTTTATTTCTTTAACCGCTTACCTAATGCTCTCATGCCAAACCATCCACCTACGAATGCCACCATCATAATTGAATACCTAAATACAAATTCCAGAGTAAACGTATCTTTAAAGAAATTACCAACTAATAAATAAAATTCTATTTTAATCACCTCAGTTTTAAGTTCACATCATTATAGCTTCTGTAAAAATACTACTTTTAAATAATTAGATTGTGGATACTCTTTATTTGTTTTAAAATCTATTGGTAACGACATCTCCTCTAGCACTTTATAACGTGTTTTCGAGTCATTAAAGCCTTTTTCAATAAATTGTTTAAATTTCTTCATACCAAAACTCGCATTATTCGTTGAAGCTACAATAATCCCATTATTTTTCGTAATCGAAATTGCGTCGCTTAATAATGCTGGATAATCTTTTGCCGTACTAAAAGTATATTTTTTTGAACGGGCAAAACTTGGTGGATCTAAGATAACCATATCAAATTCTAACTCATGACGTTTAGCATAGCGAAAATAATTAAACACATCCATCACACGAATTTCTTGCGCTTCAAAATCTTGCTCATTCACTTTAAACTGTTCTTCTGTCATTAACTTACTTCGTTTAGCTAAATCAACATTAATCGTTTGTTTAGCACCACCATGTAATGCAGCGACCGAAAATGCACCGGTATATGAAAATGTATTTAAAACTGTTTTATTTTCAGCATATTTGTCTCTAATTAACTGACGGACATTGCGTTGATCTAAAAAGATGCCTGTCATCGCGCCATCATTTAAATTAACGGCATAATTCATCCCATTTTCTTTAATAATCAGTGGAAATTCTGCTTCTTTACCCATCACAAAATCATCTTGTTCAATATACTTACCTTTTGTATCAAAACGCTTTTTCTCATAAATACCTTGATAACCTTTAGCACCTTGTAAAACCTGATAAATATCATTTCTAAAAGAATAAATGCCTTCACTATACCAATTAATTAAATAGTAACCATTATAATAATCAATAGTCAGTCCACCAATACCATCACCTTCACCATTGAACACACGAAAAGCAGTTGTATCGACATTCAAAAAAAAATTATTACGTTCTTTTAATGCTCGATCTATTTTTTTCTTAAAGAATAAATAATCAATTGTTTCGTTTTCATCCCGAGATAGAATCCAGCCGATACCCTTATTTTGCAGACCGTAATAAGCAGTAGCCAAAAAGTTATTAGTATTATCTAATAGTTTAAATAGTGTCCCTTCTTGTTTAAGCACATCACTATTTATGACTGAATCTTTCATAATTAATGGGAAACCCCTTTTAAATTTATCGACTTCTTTTTTTACTAATTTTAATTCCATCATATTTATTCATCCATTCTATTTTTATTAACTGAAAATTAGTTAAATTATTCAATCAAACTTACCATAATATAGCATATAAAAGAAGTTATTATTAAGTCAGATTAACTTGATAAATTCTGACTTTTCAAACAAAAGATGAAAAACATTGATTTAACAACGTTTTTGAGGTATAATGAATTTGAGGTGACCAAATGTCGATAAAAGATAGAACTACCCATCTAATGGTTATGCTAACTGAGGAACTGGAAACAGAGATCTCAGCGTATCAAGAAACTCATAAAATTCGAGGTAAAAACGAAACAATTAGAGCTTTAATCAAAAAAGGACTTGAAGCAAATATAGATTAACAAAAAGCCATTGAGATAATCAATGGCTTTTTTTATTTCAATTTATTATTAATGAGTAAAAACACTCACTTTAGTTGATTGTTGTTGAACAACTTTAATTGACTCATTTAAAATATCTAACAACTCGTTCATTTCTTCTTCAGTAATAATAAATGGAGGTGCTAGCGCTAATGTATCTTGGTTTTCATACATAATCGGACGTAATATTAATCCACGCTTTAAAGCTTCTGCAACAATTTCTGGACCAATTGCTTCTGCTCCTACATCACGTTCAAATTGAATAGCACCCATCAGACCGATACCACGTACATTTATGATATCTAGATTTTCTTTTTCTATTTGTTTAAATCCTTCCAACATTTGTTCGCCACGTGCGCGTATATTATCAATTAAATTCTCTTCTTTAATTATTTCCAGATTTTTAAGTGCCACTGCAGTTCCCACTGGATGACCACTATATGTGTATCCTTGGAAGTAGTTACCTTGTGAATTGTCTTGAAGATCCTTATATAAACGATCTGACATAATCATACCACCTAATGGAGCATAACCACTTGTTACACCTTTTGCGATTGTAATAATATCTGGAACAACTCCAAAATGTTCAATACCAAAGTTTTTACCTGTCCGGCCAAATCCTGTAATTACCTCATCTGCAATAAAGATAATTTCGTGTTCATCACATAACTTCCTAACTTCTTTAAAATAATTTTCAGTAGGAATATTTACGCCACCAGCACCTTGAACTGGCTCCGTAATAAAGGCAGCAATTGTATCTGCACCCTCTTCTTCAATCTTCGCTTTTAAAGCTTCAATTGAACTTTCTACATAATGGAAATTAGGTGATAAAGAATTTGTAAATGTTCTAAAGTCTTCTATACCTGTCGCACTTGTTGAACCAAGTGAAATTCCATGATATGATTTTGTGCGCGAAATAATTTTGTTTTTTTCTGGCTTTCCTTTTAGCATCCAATAATGACGAATCGTTTTAAATGCAGAATCATTTGAATCTGAACCTCCAGAAGTGAAGAATGTTGCATTTAAATCACCTGGTGTCCACTTTGCAATCTCTGCAGCAAGTCTAATCGCTGGTTCATGACTCCATGAATTAAATGTCGATGAGAAAGCTAAAGTACTCATCTGTTTCATTGCTACTTCAGCAATTTCTGCTCTCCCATGTCCAATATTTACATTCCATAGAGATGATAAACCATCAATATATTTTTGTCCATTAGTATCTGTTAAATGTATACCTTCACCTTTTGTAAATATTAACGTTGGTCCAGTTTCAGCAAATTCTTTCATTGGTGTACTCGGATGAATAAAATGTTTTCTATCTAGTTCTCTTAATTCTGCTTCTGAGCGCTTAAGATTAAAATCTACTACATCATCAACATTTTGTTGTTCTAAATTAATTAACTCTTGGTCTATTCTTTGTTTATTAATCGCTGGCATTATAATCACCCCTATATCAATATCTAAAATACATCTTACCTAAAGAATACGCTTTCATAGTTAATAAAGCATGTGACAAAATGTATGAACTTTCTGTGTCATTTTTAGACACTTTCGAAAGAAGTATTTAAAATAAGGGATTAAAATGCATGAGTGTACAATTTAATACTGATATTAAGAAGTAAAGCATCGTTTGAATTATCTAAAGAAAGTCCAGTTAGATTTTCAATTCTACTTAATCTGTATAATAATGATTGCCTGTGTAAATTTAATGATCTGGCCGACTGACTAACATTTTTATTATGTTTATCATAAACAATATAAGTTTCCATTAAATTCATATCTTTTTGATTATCATAGAGTATTAAAGGCATTAATACTTTTTTTATAATCTTTTTAATTTCATCATTTTTTTCCATAATCATTAATAAGCGGTTCATTTCCGTTGCTTTATAATGAACACGTTCCCCTGGACCATTTTGTTTGCGACCAATATCTAAAGCAGATGCTGCTTTTTTATAACTTTCATGGAATTGTAAAATTCCATCACCTTCTATTCCTATTCCCCAGGAAATAATTGAACCTGGCATAAGTGTATTTAATTTCTTTTCAACAAGATCTAAGAATATATTCACATTACCTATATCTCTATCATCTTCTAAAAAAATAATTAATTCATTATTAGAGTAAGTGAAAACAACTGATTTATTTAAAAAGGCCGCTGCATGCTGTACTTCTTCCTCAATATAGTAAATACTATTTTTAAAACCAAAAAAATCACTATCATATCTACTCTTTGCTAAATCATCGAAATTTTCTGGATTGCCCACAAGACATATATAAGGTACATTTAATTGATACCCAAATAATTTAGCACGTGACTTAATATGATTATCAATTACCATATCTGGTGTGTTCGCTAAATTCCAAATGAAATCATTACGTAAACGTAATTCAGTTTTTAAAATAGCATCTTCTCGCGAAATCCATAAAGCTGTTGAAGCTGATAAACTTTCAATAATTTGAAAAATACCAGGTGTCAGTTCCTCATATTTATTAAGCTGAATAATAAAACTACTTTCACCAATCTGTCCTGTATCCATTGAAACATCTTTTTTCATAATGTTATAATCCTGATACTTAATCAGTTTTAAATTATGAGCATATTCTTCTGCCTCACCATTTTTTTTCGTAGATTCACTATCCCATAAATTAATTAATACTTTTTCTAATTCATCATGTTCTCCGAGTCTTGATTCACTATCTAAAAATACAATCTGCCAACCTAGTTCAGCTTCAATATATTTAATTAAATCTTGTAAATGTTTCCCTTGAATAACAAGATTGATTAATCTTTTTTGAATTCTTTCGGCACGTGCAGATATATCATTTTGTTTTTCATTAATTAAAAACATAACTTGCTTTTGAATATCAGGGAACCTTATTTCCATTGGTAATTCAATGATAATAAAGTCATGTGCTTGAGCAAACTCTATGACATTTTGTGGCACTTCAAATAAATATCGTCCTACAGCAATTCCTAATGCTGCAGCTCCTGAATGGTAGACTTCTTTTGTAAAGTCAATTAATAGCTCAGGATCTTCAGCATATTCAATGCCTTTTGTTAAGATCAATTCTTTTTCTTTCACAAAATCTTCAACAGAACCTTCGATAATCGATATCCAGTTAAATTGATTTTTTGTTACATGTTCAATTCCTGTTAAAATTCGAGCTTGTTCAAATATTTTCAACTTTAATATTTCTTCGACTGTTAGATACATAAAATAACCCTCCATTCGTTAAAATGAATGCGCTATCATTGCTTTATAATAAATAATAACAAACTATACTCACTATATAAATTATACCATAAAAAAAGTAAGTGCATGAATCTGCACTTACTTTCTATGTTTTTTGTTTAGAACTTTAAAATGATAAAGGTATTTGAAGGTCATCCTCTTCATAACTTTCGAATTCTTCATCATGTGCTGGATTAATAATTAATTTTATATCTTTTATTTCATCTACTGGCAAGTCTAATAAGAAAATAACTTCACCTTCTTTAGTCACTTCTCCATGAAAGTCCCCACCCACGTCATCTGATAATAAAACATCTGCATCAACTTGAACACCTGAGTCTGTTGTTAGTACAGCTTGATCTGGATAAATACTCACATCTGAATCATCTGTGTTTTCAACTGTCATACCTACAGTAATAACTCCTAATTCTTCTTTATTATCAAATAATTCCTTCATATCTTTAGCTACTTTTAATTTTGCTAACTGAATGCCAGTAATAGATATTTCAATAGGGCCACTTGCTTTATTTTCATTCACTTCTTTATTCTTTTTTAAAACAGTAAATTCGCCCATATCATTTTTTATGACGTCACCTTCGTTTACGTCTTCTTTTTTTGCACTAGCGACTTCTTCAGTTTCAATATTTTCTTCTTTTAATTCTATTGCTTCATTATCTGCAGAACTACAAGCCATTAACACTAATGATAAAATAATTGCTAATAAAATTCTTTTCATTTTAATGCCCCCTAATTCTCTATATTAAGTATAGCATGATTAGAGATAAGTATTTGTTCGGTAGACATTTTTTTGTTTATCTGAAATTAATTCATTATTGACTATTTTAAATAACGTTTTATGATTGAGATATGAGGAGAGATAATAAATGACTACACTAACATTTTTACAAATAAATGATGTCCATGCTTATCTAGAATTACACAATGAGGTATTTATTGAGTCTGGAAAAGAAACTTATCGGAATGCTGGAGGTTACGCTAGAATTGCTACATTAATCAATGAGGTTAAACAAGACAAAAATCATGACGTTTTGCTTTTTGATAATGGTGATACATTTCATGGAACTTACCCAGTAGTTAAAAGTAAAGGCGAAGTGCTCGTGCCTATCTTAAATGAATTACCTTTCTCTGCAATGACTGGTCATTGGGATTTTGCTTATGGTCCAAAACAGCTCGAACATTTAGTTGATCAACTTAACTACCCATTTATTGCAAATAACTGTTTTAAAAATGACACGAATGAATTATTATTTCCAGCTCATTTAATGATTGAAAAATCAGGCATAAATATTGGTGTGATTGGAATTGCTTCTCCAACGATTGATAAATTAATGCCCAAGCACTTTTCTGAAGGTGTCTATTTCACAAATGGCGATGAAAATTTATCAGAACAAATTAATGAATTAAAAAATCAAGGTGCTGATATAATTGTTATTCTTTCGCACTTAGGCTTCCCACAAGAAACAAAACTTGCTGAGGAAATTGATGGTATTGATATTATTTTAAGTGGACATACTCATAATCGTTTAACTGAACCTGCAATTATAAATGATACATTGATTATTCAATCAGGCTCCCATGGTTCTCACTTAGGTAAATTAACAGTTCATTTTTCAGGGGGTAAAATTACTGACTATCAGCATGATCTAATTGAAGTTGCTGAAACAATCATACCAGATTCAAAAGTTAATACGTTGATTCAAAATTCTTTACAAGCATACAAACCTGAATTAAATAAAGTCATTGGGGAAACTTTAAAGCCATTAAACCGAAACGCTCAATTAGAAACAACGATGGATAAACTACTTCTTTCAGCCATTGCTGAAGCAGCAGACACAACAATCGCATTCTCTAATGGGTGGCGTTATGGCGCACCTATTTCACCTGGACCTGTTACATTAAATGATTTATATAATATAATCCCACCTAATCCACCTATTTCTAAAGTGAAATTAACTGGTAAAGATATTTTAAATATGCTAGAAGAAAATATTGAAAACACTTTTGCTAAAGATCCTTATGATCAAAAGGGTGGTTATTTAAAACGAATGTATGGCATTGATTTATATATTAAACTTGAAAATAAAAAGGGATTACGTATTCAACATCTTTATATTAATAATGAACCGATTATTAAAGATAAACTTTATGACGTCGCTTTTGTTACTGTTCAAGGAGTACCAGCTAAATATGGAACAAAGAGAGTAAACCTAGATATAAACGCAATTGACGCTCTAGTCAATTGGATTGAAAAACGTGGAACATTTACAATTGATGACCCTAATCATGTGAAATTGATTTAAATAACGACAGTCACACTATTTTTTAATAATGAGACTGTCGTTTATAATTAATTAATATTTAAATGGTGAATAACTACTTTAGAAAAAGATTCAGTGGACCCATAATCCACCCGTCTTTTTTTGCTAGACTTACTTTTGTTTGATCAGGTAATGGGTGACCAAATTTCTTAATTGCTGTAAAACCCATTGGTAATTCTTCTAACTCCAGTTTTATTGATTCATTTTTATTAGCAGCTTTTAAAACTGCTAACGTCGCTTCAACAACTTCTTGACCTATTCCATCGCCATACATAACACCTAATTGATAAGTTTTCATTCTGGCAACACCTTTTCTTTTTATTTTTTAACTTCTTATCACTATTAATTCTTCAAAGCAGCTTCAATTGCTGATGTATACTTATAAAATGCATCCTGCTTATCTTTTCGGTTTTCCGAAGATAAATCATTATCTTTAAAAAACACTTCTCTTTGAGCAGTGCTTATTTCAAGTTGAACACCTTTATTTTGCTTATTTTTATTCACTATATTAGCTTTTTTCTTACCACTTAATCTTTTAGGAGCATAACTTACCGAAAATCCTGCATCTTTTAATTTTAATGTTATTTCTTCTGCTAAATCTTTATCTAATCCACCTAGATAAGTATGTTTCTTTTCACGCTCATCATAGCCATGAAATGATAAAGTTACTAAACTATTTTTCACTAACTCTAGTGCTTGCGGTTCATCAAAATTCGTTGAGGTAATATGCATGTCTTGATTACCTGTTTGTTTTATACCATTAAAACTGTAATATGCGTAATTATTATCTGCAGATATATTCTCAATGAGTTCGGTTGTCCCAGGTTCAATTCCACCACCATGAATAGCCATTAAGAGAATGTCAGAATCTGACTCTTCAAGATGTATTGTATAATCTTCATTTTCAACCTCATTTGATTCTAATTCTTTAAAGTTTTTATACCCTTTATCATTTGAAATTTTAAAGATTGAAAGAATAAGTACTAAAATAATAATACTGATAATAATAATATTTTTCACTTTCATTTTATGACCTCTTTTATTACTTTGTAATTTTTTACACTCTTTAAGTTCATTATAACTCATTTAAAAATTACTTGTAGAGTGTTACTTCTTTATCAAGTACGAGTTTGACTCTTTATCCGATTTTTCGCAATATTTTTTCTTTTGTTGTTTTATTGAATTTTACACTTCTGTACTTTAAAATGACTTTCGTATCTAAATAATAAACAGATATATTTGTTCTGTAAACCTCTTTATGATCAAGAATATTGCTAGTTTTCTGACTACTTTT